>MDSX01077452.1_pt1 | contig 12214 bp, 15 predicted proteins | sample 811141 | NCBI WGS metagenome assembly MDSX01 (sample SAMN05326642, study PRJNA326480) | marine metagenome | isolation source: seawater | place: Atlantic Ocean: South East | collected 2010
CCCGCCACCTTTTACATATATTATAATAATAATTATAAGAATGAGAGGGTATATGGTAAGGAGAAACAAAAAGGAAAGGGTGGCGGGTTGAGGTGGCGGGTTGGTGGCGGGTGGCGGGTTGAAAGTTAGTGTCCGCCCTGTTATCCCATATCCCGCTTTCTTAAACAAAGTTTCAACAATAGATTATAATATTATATTAATGTATAATGCCATCAGCATGGATCAATCACGTTAAAGAATACGCTAAAAAAAACAATTGCTCTTATAAAGATGCATTAAGCAAAGCATCAACTACTTATAAAAAGGGTTCTGGTGTGGGTAGTAGTAGCAGAAAAAAAACCAATACACAAAAAACAGTATTGGAAAGCGAAGATATGACGCACTTAATTGGAAACTATTTAAGCCCTGTTGATAAAACAATAGCAAACAAGGTAAATAAGAAAGGTAATTTTAACTTTAATGTAGAACAAATTGACTATAATAACCAAAAAGTGAAAAAATTACAAGCCGATTATGATAAGCTTGGTGTTGAGTATATGCAAGAAATGGAAAGAGAGCGAGAAGTAAGAAATGCTTTTCTTGCTGATGATAATATAGGTGTTGATTTTGATAAAAAGATGAAACTATATAAAAAAACGCGAAATGATATTATGGCAAAAACGGCAGATTTGTATGATAAAAGAGAAATAGTTAGTAGAAGATTAGACGAAGCAATACTAGCAAGACTAATGGCGGATATACGAAGAGAATAGATAATATAATCTCTATAAAGGAAACTACTGAAACAAAACCCACCATATTTTTTATATAGATTATAATATTATATTAATGTATAATGCCATCAGCTTGGATTAATCACGTTAAGCAATATGCTAAAAAAAACAATTGCTCTTATAAAGATGCATTAAGCAAAGCATCAGCTACTTATAAAAAAGGTTCTGGTGGGGATAGTAACAGTAGCAGTAGCAGTAGTAGCAGTAGCAGTAGCAGTAGAAGTAGCAAAAAAAAAGTTTTGGAAAACGAAGATTTGAGCGAAGTAATAGGTGATTACTTAACCCCAGTTGAGAGAGTAATAGCAAACAGGGTAAATAAAAAAGGTGATTTTAATATTAGTGTCCACCCAATTGAGTATTATAATCAAATGGTAAATAAATTACAAGCTGATTATGATAAGCTTCCTCATGAGTATATGCGACTATTGCAAAGAGAGCGAGAAATAAGCGAAACATTTTATGGTAAATATGAAAATGAAAATGAGATTAAGATTGATGATAAAGAGATGAAAATATATAGAAAAACGATAGAAGATAATCAGGAAAAAATGGAAGATTTGTATGATAAAAGCGAAATAGTTAGGAGAAGATTAGAAGAAGCAAATGAAAGACTAAGAGATGAAATACAAAGAGAAAACATAAGAGGTAGTGGAACATGTGCTAGTTGTGATGCAGATAGTCAAAATATGACGCAAGCATTTGTAGATAACTTTGATAGACATGAAGCAAGACAAGAAGCAGAACGACGAGCTACGGAACGATTACTCCGCAAAAAAATAAGAAAGTTAGAAGCAGAACGAGCAAGACAAGAAGAACAACAAAGATTAAACCGATTGATACCGAACACAGTGAACCGATAATATAATAAAAATAAAATAATATATCAATATATATAAATGAGTAGTGAGATAATCCGCCCAGCATTTAAATCAGGCAAAACAAGTATATCAATGAACGCAAATATGATTAAGCCGCCAAAAAAGATAGGAGAACGTAGCGATGCACTAAATCGTCCGGCTCTTTCATCTGCATCTTTAGGCAATCGAGTAGTTACTAATTTTGAGGAGTTAGACGAAGATGGTGAACGCCAGAACGGTTTGAAAGTCCAACTTAGCGACAAAACACTCAAGCAGCTGTTTATGACGCGAGTTCCTGATGCAAGAGATACGGCGTGGATAGACGAATATGATAGACGTATTACAGCAGGTGAAACACCGGAACAGATTAAGGCATCACCACCATTTAACAGGAAGCAATACACAATTGAAACAATGAAGAACTTCGGGCAAGAAAACGTAACCACTAGAGATAGGCTCGATATGATAAACAACGCTTTCAATCAAGCTCGTATAGAAACCCGACAAGACAAGGCTCTAATTCTGGCTCAATTAGCAGATATTTTAAGCAGCTCTGAAAATATTGAATTAATTAATACTGAAATGCAACTTCAGTCGTTACAGAAGGCAGCGAAGCGAGCAGGTATGGTTAAAAACTGGGAGGAAATACCAACCCTTAAGAGCAGTCAAATTGATAATTCCATCATGAGAGGTGAGAATGCTGGTTTAATTTCTCTCTACTTGCTAACAAACATTCCAAAATCAAGTGGATTATCATCACAATTCCCTATATTTAAGATTACAAGAGGCGTGAAGAAACCTGCATCATTATCAGCTCTTTTTAATCTTGCAGCAAATGAAGTTTTCGATATTGTTACAAGAACGATAATGAAGCTTGCGCCAACTCCAACTTCAACCCGACTATCATCACGTGCTGATTTATTACCAACTTTCAGTCCTTAAAAAAATAATACATAAATTATAAAAATATATATATTATTCATCGTTTTTCATCTTAATAGGTTCAAAGCCATTTTTTCTTAGTGGATATGGAGTTTTACTAGTCATATCAATCCATAAACTATCTCTAAACTGAGGAAGTACATCACGAAATAACTGTTTAAACTCCTCTACTTTCATACCAGTTTTTCTAGCCACTCCACTCATGCTATCCATATCAGGGCTTTTCCATAATACAAACACATTCGTACATCTTCTGCACGAACAAGGCACATTAAAAGCGTCCTGACTGCAAAGAATAATGCTAATATTTTTATGAGTGCTACAATAACCAAAAAGTCTATCAAGATTGCGTTTTTGTTCTTTATTCATACCTTTGAACTCCATATCATCGATTACTACAAGAGTTTTAACAAGCCCTTCCCACTCTTCTGGAGCAGGAACACTCGAGAGCAACTCGACATTCTCTCCCAAATCATCATATTCTTTGGTATACTCTGCATCACAATGTATAACTACCACCTCTTTGAATTGGGGTTTAGCTCTTATTAAAAGGTTCTTGACTACTGTGGACTTTCCTACATTAGGAGGCCCCAAGCATAGCATACGGAACGGGTGAGGTATATTAAGCATATTCCGTTTATCGTCCCACTTTTCGTGAAAAGCTTTGTCGGCATTAGGCAATGCAATTAGCTTATTAGGTATTTTCATCTTGCTCGCTTTGCTCTTTTTAGGCATTATATATATTAATAATATAAGTTTAGATTATAAAATAATCTCTCCCGCTATATTATAATATGGCGGTTCAAAAAGTAATTAATCCACTAACAAAAAGGCAAATCTTAGTAGGCGGTAAAGCTTGGCTCAAGCTAGTAAGTCAAGGCATACTCGAAGCAGGATATATAGACGAAAAAGAGCTTGATACATATGATGAAGACGATGATGTTAAAAGCAAAATTGAAATGCTAAATGAAGAGTTGCCTATGAACGTCCAAGCTGTTAGAGGCAGAGGCCGATACAAAAATAAGCTAGTAAAACGAAATATGAAACCATCAACTTTTGATGTTACAAAACACACTATTAAGGCAACCGCTAAAAAGCTAAAAGATAAAGATTTATATAACAGTCTTCAAAATACAGATGATTTTGAAAGCGAACTTGAAAATCTTATTATGGCTGAACTGCAGGGTTTAACATTTTCTGAACCTATTAAGCCAAAAACGAACAAGCATGTGAAGTTTTATGTAGAAGAAAAAAGCGAAAGCGAAAGCGAAAGCGAAAGCGAAGAAGAAACCGAAGAAGAAGAAGCTGAAGAAGAAGCTGAAGAAGAAGCTGAAGAAGAAGAAGATATTGATATAGAAAGCGATTAATTAAAATAAGATATTATCTCATATATATATAAATGAGTTATGTCCCGCAAGAGTTAAGTATGATAGTATCATCTAATCCAGCAAACGGAGCTACAAACAGAAGCTATGACGGAAGTAGTTTTGAAATTACTCTACAGGATGGTTTAGAAATCCCTAGCGGTTCTCAGAATATCTCAGTATCGGTTGAAGAAGCCACGGTATGGTGGGTAGTTCCAAATATAACAGATGTAAATAATAAAATGTATTTATCGGGTGGAACCGCAGGAAACACAACAAGTGCAGCAGAGTTAGGCTATGTAGTAGCAAACACTGATTTTGAAATGACAACTCTAGCAGGAGAAACATTTTCTAGAATTGCAATAACGGCTACATCTGGAACAATTCCAAGCGGTGTATTTTCTGCTGGCTATAGCATCAAAATTGAAGACGGAATATACGCTGGTAAGGAATATGATATTTTAGAAATAGTTACAGATACAACCGGCCAACTCGAAATGAAAATAGAACTAACAAGCGACGTATTAGGAACTTCAGCAGTTAATTTCTCCAGAATAATCCCCGACGGCTATACAAGTGACGATTATGTTATTACAATCCCCAAAGGGTTATATGACTTAGCGGGTTTGAACCAAGCAATAGCACGTGAGCTTGAAATAGCTGGTGCTCGAAACAATCCGGATCCACTAATTACCTTAACACCAGACGAAAGCACCCAAAAAGTAGAAATTCGATTTAATTATGATAATGTAACTATTGATTTTCAAGACAATACTGCAACAAATAACTTCAGAGAAATATTAGGCTTCGATAGTTTAATATACGGCCCATTCTCTCCAGCACCTCACCCTGAACTTGCACCTTTTCCCGCTGCTTTTAATACTATTAACTATTTTCTTATACATTCAGATTTATCAAATAAAGGCATTCGTTTTAATAATAATTATTCTCAAACAATAGCTCAGGTGTTAATTAATGTAAGCCCGGGCTCTCAAATTGTTAGTACACCATTTAACCCCGCTAAGGTATCAACTCCAGAACTACAGGGGACAAAAAGAACAAACTTAAGATTTTGGCTAACTGATGACAGCAATCGTCCAGTTGATACAAACGGCGAATATTGGAGTGCTAGAATTGTTATCCGCTATTTAGCTCAATTATAAAGTCAATTCACTTAATTATGTAAATATATTATTTTCTTCATAATTAATATAAATGAACTTGATACAGCCATCACGCAATATAGGAGTAGGAACTGCTACCTCAACGCAAATGATAGGGAACGTATCTCTACAGCCGTATATGACTACTACATACTCAACGCTTCAGGCTGATTATATCCAGAACGACGACGATATGGAAGGAGAGGGAGTGATTGAGAAAGCTCAAAAAATCTTATCTGTTGGTAAAAAAGTCGCTAAAGTAGCAGGTAAGGCAGCCGATATTTATTCGGGAAGTATAGGCACAACTGTAAAAAACTTAATTCCATCATCTGATGAAAATGCTCGTCCCAGCTTTAAGGGTGAAAAACACGCAGTGCTACAGCTGCCTAATGGTAAAATGGGAATTGCCAATTGGACTGGGCCGGGAACTCAGGTGGTTAAGAGGGCTAAACGCGGTGACAAAGGCAGGACTGCCACGGATGGCGTCAGTATGCGACATGATATCGACTTCACTTTAGCAGCAGATGCACCTACTAAAAAAGAACAGTTAAAGCTAGTAAGACAGGCTGATGAGAGAATGATTAACTCTATGAATAAAATAGCTCGTGATAAGGCTGATACTAAGTTTAACATTGCTTTAGGAAGGCGTGCTATTCAGGCAAAAGTTATGGCGGAGAATGCTGGTATACTGTCGCGTGATAAGTTTGCTGGTGCTCTTGAAAACATTAGTGATGGCGATAAGATGACGTTGCTGGAGGCTAGAGGACAATCTGGTTATGGCATGCTTCCCGCTGATGTGTTGAAAATGAATATGCGTAAGATGATGAAGAAAAACAAAAAAGGTGGCGCCTTATCTTTAGCAGGCGGTAGTCTATCTTTAGCCGGACAAGGCAAAAAAGGAGGTAGTCTGAAACTTGCAGGAGGCGCTGTAGGCTTAATGTCTATTTTCTGGTGGGTTGTTAAGGGTGCTATTGCTTTATCTAAGAAGGCTATCGCTAGAAAAATCGCAGCCAAATTAGCGTTGGCGGCAGCCACAAGACTAGCCTCTAAAATAAGCGGAGAACAAAAAGGCAAGGGTTTAGCTCAAGCAAAAGCTAAGGTTCAGGCAAGTATTAAGAAAACCGTAGACAATGTTGTCGATAAGGTAGATGCTAAGTCTATTGATATGACTAAAACCGCAGAGAATAAGCTTAAAGCGGCAATTGAGAAGTTGCAAAAATCAGGAAAAGCAACAGAGGCTAATTTAATGAAACTAGCTAAACAAGCAGTTCCAGCAGTAAAATCATCATTAGAGAAAAATGTAATTAAAACAGTTCAAAAAGGAGGAGCATTAAGATTGGCGGGACAAGGCTTAAAATTGGCTGGTATGAAATAATGTGAAAAATAATAACAATTCTTTAATTTTTTTATCTAATCTAATATTATAAATATGGCGAGTATCTTTGACTTGAAAACTTCTACTTCAGAGTTGGCTATGGCTAACGGAGGATTAAGCAAACTCGATTACGAACAGCAAGCACCCACACGCGATGTTACCGGCGACAATTTTGCAGGTGGCCCCATTCATTTTAAGTGGGAAGTATCCGATACCAAATGGTACAACCCTAGCCGTTCATACATTCGTATGCGATGTGCTCTATCTAAGGCTGACGGATCTGCTCTAACAAAAGCCGACGGCATTGCCCCTAATATGGCTCTTTGCTCTACTCTGTTCCAGTCTATGGAGTTTCAGATTAACAACAAAACCGTTTCTCGTATCGGTGATTTTGTAGCTCAGGTTGATGCTTTAGAGAACCGCCTGACTAAGTCTAGCTCTTGGCTCGAAAGCGTGGGTGCTTCTACCAACTTTTGGCAGGATAGCATCGAAGTCCGCAAGGCTGAGGTTTCTTCTGATGGCGTAAAATCCAGTGAAACTCCTGAGATTGTTCTTACTAACCGCCTTGCTTTAGGCATTCCCGCCGCCGCAACTCAGGCTTACGCAACTGCTACCGGTGTGATGACTATGGCTGGACTAGGCACTGTTGACTTGACTACTATTTTTTCTGCTGGTGATGTTATTCAGCTTCCAGCTCTTACTGGCGCTCCCGCCAACTCGGCTTACACTATTGAGGCTGTGTCTGCTACTACTCTTACTCTACCTAAGGCAATCACCGCTGATGTAGCCGCCGCCGTTTTTGATTTTAACAAGCAAGATAACGGCGAAGAGGCTCGTCGTGTTCAGTATTTCGAGCTCACTTGGAAACCACCTCTGAGTATAATGAAAATTGGCCACTGCTTACCTACTGCGAAGTTCGAGCTAATTTTAAATCCGCATAACGAGAGTGCTTACCAGAAATATGCTATTGAAAGTATGACTGATAAGATTGCTAATGTGTCTAGAAGCGCTGTCGTGTCCCCCGCTAACGCTGACTTTAAGTTTCGCGTTGAGGATATGTATTACTACATCAACACCGTAAATGGCCCCCGTGCTGATAACTTGAGCTATCTTATTGATTTAGAGAACACCAACTGCCAGAGTGACAATGTCCCTAATGTTTCATTCCAGCAACGCAACTTTGACGTTTCTCCTTCCACTTATGCTCTCACCGTAGCTTATCAGGATACTCGAGCCGGCGTCAATTCGCAGTTTTCACCTACTAAGTTTGCTTCTTTTGAAGGAACAGCTGAAACTAGCGACAAAGTCAATGTTGATGAGAAGCTTAACCGGTTCTTTATCCAGTATGCGGGACAGCAATTTCCCAGCCCTGATGCTTCACCTGAGTTTGTAGCGGGTAAAGATTATACCACACAGCGCTACGTAGACACAATCCTAAACTCTGGCTCATATTTCAACTCTGGCGGATCAGAAACAATCGAGGACTGGGCTTCTCGCGGGCGTTATTATTATCAAGTCTGCCCCAAGGATAGTCATGACAAATCCACCCGTGTAGCGGTTCATCAGCAGTTTAACGGCGCAGGCCTTCCTTCTACAACTCTAGCCAATACTCGCGTACTTCTGTTCTCCCATTACCGCACAGTAGTTCGTGTAGAGATTAAGAATGGCCGCGTTGTGGATGTTGAAGAGCAGTTTGCTTAAGTTAAGCAAAACAATTTTTAAAAAAATATATGTATAATATAAAAAAATGAGTGAAAAACAAAAAGCAGATAAAATATACAATAAGGTTTTAAAAGAGGTAATATATCCATTAATAGGAGATAAAACGACATATCTTACACAATTAACCGCTGTAGGAAAATCACTTTTTAAAAATAAATATTATGGAACATTTCCATCTGATAAAATACCGAAATTAACAGATAAAAAGCCTTACTGCATTTTAAACTTAGATAGCAGTGAAAAGGCAGGTAGTCACTGGGTAGCTTTAGCAAAGCATAAAAACGTTTGCTATCTATATGATAGTTTTGGGCGAAAGGCTACGATGATAATTCCCAATTTAGCTTTTTCAGGAAACGGACGTATTTTAAACACAGACGATGACGTAGAGCAAAAAGTAAAGGAAGTAAATTGTGGGGCTCGCTGTCTTGCATTTCTATATGTATTTGATAAACATGGAGCAGATGTTGCAAAGCTAATTTAAACTACACATTTTTAAAATATTATAATATACTAGTATATAGTATAATATGGGTGATAAGTTTCTTTTAACAAAAGGCACAGCATCATCTTTAAGCAATGGGACAACCGACATATTTGCGTCTACATTAGGAGCTATTGGATTAAATCCTTCTATGCCTTTAAAAACTAACTCTTTTAGGCAGTTAGTAAGCACAAAATTAGATATAAGCGATATAAACACGTTAGGGAGCACGTTAGCAACTTTAGCCCAAACCACCGCAGGTGTTCAGCCACCAGCCGGAACAGTTACAGATAACGGATTAGTTGTTTTTAACGGAACAACTGGAGAATTAATAAAAGAAGAAACAGGATATTCAATAGACACCGTAAACAATAAATTAATAGCAGCCGACATTTCTACAAGCACAACAACAAGCTTAAACACAGAACTGCAAAAAATAGAAAACTTTTCAGCATCAACACAAAGCCCTGATATAACAACTATAACAGGAGAGCTTGGTGTGGAAAAAATAAAATCATATACTCAGAATTGCGAGATACAACTAGATAATAACGATATGACTTTATCAGCAGACAACGAGATAATCTTAAACGCAAATGGTGGAAATGGTGATTTATTTTTATTAGCAACAAACACATCATTAAATAATGGTGCTGGTGATATTTTATTAAAATCTATTTCTACAGTTCCAAGTAATGGTATTAATGGAGATATTGATATAACTGCATCGACAGGGTTAAACTTTTTTTCAAATAATTCTGGAGATATAACTTTATCATCAGACAGACATGTAGATATACTTCCAAACCCAAGTGTTACAGGTGAAGTAAGACTAGGTGCAGAAAGAACTATATTAAACTCTGGGCAAGGTGATATAATAGCTCGTTCAATCATATCAGTAGCTAATAACACACAAAACGGAGATTTAGATATTGCATCAAATAGAGATGTTTTAGTAGGAGGTGCTGATATAAAATTAAATGCTACAAATGAGGTGTTACTAAATGCTCCAAAAACTATTTTAAATGCTGGAGCAGGTGATTTAATAGCATCAAGCATAACAACCGCAGGTAGTTCAAGCGATATGAGTGTGTCCGGAAGTGCAAAGCTATATTTAGACGCAGGAACTGATATAGAACTAACTGCGACTAATGAGGTAAATATAAATACTCGTGTTACAACATTCGACGCAGGAAATGGAATATTAATTTTGTCTACGCTTCAAAACGCAGGAACTACAGGCGATTTGGCTGTGTCCGCAAATGATACATTAGACTTAAATGGAACAGATATATCACTAACTCCTAGCGGTACAGGACAAGTAACGTGTAATCAAACCCCGACGAGTGGAACATCGATAGTAAATAAAGATTACGCGGACAGTTTAGCACCGAAAACAGGAACAAAATCGGAAATGTTAGCATTAACAGGCTTAGTTGCAGGACAACAATTTTATATGAACGCAAACGCAGGGACGAGCTTTACAAGCCAAGAGAATAAAATGTTTGTTTGGAGTGGTAGAACGTGGCAAGTCACCGGAGAAACGATTGAAATGGTGTGTGCGTCTGATATGATAGAAGGAAACACTCTAGAGATAGGACAAGGAGCGGATTATGAAGTTAAAAAGACAGTAGCAACAGAAAGTGATAAATGTATTGGAGTGATAGCTCTACAAGCAGCAACTTCAGGAGATTGGGTAACAGTAGCCACTCGTGGATTGTGGGAGGTAGCGTGTGAGGCAGGAACGTATGGTAGAAGTAGTTATTTACAAACAGACACGATTGATGGTTTAGCAAGGGTTACTAACTCTGTAAGTGAGCAACCATTTGCGAAGATAGTAGAAGATAGAACTACAACACTAAATGGAACTGGGATATGGGCGCTATTACATACTCAAGAAATATATTAAATATATTAAATATATAATCTCTCTATGTGTATATATGGAAACAGATAAATTAACTGAAGAAACCATTATTGACACATTAATAAAGTTAATGGAACAGGCAGATGCAATAGTAAATTATGACGGACAAAAAAAGAAAGCATACGTCATGGCGTGTATAAAAACATTATTAGGAGATGAAGGTTATGAGCGTTATTATTATTTTATAATCCAATTTATAGATTTTGCAGTCCAAGTTTCAAAAGGAAATGTAAAAATTAATATAAACAACATTAAAAAAAAATATTGCTGTTTTTAATTTTATAATAAATATATATAATTAAAAATGTCGAAGGTTAGCGTAGAAATAGTCGAAACTCCAAACAATTACAAAGACAAGGTTGCCTTAATAAGAGAGATTTTAGAAGAAACCAAAAAAAAGAAAGTTCGCCATTATTCGATATTTTCAAAATGTAAAATAGTTAACACAATAATAAAAAGTTGTATTAATACGTTAAATGCTGTAAGTGTATCAAGTATAATATTGACTTACTCAAAAGTAAGCATAGATGCGAATTATGAATTAATCTCTCTAGTATCAACATCATCATCTTCAATCTTATCAGCATTAATGTCTAGTATCGATTTAGAAGGGAAAATCCATAGTCACAATACCTCATACTTGCAATATACAGATATATATAGGGACGTATCTGCTCGACTATTACGAAATGGTTTCAGTTCTAATGATTTAGATATTCTACTTGGAGAGATTAACAACAGAATAGGTTTAATAGAAGACACTTCACTCCCAGTTTAATTTTTCATTTCCATAAATAGTTTATTGAAAACCATACAGGACTATAATAACCTATTTCTAAATAACGTTTATGACGTGCAAGAAACCGCCTCTTTCTGTCTTTATCATAATGATTAAGATGGCTATAAATATTTAATGGAGTTTTATCAAAAAAATGAAAATAACGATTATCACCAAATGGTATGCGGTGTAATGTTTTTAAAACCTTGTTTTGTATTATAGCATCGTATTTTTTAAATCTTGTATTAGATTTTTCAAATCTCACAAACTTAAAGTTTTTCATAGGATAGTAAGGCATAATATATTATAATATATATATAGATTAAAATGTGTTATAATCCAACTAGTTCAACTATAACAGAAACAATTAGAGAGAATGATATTCAAGATTACGATATTTTTGTTTTGTTTGTATATTTTGTTTGTTGTTGGATAATGATATTCTATTTATTAAAATAAAATATATAGTTATAATATAAATGGCGAACGAATGGATCGAACATTGCAAGGCGTATGCTAAGGCTAATAATTGCTCGTATAAAGAAGCTATGAGTAAAGCGAAACCAAGTTATAAGAAAGGTAGTGGTAAATGTTGCGACATGGAAGGCGAAGGATATGTAGGTGATAAAATACGTGATTTTTTCGGTAAGGTAAAATCAGGGCGTGAAAAATTAAGACAAAAAATGATGAAGGGAATGGTTCAGAATAAAAGTGTGCAGCGGCGAATTAAGAAAAATAAGAAATAAATAATAATGGTTAGTTTAAGAAAGCGGAAATAGAACATCATAGCGGACACCAACCCGTCACCCGCCACCAACCCGCCACCTCAACC
>MDSX01101499.1_pt1 | contig 12213 bp, 9 predicted proteins | sample 811141 | NCBI WGS metagenome assembly MDSX01 (sample SAMN05326642, study PRJNA326480) | marine metagenome | isolation source: seawater | place: Atlantic Ocean: South East | collected 2010
CCGAAAATTAAAGGTCTTCCTAATGTGATTTTTACGGAATCATTAGATGAAGCAATAGATGGCAGCAGCCTGGTAACTACAGATGTATGGGTCTCAATGGGAGATGAAAAAGAAAAAGACTACAGAGAACAACTACTCAAAGATTACCAAATATGCCCCTCTCTAATGGATAAAGCAAATGATAAGGCAATCTTTTTGCATTGTCTCCCTGCTATAAGAGGACAAGAAATTTCTGAGGATTTATTAGAAGACAAAAGAAGCAAGGTATGGACACAGGCTGAAAATAGATTGCATGCGCAAAAAGGTTTATTAGTTGAACTTCTAAATTAAATCAATCTGTAAGTACCTTCTTAACAGCATTTTTCCATTCCACATAACCTGTAGTGGTCCTATCAGGGGTAAACTTCCTATCAATTGCCCAATTATCTTTAAGAGAAGATAAATTTTCAAATACACCAGAATGAAGTCCTGCTAAATACGCCACGCCTAGAGAAGTGGTTTCAGTAATTTTTGGTCTTGAAACTGTCACCTGAAGAACATTGGATAATTCTTGTGAAAACCAATTATTAGCTACCATTCCTCCATCTATCTTAATAGTATTAAAAGAGGCTTTATCGTTTTTCATTGCTTCAAGTAAATCTTTTGTTTGATAAGCAACAGACTCTAGCACTCCTTTGGTTATCTCAGGAATACCTGTATCTCTTGTTAGGCCAAAAATTGCCCCTCTAGCTTCCGCATCCCAGTATGGCGCACCTAAACCAGTTAAAGCAGGTACAACTATAACTCTGGAACTATCTTTAGCTTGCAAGGCTATATCTTCTGATTCTGCAGCTTGTTGAAAAAATTCTAGTCCATCTCTCAACCACTGTATGGCGGAGCCTGCTACAAAAATACTTCCTTCTAAAGCGTATGTTGTTTCACCATCAAGCCTGTAAGCTATAGTAGATAAAAGTTTATTGCTTGAATTGATTATCTCACTACCAGTGTTCATCATCATAAAGCAACCCGTTCCATAAGTACTTTTTACATCGCCTACATCAAAGCAACATTGCCCTATCAAGGCTGATTGTTGATCACCTGCAACTCCACCTATTCTGACCTTTCCACCTACCAATTCTGTATAACCAAAATCATACGAATTATCACAAACAGATGGTAATAAATTAGAGGGGATACTAAATAAACTTAATAATTCATCATCCCAACAATTAGTCCGAATGTTGTACAACATTGTTCTCGAGGCATTAGATACATCAGTTTTATGATCTCTTCCTTCAGTTAATTTCCATATCAAAAAAGAATCTATTGTTCCAAATAGGAGTTCGCCTTTATCAGCCCTCTTTCTTGCACCATTAACTTTGTTAAGAATCCAATTAACTTTAGAAGCTGAAAAATATGGATCAACTGTTAAGCCTGTTTTCTCTTGTATCAAGCTTTCACTCTCTTTTAAAGCATCACAGAAATCACTCGTTCTTCTATCTTGCCAAACGATAGCATTGTAAATTGGTTTACCTGTTTTTTTATCCCAAATCACGACAGTCTCTCGTTGATTGGTAATTCCTATCGATGCAATATCTGAAGGGATCAAATCGAAACGCTGAATGGACCTTTTTAATACCTGAACAACTGATTGCCAAATTTCTTCCGGGTCATGCTCAACCCAACCATCATCTGGAAACTTTTGGGAAAATTCCATCTGTTCATACCCTATTAACTCACCTTTATCGCTATACACAACTGCTCTAGAACTAGTTGTTCCTTGATCAATTGAAAGAATTTTTTTAGGCATAAATACTTAATCTAAAGGGCGAGTATACAAAATATTACTTATAAAAACTTATCCACATGAAATTCACAGAAAATTTCTATATTTATAGTATTGTGTTTTGTACAAAAACACAGTATCTTGTGTTCTGAAATCAAATAAGACACTATATGTAGGGTTATAGGAAAAAGACAACAAAAGACAGAGGAAGGGAAAAAAATGGAAACATCTGCGCAAACAACGGGAAAAACAACTAAAAAGGAAGTAAAACCTGAAGGAACAAAGCCAGCAATAGCACCAGGTCAAATGAGAGTTATCAAAAGAAATGGTTCAGTTGTATCTTACGATGCTGAGAAGATTGCCATAGCTATCACTAAAGCCTTTTTAGCTGTGGAGGGCGGAGCAGCAGCTGCTTCCACCAGAATACATAATGAAGTAAATCAATTAGCTAATTCTGTGACTGAAACTTTCTCAAGAAGGATGCCTTCTGGAGGAACACTTCATATTGAAGAAATACAAGATCAAGTAGAACTAGAGCTCATGCGTTCAGGGGAACAAAAAGTAGCAAGAGCATATGTCTTGTACAGAGAAGAAAGAAAACAGATTAGAAATAAAGAAGAGGGTCAAGCGACAAAAGAGAAAGAAGGAGTAAAAATAGTCCTTGAAAATGGGGAAGAAGATAACCTAGATATGAATAGGTTAGAAGAGATGGTAAAAGAAGCCTGTGACGGATTAGAAGATACAAACCCAGATCTCATATTAGAAGAGGCTAACAAAAACTTATACGATGGAGTAAGTGAAGAAGACGCAAGGACTTCTTTAGTAATGACTGCCAGAACCCTAGTAGAGCAAGAGCCAAATTATACTTATGTAACTGCAAGGATATTGTTAGACAACATAAGAACAGAGGCGCTTACTTATCTTGGAATGCAAAAGCAAGCAACACAAAAAGAAATGGAGTCCATCTATCCTGAAGCATTAAGAAATTTCCTTGCTAAAGGAGTAGAAAACGAAATATTAAACCCAGAACTTCTTGAGATGGATGTAGAAAAGCTAGGTCAAGCTATAGTCTCAGCAAGGGATAATGACTTTACATATCTTGGACTTCAAACTCTTTATGATAGATATTTCATCCATGATACTGAAGTCAGATATGAGCTGCCCCAAGTATTCTTCATGAGGGTTTCTATGGGTCTCGCACTCAGAGAAGACCAAAGAGAAGAAAGAGCAATTGAGTTCTATAATCTTCTTTCTAGTTTTGATTATATGAGTTCTACCCCTACACTTTTTAATTCTGGTACAAAACATTCTCAATTGTCTTCTTGTTATCTAACAACCGTACCAGATGATCTACACGGCATATATGGTGCAATACAAGATAATGCTATGTTGTCTAAATGGGCAGGAGGACTAGGGAATGATTGGACTCCTGTTAGAGGGCTAGGATCACAAATAAAAGGAACAAATGGAAAGTCTCAAGGTGTTGTTCCTTTTCTTAAAGTAGTAAATGACACAGCAGTAGCTGTCAATCAAGGAGGAAAAAGAAAAGGAGCTGTTTGTTCTTATTTAGAAACTTGGCATGTAGACATAGAAGAATTTGTGGAGCTGAGAAAAAATACAGGAGATGATAGAAGAAGAACTCATGACATGAACACAGCGAACTGGGTACCAGATTTATTCTTAAAAAGAGTTTCTGAAGACAAGGCATGGACACTATTCACTCCAAGCGATACACCTGACCTACATGATCTATATGGATTAGACTTTGAGAAAAGGTATGAAGAATATGAAGCAATGACAGAGACAGGCGAAATAGAATTCTTTAAAAAGGTTGAAGCAAAAGAACTATGGAAAAAGATGCTTTCTATGGTGTTCGAAACTGGACATCCTTGGATAACTTTTAAAGATGTTTGTAATCTTCGATCTCCACAACAGCACACAGGGGTCGTACATTCTTCAAACCTCTGTACTGAGATAACACTTAATACAAGCCAAGATGAAATAGCTGTTTGTAACCTCGGGTCTGTAAACCTAACTCATCATATAAAAGATGGAGAAATGGATGGTGAAAAGCTAGAAAAAACAATAACAACAGCAATAAGAATGTTAGATAACGTAATAGACATAAATTATTACGCTGTAACGGCAGCAGAAACATCAAACATGAAGCATAGGCCAATAGGTATTGGCATTATGGGCTTTCAAGATGCACTCTATATGCTTGAAACGCCCTATGCATCAGAAGAAGCCGTAGAATTTGCTGACCGATCAATGGAGATGGTCAGTTACTACGCCATCAAAGCATCCAGTGATCTTGCGAAAGAAAGAGGAGCTTACAAGTCTTACGAAGGATCGCTTTGGAGTCAAGGGATATTGCCTATAGATTCAATTAAGCTTTTAAAAGAAAGCAGAGGAGAAAACTATCTCGACCTTGATGAAAGCTCTACTATGGACTGGGACAAGCTAAGAAAGACAGTCAAAAAACAAGGGATGAGAAATTCTAATGTCATGGCCATAGCACCAACGGCCACTATAGCTAACATAACTGGTGTATCTCAATCCATTGAACCAACTTATCAAAATCTCTATGTTAAATCTAATCTCTCAGGAGAATTCACAGTAACTAATATACCTATGGTCGAGAACTTAAAGAAACTTGGCTTATGGGACTCAGTAATGATAAATGATCTGAAATACTATGATGGAAGTGTGAAAGAAATATCAAGAATTCCAGAAGAGATTAAGAAACTCTATGCTACATCATTCGATATTGAGCCAAGATGGCTAATTGACGCAGCAAGCAGAAGACAAAAATGGATAGATCAAAGTCAATCTTTGAATCTATATATAGACGAACCAAACGGAAAAAAGCTAGATATCATGTATCGCATGGCTTGGCTGAGAGGCTTAAAAACAACTTACTACTTGAGATCAAGATCTGCGACAACGGCAGAAAAATCAACAATAGCAACAGGTGAGCTAAATGCAGTATCAGCAACAGCACAGCCTGATGAACCAAAACCAGCAGCAACTACAGCACCTTCAGCCTGTTCTGTCCTAGATCCAGACTGTGATGCTTGTCAGTAAGAAAAGGAGAAAAAAATGTTAAATTGGGATGAATACGACGAACCAAAAATAAAACAAAAACCACAGCAAGAGGTCCAGCAGCAAGTTCCTGAAACAAATAATGATGAAATACAAGAGCAAGTTCTAGAAAATTATGCACCAATCGAACCAGGTGACAGAGCAAAAGAAGCAAAGGAAGCAATACAAGACCTGGATACTAAAGAAGGAGAGGAAGAGCTAGAGGTGCTTGCTGGAAGAGTGCAAGTAGACGACAAAGCAATGATAAATTGCAGAGCTGATTTAAATCAGTTAGTACCCTTTAAATATGATTGGGCTTGGCAAAAGTACTTAGACGGAAGTGCAAATCACTGGATGCCTCAAGAGATAAATATGACAACAGATATTGCACTTTGGAAGTCTGAAGATGGCTTAACAAAAGATGAGAGAACGATTGTAATGAGAAACCTAGGATTCTTTTCGACAGCTGATTCTCTTGTTGCAAATAATTTAGTACTTGCAATATATAGGCTCATAACAAACCCTGAGTGTAGACAATACATACTAAGACAAAGCTTTGAAGAAGCAATTCATACTCATGCTTACCAATACTGCATTGAATCATTAGGGATGGATGAAGGAGAGATATTTAATATGTATAGAGAGATCCCAAGTGTAGCTAAAAAAGCTTCATGGGGACTAAAGTATACAAAGGAAATTTCTGATCCAGGATTTAAAACTGGTACAGATGAAACTGATAAGTTGCTACTTAAAAACTTAATTGCCTTCTACTGTGTCCTTGAAGGAATTTTCTTCTACTGTGGCTTTACTCAGATACTTTCGATGGGAAGAAGAAATAAAATGACAGGAACAGCAGAGCAATTTCAATACATACTTAGAGACGAATCTATGCATCTAAACTTTGGAATCGACATGATTAATCAAATCAAAATAGAGAATCCTCATCTTTGGGATGAACAAATGCGTCACGAAGCTGCACAGATGATTCTTGAAGGTACAGAGCTGGAAGTACAATATGCAAAAGATACGATGCCAAGAGGAATACTAGGAATGAATGCTAATATGATGGAAGAATACCTTCAATTTATTGCTAACAGAAGGCTTGTCCAAATAGGTTTAGAAGAAGAGTTTGAAGGAGCAGCTAACCCATTCCCTTGGATGTCTGAAATCATGGACTTAAGAAAAGAAAAGAACTTCTTTGAAACTCGAGTTATTGAATATCAAACTGGCGGCGCTTTAAGCTGGGACTGAGTACAAAGATAATAGCCCACCGCGGCGCATCGGACGATGCACCAGAAAATACATTAGCATCTGTTCAATCTGCATTTGACCAAAATGCTGATGGTGTTGAGATCGATATTAGACTTACCAAAGATAATCAAATTGTCTGTCATCATGATAAAAGCTGTTTAAGAACATCGAATAAACCTATTCTTATAAAAGATAGCAATTATAAAGAGTTGAGAAAACTTGATGTAGGTTCTTGGTATGGAAAAGAATGGACAGATGAAACTATACCCTTATTAGGGCAAGTATTAGATCTGGTTCCTGATAAAAAACTAATATTTATAGAAGTTAAAACTGGAACAGAAATAGTTGAGCACCTACTTCAACAGATCTACCAATATAAAGAAAAAATTAATGAAATAAGTATCATTTCTTTTTATCCAGAGGTCATCAAAGACATTAAAAGTAAGGCGAATGAATTAACTGCTAATTTATTAATAAACTTTGAAGGGCCAAAATTGGTACAAGAGCAAGACATAATAAGCGTAATGAAAAAAATAAATGCGGACGGAATAGGAGCTCAGAACCATAAATCCTTGAATCTAGAGTTCTATAAAAAAATTAAAAAAGAAAACAAAAAGGTTCATGTTTGGACTGTGAATTCGAAAGAAGAAGCTAAAAACTATTGTCAGATAGGACTTAGTTCAATAACAACTAATTGTCCAGGCAACATCAAAGAGTTTTTATCTAATTCTATTTAATATTTCTTTTTTTTTACTTTAGTTCTATAGTGATTCCCATGAAAGATCATGATGTTGGCTTCTTGGAGCTGGTTCAAAAATCATTAGAGAGCGTTCCAGAATACGATGTTCACCAAGTAAAAAATAAATTAGATAATTCCGAAGAATTCTATTTGATAGATGTAAGAGAAGATAATGAATGGATAGCAGGCAATATCCCTAATTCTATTCATATTGGGAAAGGTGTCATAGAAAGAGATATAGCCAATCTAATTCCCAATAAAGAGGCCGAGATAGTCTTATACTGTCAAGGCGGCTTTAGATCAGCACTTGCTGGTGAAAGCATACAAAAGATGGGTTATAAAAATGTTTTTTCAATGAGTGGGGGTTATAGTGATTGGATCAATAATAATTGAATTGAGTGGGGAGACTCATAATAAATGTCACCTTCTAATAAAGTAGGCATAACTGAAGTTGTATTAAGGGATGGTATTCAATCTCTATTAGCTACTAGAGTCCCTCTTAGGGATCTGGTGCCAATTATCCCAGTGTTAGATAAGATAGGATATTGGTCTATGGAGACTTGGGGAGGAGCGACCTATGATGCTTGTATTAGGTATCTTGATGAAGATCCTTGGGAAAGGCTGAGGACCTTTGAAGCATTAATGCCAAACACTCCGCAACAAATGCTCATAAGGGGTCAAAACCTGGTAGGTTATAAACACTATTCACAAAAAGTTATTTCACGCTTTTTAGAGAAATCCGCAGAAAACGGCATTGAAATTTTTAGAACCTTTGATGCATTGAATGATTTCGACAATATCAAATTTACTATTAAAGAAGTTAAAAGGATTGGAAAACACGCTCAAGGCACAATGGCTTACACAACAAGTCCAGTTCATGACATGTCCACCTGGTTAGATCTAGGAAAAAAGATAGAAGATAATGGAGCTGATTCTTTAGCCATAAAAGATATGGCTGGTTTACTAAGGCCATTCGACGCATATGAATTAGTATCTAATTTAAAACAAAACCTTTCTATACCTATCCACATGCAAACTCATGCAACGACAGGAATGTCAGCCGCTACTAACATGAAAGCAATAGAGGCTGGAATTGACAATATAGATACCTCAATTTCTTCGTTAAGTATGACTTATGGTCATTCTGCAACTGAAACCATGAACGCCATTTTTGAAGGTCAAAAACGATTCATTGATCTAGATTTAGAAGCTCTAGAAGAATGTTCGAACTATTTTAAAGATATAAGAGAAAAGTACTCTGAATTTGAAGGCGATATGAAAGGTGTAGATACAACTATGCTGGTTAAACAAGTGCCTGGTGGAATGATTTCAAATCTAGAAACCCAACTCAAATCAAATAAACTAGAAGATAAGATAGATCTAGTAAAAAATGAAATACCTGAAGTAAGAAAAGATTTTGGTTTTCCTCCTCTTGTGACGCCTGCGTCCCAAATAGTTGGAGCTCAAGCATTGCTTAATGTTATTGATGGGCAGAGATATAAAAATCTATCGAATGAATCTATAAATCTTATTAAAGGAAATTACGGCAATTTACCAGGCGAAATAAAAGAAGAACTTAAAAAACGAGTAGGTTCAATGGATGAAGTGGGTGAAGCTCTTGACCCTGAAGAATTAGACAACATGAAAAAAGAATTAAAGGAATTATGTTCAGAAAACTCTCTGCCAGACCTTTCGGAAAATGAAGAAATGCTAATAACTTATATATTATTCCCCAACATAGCACTTAGGTTTTTCCAAACTCTCAATTTCTAATTCATTAAGCTTACTATCTCTATCTGACAATTTACAAATAATTCGAGGCTGCTTCAGTTATTGCGTTTCCTTCGATTCTAGAATGATACATAGTTCGTGGCTCTGTTAAATCCCAGGGAGACGCTTGATGCATTAAACATCTATTATCCCAAATAACAGCATCCCCTACTTCCCAGGAGTGGTGATAAGTCCAGAATTTATTTTCAGTAGTAAACTCTTCAAGATCTTTAGCTAATTTTTGAGCTTCAATATCAGTCATGCCTGGAATTCTATGTATGTGTCTTCCAATAGTGAGGCACTTGGTTCCTGTTTCAGGGTGCTTCTTCACCAAAGGTCTTAATGGCTTAGGATCAATATCAAAGCCATAACTATTAAACTCACTCTCTTCTGCAGGCTTATGCCCATATCTATCCTTTTGACTAAATTCATAAGAGTGGTAAGCAGATAATGCATCAATCTTATCTTTGATGTCTTGATCAAGAGCTGCATAAGAGGCCCTACAGTCTGCCCAGCCAGTTTCACCTCCTTTTTTTGGAACAACATGAGCTGTAAAAACAGCTCCCTTTGCCTGTATAGGCATATAAGTGCTGTCGTGATGCCATTCCATATTACCTTTCAAGGATTTGACGATATCGTCATCAAAAGGGTCCCTTAAGGTTCCATCTGTTCTAACATTGCTTATTGGACTTAATTCAAACTCTAAGTCGCCAAATCTCTTAGCAAATCTTACTTGTTCTTCATTGCTTAAATTTTGTGCTGGAAAGATCAGCAAAGCATACTCTAGCCAAAGTTCGTACAATTGTTGCATTTCATTTTCTTCAATGTTCGTCAGAGTTATATCGGTAACTCTCGCTCCGAAAGATCTATCTAATTTATCTACCTTGAACACTTGTATGACTTTACTGTTTTAAATGGTTAGCCTAATATAAATCAGTATCACATTTAAATAAAGATATGCCGTACATAGAAAATAGAATAGTCCATGATGCAGATGCCCATACTATGGAACTTCCAAATTGGTATGATGAATTTGGATCAAAAAAAGTTCAAGAAGCATTTCGAGAGCGCTTTAAAGGAAGCAAAGGTCTTGCGCATACCTATTTTGAAGATATTGCTGAAGTCCATAAACAGAAATCTTACCAAGACTCGAATGAAAAGAATCTTATGACAAGAAAAAACTATGATGCTTTAGGTTCCTTTGATAAGCATGATAGATCTGAAGCTTTAGATCTTCTTGGAGTCAAATCTCAATTAGTTTTTCCCACCTCTCCTAATGTTTGGTTAGAGAGCTTGGAACATTCTGATGAAGTAGAACTTCTGTATGAGGTAGCTTCAGCCACCAATAGAACTCAAATTGAATTTTGTTCAGATGATAAGAGGCTATTGCCGGTTGCTTACATACCGCTAGCTGATTTAAATAAAGCAAGTGAAACAGCAACAGAGGCAATTAAATTGGGTGCGAAAGCTCTTTTGATACCTTGGGCATGCCCCAAGAGACATTCCACAAGCCATATTAAACTTGATAAAGTTTGGTCACAAGCTCAAGAAGCAGGATTACCTATCTTATTTCATGTTGGGACTGCTGATTTCGTGATGCCAAAATCTCATTCGATAAATGGTATGCCAAAAGTAAAAGATTTTCATGGAGGGGAAGAAAATTTTAGATCTATTTCTTATATGGCTATATCTTCTGGTCCTATGCAAGCTTTGTCACTATTAATTCTAGATGGAGTTTTGGAAAGATTTCCTTCACTAATGTTTGGAGTGATCGAGCTTGGGTCTGTCTGGGTTCCAGGCTTTATGAGACAACTAGATTCAGCATATGAAGCATTTGCTAGACATGAAGAAAGGCTGCAAGAACTTTCTCTTAAACCAAGTGAATATGTATCTCGCCAAGTTAGAGTAACGCCATATCCAACAGAACCGACTGATTGGGTAATTGAGCAAGCAGGAAGCGATATATTTATGTTTTCCTCTGATTATCCGCACCTAGAAGGAGGAAGAAATCCTATGGGTCGTTTTGAAAAAGCTACTGCGCACCTAAATATTACAGATCAAGATAAGTTTTATAGAAAAAATTTCGAAGAATTAATGGGATCTGCTTTTAAATAAAGTGAAGCTAACTAATTCATACATCGGTTTGCCTGAAGATTTTTATCAGGTAGTTAATCCTCTTCCAGTAAAGTCACCTCAAATAATTTCTTTCAATGATGAATTAGCTCAATGCCTTGGTCTCGAAATTGATAAGAAAGAAGCGCTTAAATATTTTTCAGGAAATTCAATCCCTGAAAACACAACTCCAATTGCATTAAATTACGCTGGTCATCAATTTGGAAATTTTGTTCATGAATTGGGTGATGGCAGAGCAACCCTACTAGGTGAAATAGAAGTAAATAAAGAGAGATTTGATATTCAACTAAAAGGCTCTGGACCAACAAAATTTTCTAGACAAGGTGATGGTCGTTCTGCATTAGGTCCTGTGATAAGAGAGTATATTGTTAGCGAAGCTATGCACCATCTAAATATTCCTACTACTAGAGCTTTAGCCGCTGTACAAACTGGAGAACATGTATTTAGGGATGTTATAGAACCAGGTGGAATCTTAACTAGAATTGCAAAAAGTCATCTAAGAGTTGGTACGTTTGAATATTTTGCTTCGAGACAACAATGGGAAAATGTTAAGCTTTTAGCTGATTACACTATACAAAGACATTTTCCTGAAATCAGAGTACTAGATAATCATTATTTGGAACTACTTAAAGCAGTCGCGGATAGACAGTCCAAGTTAATTGCGAAGTGGATGAGTGTTGGATTTATCCATGGCGTCATGAATACAGATAACTTCACAATTTCAGGAGAGACTATAGATTATGGTCCATGCGCTTTTATGGATGAATATGATCCAGCAACTGTTTACAGTTCAATAGATCATGGAGGCAGATATGCTTTCGGTAATCAACCAAGCATCGCTGCTTGGAATCTTGCTTCTTTAGCAGGATGTTTAATTTCTTTCATAGACGAGGACTCAAAAAAAGCCAATGAACTTGCCACCAAAGTACTTGATGATTTTTCAATCAAAACTAATCAAGAGATATTAGATGTTATGTGTCTAAAAATTGGACTAGAAGGAAGTTCAGATAAGCACCAAAGTATTTTAAAAGATTTACTTAAGATAATGATTCCAAATAAAGCTGACTACACTTTAAGCTTTAGATATTTGAGCCTAGCTTTATCAGATAAAGATTCTTTGTTTCTTGATCAATTTCAAGATCAAGAAAAAATTAAAGAGTGGCTTAGTAATTGGAAAGTAACCGTAAAAGAATTAAATCTAGACTCAGAGAAAATGGTTAAGAAGATGGATAGTATTAATCCTATATACATTCCTAGAAATCATAACGTCGATAAGGCGATAAAGGCTGCTTATGAAGAAAACTTGGATCCCATGAATGAGCTTTTGGAGGTTCTAAAGAACCCTTTTGAAGAAAATAAAAAATATTCGCACTTAACAGTTCCTCCAAAGGAAGAAGAGAAAATACTTCAAACCTTTTGCGGAACTTAATCTTTTAATCTTTCTGTTCTGAGGAATTTAAAGAAACACCAA
>MDSX01097937.1_pt1 | contig 12212 bp, 7 predicted proteins | sample 811141 | NCBI WGS metagenome assembly MDSX01 (sample SAMN05326642, study PRJNA326480) | marine metagenome | isolation source: seawater | place: Atlantic Ocean: South East | collected 2010
AATTTCGAAGTAATTGTTTCTGGCCAAAGAAAAGGTACTGGCTCGAGTAGAGAAACCGCCGCTCAGTGTGAGCGATGGGCTGGAATAAATATCGTAATTGCTTCTTCTTTCGCCCCAATTCATGAAAGAAACAATATCAATCTTGGACAATTGATGGGCGATTACTCTATGCTTGAAAGATTACAAAATGGAGAAGAAATCTCTCTGCAAGAATTCACTAGCAGATATGATAATGTTACAAAATTGGTTATTGAAAAAGGTGGCCTATTTCCATTCGCTAAATCATTAAAGAAAGGAGAACTCATACTCCCTCCAATCGAAACCCCCGTAAGACCAATGAATATGGCAGAGAAAATTATTGCCCGTAATCTAGTCGGGCAAGACTCCAGTCAATGTGTTAAGCCAAATGACCCTGTGATTGCACAGGTTCAAGGCGGATATTCTCACGAGTTTACTACTGCTCAAGTTCATACATTTCTAAAGCAGGAATATGGAGAAGACTACAGTTTGCCTAATCCAGATAAGTATGCTGTGTTTGAAGACCATTTACTATATGCTCACCACAATCCAAAGTTTGTACCATTTATGGATAAAGTTCAAACTCTCAGAGACCTACAAAATAGTTTCCAAAAGCACACACTAGTAAGAGACTACTCGGCAGTAGACGGCGTTTCACCAGGAATTTGCCATCAAGTTGCTAGAGAAGAATTTATTGAAATTGGAGATTTTATTCAAGCGACCGATTCGCATACCTGTATGGGTGGAGCATCTAATGCATTGACATGGGGAGTTGGCGCTACTGAATATGCAAATCTTATCAGTGCTGGATTTACTTTCGTGAAAGTTCCTGAATCAATCCGATTCGAGTTGACCGGAACATTATCTCATGGTTGTACTGCAAAAGATGTAATCCTATACATTCTTGCAGACCATGCAAGAAAAGAATTGACTTTGAATAGGAGTATGGAATTTGGCGGAACCGGCTTAGCAAGCTTGTCTGTAGACGAAAGAGCGACGCTTTGTAACATGGCCACAGAATGCTCTGGAAGAACTGGAATTTGTGAAGCAGATGAATCCCTGTATGATTGGATGAAAAAGTCACAGCCAAATCTAGACATTGAACAGCAGAGATCAATGAGTGTTTCACCAGATGACGGGGCAGTGTATGATGGTGGAGTTCATATGATTGACCTCAACCAAATCAAACCTATGGTTGCTCACCCTGGAGACCCTGACAAAGGAATTCCAAGCGATCCAACAAATGGAGCATATATCTCTGAAATTGGTGAAGTTAAGGTCGATATTGCATATGGTGGCTCGTGTACTGCCGGAAAAGAAGATGATGTTGCTTACTATGCTGAAGTATGTCAAGCGGCTGAAAATGCTGGACTCAAGGTTCATGACGGCGTTGAATTCTTTATCCAATACGGTTCAGGGCCTGTCAAAGAGTTAGCAGAAAAGAAAGGATGGCATGATTTATTCGAGCGAGTAGGTGTGAAGTTAATCGACCCTGGATGTGGTGCTTGTATTGGCGCTGGCCCAGGTGTTTCAACAACATCAGAACAAGTTAGCGTTTCGGCAATAAACAGGAATTTCCAAGGACGTTCTGGACCTGGAAAACTATACTTAGCAAGTCCACTGACTGTAGCAGCGTCTGCTTTCACAGGTGTCATTACTTCATGGAATGAAAGCCTGTTTAGTTGATTTCAATGAAGATGAAGATTGCATCATCCGGCATATTGATTGTCATTGGTGGAATTATTCTTTCAATGAGTATTACTCAAATTCTATTATCTCAAATAATTGAACAAATGTCTTGGTTTACAGATTCGGGAATTAAGGGGATTACTGTATTCATTCTCCTATACATCGTTTTTGGAGTTTTAGTCATACCTGCTAGTTTCCATAAATATCTATCAGGAATTCTATTTGGTTTCTCCCTCGGAGTATTTGTGGCCTGGCTTGGTTCGATGATAGCCGCAATAATTCCATTCCTATTAGCCAAAAAGTGGCTCAATCCTTTCGCTCAAAATTTATTAAAACAAAATCCAAAATTAATGGGGCTTGAGAATGCCATAATCACTGATAAATGGAAGACTGTAGCGTTGACTAGAGTTAGTTTAATAATTCCATATGGATTGTTGAATTACGCTTTTGGGGCTACTGAAATAAAGTTAAAGCATTATCTAATTGGTAACTTGGCTATGATTGTACCATCGATAATGTATGTTTGGTGGGGTTCACAAACAAGGATAATTGCAGGGGCTATCGAAACTAAAGAAAAAGGTCCAAGTTATACAATTAGTCTAATCATCTCATTTTTACTAACAATCTGGTTAGTAATCAGAAGTCATAAAATTTCTAAAAATCTCGCCTCATTCGAAAATGAATAGAGGTCCAGAAATGGGCGTTGATTGGTTAACGATAGTATTAGGATTAAAAACCGTCGAGATGCGAGGAACAATATCACTACTGGCCCGACGTCATTGGGACGAAGGAGGACCAGATGTGGAGGTCTAAGTATGGCTGGTATAGCACAAAAACTCGCATCTAATCAAAAACAAGTCGCAATATCTGAATTTTTTGAGAAAAATAAACATTTTCTTGGGTTTGATTCCCTATCAAGGTCTCTGATTACTGCTGTCAAGGAAGCCGTGGATAATGCACTCGATGCTTGTGAAGAGGCTCGTATACTACCAGAAATTAATGTCCAAATCAAAAAACTCGATTTAAAGAAAGATATCATTGAATTAAAAGTCGAAGATAATGGCCCTGGAATCCCACAAAAGAGTATTGAAAAGGTGTTTGGACAGTTATTATTCGGATCTAGATTTCATGCTATCAGGCAATCTAGAGGTCAACAAGGAATAGGAATTACTGGAGTTGTAATGTATAGCCAATTAACCACCGGTAAACCAACTCATGTACGTTCTAAAATTTCTACAGAATCAACTGCTGCTGTCGTAGATATTGGACTGGATACTAGAAAAAATAAGGCCGTTAAGAGTAACCAAGGTCGAGAACTTTGGGAACTTAAAGATGGAACTATGAAACAACATGGCCTAGAAGTTACAACCCAATTAAAGGCTAAATACCAAAAAGGCCGACAGAGTGTTTGGCAATACCTCAGAATGACAAGCATTGTTAATCCTCATGCTGAAATTAATTTCATAGACCCTGAAGGTGAAATCCATCATTGGCCTAGAGTCACTGAAAGATTACCAACCAAAGTAGAATCGATAAAGCCTCACCCTCATGGAATTGAACTTGGCCAACTTCAACGTATGCTCAGCGAGTCAACTGACTCAAGATTATCGGTTTTTCTTCGAATGAATTTCTCCGGAGTTTCCAACAGAGCTGCTAAAGAATTGTGCGCTGCTGCTGAACTCGATGTCGGAGTAAAGCCAAAACAGATGAAGCCAGACCATATTCGTGCTTTACTCGAGGCCTTCCAAGGAGAAAGAATGTTCAATGGAAAGCCTGTCAAGATGTTAAATCCTCCAACAAATTGTCTCTCGCCAATTGAAGAAATGCTTATCAAAAAAGGTCTATCAAAAACTATTGATTCAAGATTTATATCCACCATGACAAGAGCGCCGAATGTTTCTCAAGGTAATCCTTACCAAATAGAAGTTGGACTAATCTTTGGAGGGGACATGCCTGCTGATAAGGCTGTAGAAGTTCTCAGATTTGCAAATCGAGTCCCTCTAATGTACCAACAAGGTGGTTGCCTTTTGACCAAGGCGATTGAAAGTGTAGATTGGCGGCAATACGGATTGGACCAACCCGGTGCTAAAGGAGTGCCGAAGGGACCTGCTGCAATTCTAGTACACTTAGCTAGTACGAATGTTCAATTTACATCTGAAGCGAAAGAGGCATTGGCTGAAAATGAAGAAGTCATTGAAGAAGCGAGAAAAGCAATGCTAGAAATGGGCCGTGGCCTTAGAAAGCACCTTGAGAAGAAGAAGAAAATGGCTAAGACTCAAGAAAAGTTCGAACTGATTAATGATATTTTACCCGCAATTGCTGCAAAGTCTGCAGAGATTCTAGATAAGCCAATACCGGACCTTTCTGGTTCGATAACTAAGATTATGTCTGCTGTAATTGGAGAAACGAGTACTGTATGGAATAAAGAAACTAAGCAAACTGATGTCTCTATCACATTATACAACTATACTTCACGTTCAAGAGCATACACAATTTTGGCAACTTGGCCTGAAAAATCTGGTGCAAAATTAGTTGACAATGACACCGGTGGAAGAAAAGAAGCAATGGGAGTTTGGGCATGGAAATTACAAACTTTGGAACCTGGTGAACGAATTGTCATCTCATACAGCCTCAGTGGCTTAGAAAAAGGAGATTGGGCGGAAACTGATATCTTCTATCGCGGCTCTCAAGAAGTCATTGGTGCCATGAAGATGGATGAAAAATATCTCGAAGAAATAAGGAATCAGGAAAAGATCATGAAAGAAATGAGCCTTGGAAGTGGTGAGCAAGTTGAATCAAGTGATGACTCCACGGCTGACTCGGAATCACCTGAAATTGACTTAGACGAAATTATTGCATCTCTAGGAGAACCAAAAGTCCCGCCCCCAAGCGGACAGAGTACTCTTTTTGGAGGTGATTTATGATGGTTCAAAGATTCTCATCGGAAGAAACAAAAAAAGCTATGCACTCAGTTGTAAAGGAAATGTATGATAAAATCGTAGGCGGAGAACCCCCTACAATGACATTGCCTGTTAGGACAAAAAATAATATTGGATTTGATGCTAAATTAGGAGTTTACAAATATGGTAAAAAAAGGTCGATTCGAGATGCCACAAGCCTAGGTTCTGCAAAGCAATTGCTTAGAGCATTGTATGTTGTTGAGTTCATTGAAGAAATGATTGATGCAGGCAAATCCTCCACTCTAAGAGAAATGTACTATATCTCCGAAGCATGGGGACTTGGTAAATTTGGAAGTCAAAACGAATCTAATAATTTAGCAGAAGATTTAGAAATTGTCACAAAATGTCTTCGTGAAGATTTCAAATTACGTCCTGAAGAAGATGGTGCTAGAATGATTGGAAACCTAACCCTTCGTGAAAGAAATCGTCGTGGTGAGTGGATGCGAATCAATGCCAGAGATGATGTTGGAGACTCTGGATACGGTGTCCCATATAACGTAGAATCTGAGAAAATCGAGTTATTGGAGAACGATATTGACTTCATTATGGCCATCGAGACCGGTGGAATGTTTGACAGATTGATAGAAAATGGATTTGATGAAGAATATAGATGCGGTTTACTACATCTCAAGGGTCAGCCTGCAAGGTCCACTCGACGAATAATTAAGCGTATGAGCGAAGAATGGGATTTACCTGTTGTAGTATTCCTCGACGGCGACCCGTGGTCTTTCAGAATCTTTGCTTCAATTGCTTATGGTGCTATTAAAACTGCCCACATTTCAGAATACTTAGCAACTCCAAGTGCGACTTACCTTGGAATCACAGCCGATGATATTGTAGCATATGACCTTCCAAATGACGACCTATCAAAGAAAGATATTGAAGCGCTAAATGCTGAACTTTCCGACCCTAGATTTGCTGATAGTTGGTGGCAAGACCAAATTAATATGATGTTAGAATTAGGTAAGAAGGCTGAACAACAATCTCTTGCTAAATATGGTCTAGATTTCGTAACTGAAACTTACCTTCCAGAAAAGTTAGCAGAATTAGGACTTGCATGATGATACCGTGCAAGGATTGATTTGGGAAGATGGACTCGAATTATCATGGCGAAGGCTTCGGGACAGGCGAATCCTTGGTCTCTGCGCGTTGCTATTTTCGGTTTAGTTTGCATTTTTGTTGGCTCTGTAGTACTTTTTAGTCAAGGTAACTCGATTGATAATGTGTTTAGTCCAAGAAATGTAAGTGAAATTATTGTTACTGGAGATAATAGCGAGATTGGAGAATTGGATTCTGGATGTCACGTTGCTGTTGGTATTTCAGATAGCGGCTATGGAAATATTTCATTGACTAAGATGCTAGGCTCGTCACCTGCCAGTGAATCACTAGAATCTACTTCATGTGCAACTGACTGGCAACCCATGGATACAAGTGGTGAAGAGTATGCTATCATAGAAGGCTGGAAAGTTAGTGAAGAAGGCGAATATGTATTGACTATGGATTGTTCTGAACAAAATGGTTGTGAAGATGTTACTATTTGGTTGGTAGACGTCGATGAAGCACAGTGGAATATCTTTGGAGAAATTGGACTTATCGCCGGAGGAGGACTATGTTGCTTTGGTTTAATCGCACTTCCTATCGCTCTAATCCTTTATGTTTCTAATAGGAATAAATCAAAAGTTATGATGATTAATTATGATGGAATGATAATGCCTATTACTGACTTAACTCCTGAAACGGTTAAGAAAATGGAGCAAACTAACAATGTTCAAGCGATAGAAAACCCATTTGCTGATACTGGTATATCGAAATCGGAAGACTTCGTCGATGGGCGTGAAAGTGTCGAAAACGGTACTCTACTCACGACTGACCAAGTATTTGCTCTGATGAAAGGCGATGTAGATGAAGCACAGAAGCGAGTGAGCGACCCATTTGCTGACTTTAATCAACAACAAATGGATAAAACAAATCCAACTAAAACTAGTAATTCTAAGGATATTGCCTTCTGGGACTCAGGAGATGATGAACAATTCTCCTCAAAAGATTCGAAACAAATGGTTAAACATGCCGATATAAGTAAGTCAACTAAGTCAAAAGACAGTCAATCTAAAGCAGGTGCTTGGAAAGATTGGGATGAACTATGAGTGATCAATATGGAAAAATATTTTCGTATCGCTGCTGCGATTATTGGCTCGATACTAATCTTAGTGTCATTTCTGGGAATGAACAATGAAATGGCCGAATCTGATAGTGTTGAAACAATGCTCCCTCCGTGTACTATTGACGATGGCCTACCGCTAATACCCGGAGATGAAGAAGTAACATGCTATTGGGGAATGTCGGTTGAAATTGTCGAGATTCCTGCGGAGGCAATCGCTGCTGATGTTGTAGTTGATATCTCATGGGCTGAAGACGGTGTATGGATTGGTATTGCCGAAGCCGACCAAGTCGAAAACTGTGAACTGAAAAACGATTATTATGAATGTGCAAAAAACTCTGTCACTCTAATCGAGGGAGGAGACTCATCTAACGGAGAGATTCAGTGGACTCCTGAACCGGGAGAATATCGCTTTGTGGCCGGAGGAGATGATAGTCAATCTCTACAACAATTCTCTGTAGATTGGGAGTATGAAGCGACATTGAAAAGTGGAATCACAACGCCATTATTACTAATTGGAATGGGTCTTTTGAGTTACTCTATCTTTAGAGGCATCCTTTTCTGATGTTTCGACGCATTCAAAAGGGTGTGCCCTCTAGGTAACCTTAGGTTGAGCAGTATGGTTGATGTTGACCTTGCATTATCTATTCTCCAAAACAAGGTGCGTAGGCAAATTTTAGAGAGGCTTGTAAGAGAACCTCACTATCCAATGCAATTAGCAGATTTGATTGGAGTTAGTCAACAAGCAATTATGAAACATCTCAAAGAATTAGAAAAGGGAGACTTCGTTGCTAAAATGAAGGTTCCAAGTAACAAAGGTGGCCCACCACGAACCATTTATTCTGTTCAAAAATCAATTTCTTTACGAATCGATTTGGGACCAGACTTGTTTCACTGTGAACAACGTAAACTACCATTAGGGGGTCCTATGAGGCTCTCAAAAACTCTTCCAGAAAATAGTTTGAAGGTTGCCGAGACTGTCAGTGGAAGGAAGAAGATCTCTGTGGGAGAAGGAGTTTCTCACCTTGCTGAATTAAACAATATTCTTGAGGAGATGGATGCACAAAGAGATGCAATAATCTCTCTACATCAGCATATTCGAAATAGAATTTCAGTTACTGTAGATGCTGATTTCGATATTTATGAACAAAGAGCAATGGTGCACTCAATCATTGAGGCTCCAACAAAACGTATCGACTTTACCGCACTTAGCAAAGAGCTTCAACTTGGTCAAAAGCAAATGAATGAGTTGATGGATGAAGTCAGTAGTAGACTCCAAAGACAATTATCTCAAAGAGCAGGTCACATCATTGCTGGAGTTGAAAACTCTAGTTTACACTGGTGGTTAGGCGATTACAAACCGAAAGATTGAGTTCAATCATTCGATTCTAGAACCGAAATCAATGAAGATTGTTCGCTCAATCTCTTATTGACTTCTTCTCTTCGTCCCTTGCCGACAAAGTAAACAACACCAAGTAGTGATAATGTTAGAAGAATCACAACGAATGGTAGAGCTGTTTTACCGACAATCTGTCCTGCAACATCCAAGAATGGACTTGGTGATTCCAGAGGCTCACTAACCGCTTTGATGTTATTGCCTTCCTTAGCCTCAACTATCTGATTCATCGGGTCGACAACAACGTAAATACCCTTACTTCCAGCAACAACTGGGTATAACAAGTAAATCTCAACTTCTTGAGCATCTTCTGATGCATCCGGAGCGAGCAATGCTCCAACGACTTGGCGCATTACAATACTATCTTCAGCACATCCATTCTTTTCTATCTCGTCAATGATATCTTGATCATTAGCATCATCATACTGGCATAGAACGATTTCAATGTCTGTTGCGTGAGTATTACCTGTATTTTGTAATATAATTCCAATAGGTATTGTTGAATCAATATCTCCACTAAAAGATGCAGGATTGATTATTTCCTTAATTACCAAATCTGGAGCTCTCAAACGGAGTTGTAGAATCAATTCATTGCTATCGAGTAAGTCGCCTTGCCATGAAGGTGAGGAATCGAAATCTCCACCTTCAGTCATATCTCCTGCCATTGATACTACTTTCAAACCGATATACCTGGTATCTAATTTTGCTTCAGTAGAAATCTTGACTACTGCTACCATCTCAATAGTTTGGTATGGGGCCATCTTTGGCATCATGTAAATGCCGTCTTCAGGAGAGTATGTACATCTCTCTCCATCTTGTGTTTCTTCAACTAGTAATTGCCAAGAAGAATATTCATCTGATGTGACTTCGGGCATCGCCGGAACTTCAAGACATTCTTCATCTGTCGTCAAATCATTACCGATTTTCTTAACAGTTCGCCACTCTACACTCCATCCGCTAAGTTGTCCCATACCTGGAAGTGTTTCCCAAATTCGGTCATTGCCTTGCAGTGATGAGGTGTGATTATCCAAAGTAGGCCAGTCCTCTACGTTTCCATTATTGGTAATGTTAACAGTGAAACTGACAATCTTACCAGGTGCTGAAGTCTTAACTGGATTATCGACTCTTGGATCCATAACAATTTCCATGTCATAAAATTCGTTAACGTAAACCATCATTGTCTGAACATCTCTCAGCTTTGTATTCCTTCCTTGAGAATCTGGGTATGCTTCTTCAGAGTAAGCTTGGAAAACAATTGTGTACAATCCAGCCCCAATATCAGTCTCTGGAACATTCATTAATACATCAAAAGTCTGAGATGTATCTCTTGATAATTCTTGTAATGAATCTCGTGGAACTATAATATCCCAATGACCATTTCTAACTGGAACTCCTGATGGGTCAATCACTGTAGCCAAACGGTAATCATACCTATCTGGCCCATTGCCATCGTTGGTTACAGTAGTTGGTAATGTTATCTTTTCACCTGGATATACTGAGAATGCTGAAACCATTCCGCCGCTATCACTCTCAACTGAAATAATTCGGTCTGCAGATAAGTTAGTTTCAGCAATTAGGCTCCATTCGTGAATTACTGTTGTATCGAGTTTAACGAAATCCGATATTTTCGGATATCCATCGAGGTATGCCTTGAGAATAATTGTTGGACCGATGCCAGACTTAGCATTATCAGGAGCACAGACTTCGACATATACTGTATAAGTGACGTGGTCTTGACCTGAAGGGATGGTCCATGGCCTAGACTGACCTAGAGGTTCATCTGTTCCTGGCGCATCTTCGAAACTGACTGTTATGTCCCAATTTTCTTGGCGCCATGTATCTACATCGACGTCGCTTGGCCTAGATTCAGGAGCGCCCGGCAAAGTAAATACTAAATCACCTGAATCATAATTCTTGGTTATCGGAATTTCATATTCATGACAGCGCTCATCAGAATCTCCTGCCCTAACAAATGCTTCTTTATCAGCCGCTTCAAAGACAATATTTCCTGAAGACCTAATCGAAACATAAACTCCCAATTCAAGGATATCATAGGTTCCCTTATCTACTGACTTAATTGGTTCACCTTCAGACCAACCCTTGAGATATATTACGAAAGCACCGGGGTCTTCTGAAGTTGGTACTTTCACTGTCAGAATCTTGGTAGTAGAAGTTCCTGGGTCTAGTTCAACGCGCATTGGGAAAGTAACTTCCCAACCGAATGGAAGAAGCCATTCTTGTTGGCCTTCCAAGGTATTTGGGTCCCAGAATAAGAAACTATCTTGGACGTTTCCTGTATTCGTAATAGTGATAGAGAAAGTCGCTTGGCCGCCTTGTTCGATATCTTGCACACTGTGTGATGTATCTAGGCTAATTCCATGAACTACGTCCATTAGAGTTAGCGTAGTTAGATCTGACCGAATTGCTGGGTCTTTGTATGACTTTGCCGTCACTACAATTTGGGCTAATTCATCCGCATTCGCTTGATAAATTGTAGGCGCCTTAACTCTGATGTAGAATCTTGTAGAATCGCCACCTTCGAGGAAAATTGGTGTTGTTGGAAGAACTTGTGTCTGATTATCAGAAAAGAATAGTGTGGCTGTCCAATTTTGAGGGACTCCAGAAACATTGATTCCATATGTATCAGCAACTAGGTCTTTGTCTCCTGGAGTTGAATTATTAAGTGTCATATTGAAAATGGTTTGTTCACCAGGCTCAATAACGTGATAGTAGGTTTCACCTATGTCTAATTCAACATCTACTTGACCTGTTAGAACGTGAGAATAACAGATAGTATATCTTCCATTATTTTGCTCATCATTACACTTATTTTGGTCGGACCATCCTATGTGTGCTCCGCTTCCTAAGTCATTAGCAAATGCTGGTGGCATACCTAAATCAGGCCTACTTCCAGTATCTGTTCCTAATTTATTACTTGCCCAAGAGGTTACTGATATGATCTCCCATGGGTCTAATGCTGTTTCACCAGCTCCAATTAAGTCCGTTTGATTTAATCGGGTATACTGAATCTCTTCTCCTGCACTAGTGTTTCCAGAGTCAACCCATGAAATATGTACATTGTTTTGATTATCTGTTAGTAATGCTGGGAAAATAGAATGACCGGAATAAGACGAAGTTAATCCTGAAAGACCTTCGACATTGGAGATTGGAGTATCTTGAATTTTCTTGATAGCATAAGTGGACAAACCATCTTCTGCGCCATCAAAAGCACCTGCTCCTTGTAGTCGAAGTTTAGTATAGTAAACTTCGTAGTTTGTTGACTTCTCAAAACCATAGTCTCTTCCATCCATCCAAGCGATGTGTGTATTACCTTGCATATCTACTCCGATTGAAGGGTGGAATGAGTATGCATCATCAATGGTTACTCTAGTATCGTTAACTACGACCAAATGCCCGTCTTCTCCAGAGCCTGTGTCTTCGTAGTATGTACCGCCACTAACCGAGTGCCCCGGAGAACCTGGAGTCCATGATGGGTCATTGTTCATCTTAGCATAAGGATCTAGAACTGTCATGTAAATCTCACGAGAGTTGTTAGTTGCGATGTAAACCATTGCTTCTACGAGTAGAGCCATAGCTCCTGACCCACCGCTTCCTGATGGGAATTCATAAGCCTGTCCGCCAGCACTTACAGTACGAGCATTAGAACTAGGGTCATTACCTGGGCAATTTCTTGTTTGGGTAGAAACTACGCCATTAGGACACTTTACCAAATCTAAAAAGTGTGATTGGATATTTCCTGCACCACCATATCCTTGCCCATAGAGTCCAATCGGCACAACTCCTGCTCTAACGCAGTTATCGTGTGCTTCATCGAGAGAACTGATGTCATCAGCCTGTTGTGAAGGGTCTCCGTCTTTCGGCCCTTCATCAGAAACTGGAAGAACAATCTTGGTGGAATTTGGATTCCACTTGTGGTCTGCAGATGTTGCAGGGTTTCCGGGGACATTCCCGTTAACATCCTTCCATGAAA
>MDSX01010145.1_pt1 | contig 12205 bp, 2 predicted proteins | sample 811141 | NCBI WGS metagenome assembly MDSX01 (sample SAMN05326642, study PRJNA326480) | marine metagenome | isolation source: seawater | place: Atlantic Ocean: South East | collected 2010
CTTATTTTAATACGTTTATATTATCTGGCGGTGGTAATGAAGATACTAATACACCTGGCGAATATCATGTAGAGGAATCAAGAATAAAAGGTGAATTTAATGGTAAATCTGTAGATTTTGGTGTTAAAGCTCATTTAGTAGATGATGAATACGCCCAAAGAGTTAGAAGCAACGCTTTAATACACTCTGGAATATTTAACGCTAAAACAAAAATAAACGAAACTAATCAGTTTTCTATAGGTGAAAGTATAACTAAAGCTGTTGATATACAAAATGGTAGTATACAAAAGTTATACGCTGAAGATACTAATTTAATTATATTTCAAGAAAATAAAGTTAGTAGAGCGTTAATAGATAAAGACGCTATATTTACTCAAGAAGGTCAACCGCTTACAACAGCTTCTAAAGTTGTTATTGGTCAAGTTGGTAGTTTTTCTGGTAAATATGGTATAAGTAAAAACCCTGAAAGTTTTGCAGTATATGGTGCTAGAAAATATTTTTCTGATAAAAATAGAGGCGTTATATTAAGATTATCTCAAGATGGTTTAACACCTATATCAGACGCGGGTATGCGTAGTTTTTTTAGAGATAATTTACCTAAAGCTAATAGAGTATATGGTATGTATGATGAAAGAAAAAACAAATATGTAGTTTCTATGCAAAACGCTGATGGTATTGCTTCTACTTACAATCCTGAGTACGGAACCTCTTCTGATTCTACTACGGTATCAAAAGATACATATTCAACTTTGTCATTTGATGAATCATCAAGTGGTTGGGTTTCGTTTTATACATACAAACCTACATTTGGTTTTAGTTTAAGTAATAAGTTTTATACTTATAATTTACAAAATTTATATCAACACTATAGCGATGATGTGCAAAGATGTATGTTTTATAAATCTGCTTATACAGATCCTTCAAACATAGAATTTGTATTTAATGACCAACCAACTACGGTTAAAAATTTTAACACTATAGATTATGAGGGTACTACTGGTTGGAAAATGGCGTCAGCTGAAACAGATATGCATGTAGCATATCCTATATTAGACAGTGATACAACTGTGTCATCGTTGTCAATACCTGTAAATTTTGTTAATAAAGAAAACAAATACTACGGGCACATAAGAAATAATACAACAACAACTGCTTTAAATCAAATAGTAGGTGTTGATTTATCAGGTATAAAAGGATATTTTAATAAAGTTAAAATGCAGTATTGGAAACCAAGTGAAGCAATAGCTTCTTCTGTTAGTAAAGGAGAACTATACGCTGTAGGTAGCGAAACTGTTTATTCATCACAATAATTATGAAAGAAAGATTATATTTATTTTTAGGTTTGTTCTTTGTAACAATACCAGCTTTTGCAATAGAGCCAGCAACAGCAATGCTTATTAGTGCTGGTGTTAGCGCGCTTAGTGGTATATTTGGCGGTGTTTCTGCTGGTAGAGCTAGAAGGCAAGCTCAAAGAAGAGAAGCTGCAGCGGCTGCAAACCGTTCAGTTTTAGAAGCTAATAGAGTAGATCCACCTAATTTTGGTGCTGATTTTGAAAATCCTGCTGGTAATTTACAAGTTGCCACACAAGCTAGTTCAATGGCTGCTGAACAAGCTGATATATCACTAGCTAGTACATTAGATACATTAAGAGCTACCGGTGCTAGTGCTGGTGGTGCTACGGCGCTTGCTAGAGCTGCTGCTCAAAGTAAAAGAGGTGTTTCAGCTCAAATAGAACAACAAGAAGCTAGAAACGCGCAGCTAAGAGCGCAGGGTGAATTACAAGCTGCTTCTATAAGACAAAGAGCTGAAACATTACAATATCAAGCTGTTTCTGCTAGAGAAAATCAAGCATTAAATAGAGCTGCTAGTTTAGAAAGCTCTGCTAGTCAACAAGCAGCTGCATACGGATCGCAAAGTAGAGCGATGATAGGTCAAGCAGCTGGTGCAGTTGGTAGTGTTGTTGCTGGTGGCCTTATTGGCCCGAACAAAGGTAAAGGTAGTTTTATGGAAAATTTAAAACACAACTTTGGAAAAAGTAATACTGAAAATCAATATAATACTATTTTTGTTGACGGTGCAAATCCTAAAGTTAATACAAATAGCAGTGCACCATTTTCTGATATAATGAATTTTAGAAACACTTATTTTAACCAAGGACAAAATACGTTTAACCCTTATACTACAAATATTGTTCCAGGTACAGGTTATCAACCTAGCGGTTATTCAATACTTCCTCGAAATCAATTTGGTAATATAACATTTTAATACAAAAAATTAAAAAATGGCAACAAGAAGATCGCAATCAAATCCATTTAGTAGCGCAAATTTAGGTAGCGGAGCTAGAACCACAACAGGTGGAACATATGAAAACCCTAGATTAGGTATAGAAGATTATACCGCTTTTGGTAGAGGCGTGGCTTCTACTTTTAGATTACCTCAACAGCAAGAAGAAGGTGAATTAAAACAATTAGAAGGTGGTATTGATTATTTTGGTAGACAAAAAGATGAGTTTTTAAATGGTTCAGAGTTTAAATCAAATAGTTTATTAGTAAACAAATTTGCAAATGGTCCACTTTCTCAAATGCAAGCTCAATATGCAAAATGTTCAAAAGCTAACAATCAAAGATGTTTGCAAGATATAAGTGCTGATTTAGGTATATATCAAGTTGGTCAAAATAATTTTAAAAATTTAATTCAAAATTATGCTGATTCTGAAGTATATGATTCTGAAACTAGTAAAGGTAGGTTTTTAATAGATGTTAATGGTAATCAAATAATGGGTCCTAATAATAAGCCTATTTCACTGGCTGACATAACTAGAGTTAACAATGAAAACCCACAAGATATAAATATAGGTATAGCTTTAAATAAAAATGGAGAAAAAAAAGCTGTTTACCAATTTAAAATGGACGGTAAAACTTATACTACTAATTTAACAGATTTAGATAATAATTATTTACAAAATAATTTTGATGTTAGAGATAATCTAATGCTTAATATTCAAAACACGATGATAAAAGATGGGGCTACTCATGGTTACGATGATAGCCAATACGATTTTGTAAAAATAGGCGACGTAGTAACAAACGCAGAGGGTGGGAAAGTTGAGGTTACAGAAACAAATATAACACAATATATTCCTGAAAACAACGGTTTTATAGATAATGCTCTTACTTATGCTGCGGCTGGCGCTAAAGGTATGTATCCTAATATGTATTCACCTAACGTTAATTCTGGTTTTAACACTCTTATGAAAAGATTAAATAGCAAAGATAAAGAGGGTAATCCTTTATTTAATGTTAGTAAAGAAATTCAGGATGCATTAGATACTGGTGGTTATAATATAAATAACCCAACTGAAATACCAAATGACATAAAATACGATATGCTTATTGATCAAGCGGAACAGGAGTGGTTAATATCTAACGCTTCTAGAGGTTATAAAAGAGGTAGTGATGGTAGAGCTGTTTTAAGAGGTGAAGAATTATTAGAAAAGAAAAAAGTAACTACACCAGTAGATGAAGAAGGTGGTTTAGGTGCTACTGAACAAAGTAGAGTTGATAGATTTTTTAGATTATTTAATAAAGGTTTAGACGCTCAAACGTTTGGCAAAAACGTTTCTGTAGAAGGTAAACCAGGTTTTGTTATAAATGAAAGTGGTATTGAAAACTTTTTTCAAGAATATGGTTTACCTTTAGAAGGAAAAAATAGAAAAGTTGGTGGTATAAAATATACGCCTGATAAATATGGTAAAGGTGGTATGCCTGGAGACGCTGGGCTTGGAACTCTTGAGGTGGCTTGGGTTGAATCAGATAAAGATAAATCGCCTAATGAATTTATAACGTACGACTTAAACGATGAAGGAAGTGTTAAAAAACTTGTTAACAAAATAGCTTCACTTGGTAAAGATAAAGAATTAGGTCCGAATGAGATAACAGCTATTGTAAACCAATTTAAAAGACTTAAAGATGTCGTAAAAGGAGGAGCATTAAGAAACCCTGCTGATATCCAAATATTAGGTGAAGATTAAATAATATAATATGGTAATTCCTGGAGTACAAGAAGAAAATAACACTGAAGAAAATATTTCTTTAGAGCAAAAGTTTTTACCACTGGTTGGAAACTTAGTATATTCTAGTGGCTCAATTGAAGAACAAAATAGTTTACTTGAAGCTATATCTTTAGGCGGCAAAGAAAATAATCAATATTTTTTACAAAAGCCAGTAATTAAAAATATTTTAACAAAAAAACAACAAGATAAAACAAAATACACTGGTGGTATTGATATATCAGGGTTTTTTCAATCTGGTGATGCTATTGATTTTGAATCAGATAATAATGAAATGTTGTTTGAAACTAAAGATAGAGCTAGACTTGGCCATATTAGTGGTGTTGATGATATAATACAAATGGGTACTAGTATAGTTCAAAGCCCATTTTTACTTCGCGATGATGTTTACAATCAAGCTCCTAAAAACTCTCAAAAAATAGTATTATCATATGGTGATGATCCTAAAGTATCTGAACTATATAAAGATAAAGCAGATATTGTTGATGTATTAACAATGAGAAATATGCATGTTAGTAATATTTCTAATACTCAATATAATTTAGATGTTGAAACAAGAGGTGGTGTAAAACAGCATAGTGATTTTGTTTTAGGACAAGGTAGCCAGTTTTTAACTGACAATGAAAGGAAATATCAATTTTTACAAGCCCAATATTTAAAAACAAAAGATACTACAGAAAAAGAAAAACTTAAAAATCAACTAGAAAAGTTTGATTTTGGAGATAAACTATATGATCCAGTTACAGGTGAAGTTCTTAGTTTAGATAAGGCTTCTTCTGAAAGTAAAGAAATTAAAATTAAAGCTGAAACATTAGCGGCTGAAACAACAGAGTTAGAAGATTTAAGTATAGGTTTATCTAAATCATATTCTAAGTTACTAGCTGTTGCAAAAGATGTTAACAACTATATATCTAAAATAGGTGTTGATAATTTTAAAAATCAAGTATCAGGTTTTACTAAACTTACTGGTAGTGTTAGAGATTTGTTTGGTGCAGATGATACTCTTGAAGATGATTTAGCTAATTTACAAAAAATATTTGAAACAGGTGAAATACCAGCAACAGTTTCTTTAATGCCTGGTAACCACCCCGCAGCTAAAGCATATAACGATGCTTTAAAAGAATATTTAGCATATAATCGAGCTGTAAAGCTAAATGTTGATCCATTATCTACTGAAAAAGATAATTTTTTTATGGGTGCTTGGGAAAGTATATTAAATAAAGTTGATGGAAAACAAAGTTTAGTTTCAAAATTTGATGTTGCTGAAAACTTTTACAATGCAATTCAAGGTAGTAATAAGCTTGAGTTTGTTGATCAAAAGAAAGCAGACGAAAGAATTACAGAAGATTTTTTAGATGGTAGAACTTTAGGTTATGGCACTGTTGATTTATCTCTTTTTGTTGGTGAGTTACTTGTAGCTAAAAAAGTTACTGGTCTTGATTCAAAAATGAAAAAATTTGAAAAAGTTTTAAAAGCTAGTAAATTTTATAAAAATAACAAAAAAACAGGTAGATTATTAAACTTAGCAGCTTCTGGTGTTGCTGAAGCTGGTTTATTTGTAGGTGTTGAAGCAGTGAAAGGTCAAACAGGTGAAGAGTTGAAAGAAACAGCTCCTTTTGGATTTACGTTAGGTGTTGGTAATAAATTTGCTCAACAAGTTACTTCAAGATTATTAAAAAGCAAGTACTTAGCACCGCCTATGCAAAAGCTTAATAAATACTACGTAACAAGTCTTGCTACAGAGCAAATAATAGGTGCTAACACAGGTTCTACTGTTTATCATTTTGCTTTAGGTGTAAACGATACAGATTATTTTAAAGATTTAGTTTTAAAAGATCAAGATGATCCTAATTCTTATTATGGTGAAAAACTTATAGAAAGTTATCTTGCTGAAGTTGCCAAGCTAGGATTTTTAGGTATTGGTAGAAAAGCAGGTGGTGCAACTGGTATGTTTGATGCTATGAAAAGAGATGTAGCTACTTTTAGAGGTAGAACTGTTGAATCAGAAAAATCAGCTAAAATACTAGGTATTGATCACAAAGAAATAGATACATTAAATGAAAACGCGGAAAACAATATAAATGAATCATTTAATAAAAAATTAAAAGAAGCTGAAGATAAACGAAAAAACAATGAAACAACTGATAAAGAGTTTCAAGTAGAAAAATCAAGATTAGAACTAAGTAAACTTACTCTTGAAAATAGATTATCTATTAATCAGTTTAAACAACAAATTAAAGCTGAAAAAACTAACAATAGATTTGTTGATAGTGAAGCTGAAGCGGCTAGTATAGCTGAAAAAATATTAACTGGAGAGGATTTAACACCAGCAGAAAATACTAAGTTTTCTAGTATGAACATAGGTTATATGCTTAACGCTATGGGCGCTAGAGGTAGAAAAATGATGGGTAATAAAAACCTTAAAAATAGTTTTTTATATGTCCAAGCTAGAGCTCAAGCTATAGAAGAAGTTTTAAATTCTGGTAATTTAAAAACAGATTATAAAAGCAGTGAAAGAAAACAAGTATATGACCACGTTTTAAAAACTTCTAAGGTTATAGAACAAATTAATTTTTTAAAAGGTAAAGAAAAATTAACTACTGAAGAAAAATCTAAACTAGAAGAATTAGAAACTCAAAAAGAAAACTTAACAAAAGGTGAAGAGTTTAGTAAAATAAATAAAATTGTAGAAGATTATACCAAAAATAGATATGAAAAAGATATAGCTGTTGCTAGAGAAGTATTAGTTTCTACAAAAGACGGTAAATTAATAGAGTCTAAAAGTATTGAAGAGTTTCAAAAACAATATGAAGAAGCTTTTCCTGAGTCTAAAATAAATGTTTCAGAAAGATTAGGTTTTTATAACCCTAACACTAAAGAGCTATATATAAATAGAGATGTAGCTATTAATCAAAGAAATATTACAACTGGTAAACACGAGGTGTTACACTTTGTTTTAAGAGATGTTTTAAAAAATAAACAAGGCAAAGTAACACAAGAAGGTATAAAGCTTATAGACAATGTAATGGATAAGCTTACGCCTGAACAAAGAAAGACTGTTCAAGATCGTATAGATGCGAACTATAGATACACAGAAGATGGTAAAGAAAAAAATAAAGAAGATTATTACGAAGAATATTTGACGGTTTTATCAGAAAACATAAGTAATGGTACTATATCTTTTAGTGAAAATTTAAGTAAACCTTTAACAAGCTTTATACCTTTTATGAGAAAAAAAGGTTTAGAAAACTTAGAAATAGGCACAGAAACTGCCGAGCAAATGTTTAACTTGATTAAAAGTTATTCTAAAAATGAAGGTTTAGGTATAGAAGCTGCTAAGGCCGTTTCAGAAGCAGCTAAAGGTACGACACAAAAAGGTGAAGCTCCTTTTTCTAAAGCTAAAACACCAACTAGCAAGTATAAAAAATCTGAACTAGATGAAATGACTCCTAATCAAAGGTTGGCATTAGAAGGTAGAGGACCAATAAGAATGGTTAGAAATGCTGATGGTAAATTAGTAATGGAGTACGCACCAATTGAAGAAACATTAGACGCAAGAAAATCTCCATATAGAAATGTTGGAGGTAAATCTGGAGCACCTATGTTTTCTATAGAAAAAGATTTATATAAGTCTGTAAATGATTTAATACCTAAAAGAATTAAAACAAAAGAAGATTATATAGATTTTGTAAGAAGTGAAAGTTTAGAAAATTTAAAACTTGCCAACGCAATTATAGAAGAAGGGGGTGTAATAAACAACTACATAAGGTCTAAACAAGAAAATCAACAAGAAGGAGATAAAATTATTGGTAATTTGTTTTTCCGTTACCAAGGTCTTACAGAAAAAGGAGATTTATCAAAATCAGGGTTTGCTTACGATCCTCAAGCTAAAAGAAAAACTGGATCTAAAGAACCTGTAAGTTTTGTAGAATACATACTCGCAAATACTAGATTTAGTAAAATGGTTGCGAAAAAACAATTGTTTGAAGAAAGTAAACAAATAGCAACAGAAGATATAAGTACCGCTAAGAAATTAGTTGGCACAGAAGCTGCTGATAAAAGAGTTTTAGAGGGTGATACCAAAGAAAAACCAAATAAACTTCAAATTAAAGTTCAAGATTTTGCTGGTGTACCTAAAGATTTATCAATAAAATCATCTATTAAACCTAGTTTGAATTTTGGACAAATTAGTTCAAAATACGGTATTGAAATAGCTGATCAGGTTTTTGGGCCAGGTATTGGAGCTAAAATAATGAAAGGCAATCAAAATTTAGTTGGTGAACCAGCTAGAGCAGTACAACAATACTATGCTAAAGGTAGAAACTTAGAATTAAGTTTAAAAACTATGCCTGAATACAATGTGTCTCCAAAAATATCTAAAATAGGTTTAGAAACTTTAGATGTTTCCATGGATGTTCAAGGTAGATCTATTAAGCTACCTGGTAGATTTTTAGATTACTTTATGGAAGACTTTGTAGATCCAACAGGTGTAATGACAACTCCTGGAGGCAGAAGTAAAGGTAAAGGAACTCAACCATTTGTTAAAAAATTAAAAAAAGAATTTGGTGTAGTTACCCCTGAATTAATTAAAAAAGTCGGGAAAGATATCGGTGTGACAAAACCCGGAGAACCTAATATTATTGTAGACGCTGGAACAAGAACTGAAATAGGTGGTATTTTAAAAGGCATGGCTAAAGTTGATATGATGAAACTTGCCAACATACAATATAGAATACAAAGAGCTAAACAAGGTGCTACTAAAAAAGAGATAGCAGATGCCGCTGCTGGTAAGCGCGACGCTCAGTTTAGCGAGCAAAAAGAGGGATTAAAATCTAATATTGCTAAAATAATTGGAAGTTATCCAAAAACTGCTATAGGATTTGGTAAAGCTATAGAAAAGATTTTAGATAAATATCCTGGTTTTGATATATTTATTACTCCTAGTAATTTTTCTTTTCAGGGAACCAAATATAGAGTTACTGGTAAAAAAACAAAAAAAGGACAAGAGGAAATAGGCGATTTTATGGTTAGTAGAGCTAAAGATGGTGAAACTCATAATGCTTTAACTGAAGTTGCAATAAGTGAAGGAAAAATTTTAATAACACAAGATTTTAACGATTACGCGACTAGTGTTGATGGTATAAGACATGCTTTTAGAGAAAGGAGTGAGAATGTTAAAGTAGCTATGAAGTCTCAAAAAATGACTCCAAAAGAAAAGAAAGAGTTAAAAATATCTCAAAAAAGATTAGACTCAAGGGGTAAACACGTACAAGGTATTGTTGAAGTATTAGAGATTTTAAATCCTATTTATAATTTAGTTGGTAACTCTAAAGTTGCTAAAATTCAAGATAAAATATCTGTTTTAAAAGATAAAAAAGATTTAAGTAAAAAACAAGTAGAAGAATTAAAAGAATTAGAGACTGAATATCAAAGTTTAATAGAAAAACATGGTAACAACCCAAAACAAGTAGTTGGTTGGCTGTTGTATCCACCTTCTCAAAAAGCAAATAATAATACCGGAAGAAGTTTAGCTCAATTTATAAGTATAGAAAATTCTAAATTTGTTAAATTAGGTTTTATTAGAGAAGAGCACATGTTGCAGTATGGTGAGTTTGTTCTTGAAGCGTTAGATTATTTTGAAATGCCAGACAATTTAAAAACGCCTGAGGGTAAAAATAGAAAAGATGAATTTGCTAAAAAATTAGCTGAATCTTATTATCAATCTGGAATACAATCTACTAGTAAAGGAAGCCATAAACAAGGCAATTATAAACAAAATCCAAATGGTAAACTTGCTTCTGAATCCATAGTTGACGGCACATATAATGTTAAAATGCCTGATGGCACTGTTGTTGTATGGAAAGCTAAATCAGAAATGCATCCTTTAGTTAAAGAACAATGGCAAAAAGCTAAAGATGGTAAAATAGAATTTATCAAAGCACCGGATCCTGGTATAATTAGATCTCATAATAAAACAATGCCAAATGGCGGATTAGATCCTTTTACTATAAAAGATGGTAGATCTGGTTTCTTAAAATCAATTAAAGAAATTTATTTTCCTAAAGTTATTGGGTTAGAAAAATACTCAAAAGATTTAAACGTTCGAACAAAAATGAATAGTTTGATATTTGAAGTAGAAATGAGAGAGTATACTGATAAAAGCGGAAAAACTTTACCATTAGAAAAAGCAAAAGAACAAGCTAGTATTCAATTGGAGCAGTATTTAAAGCTAGCGCCTAGTAAAAAGAAAGCTAGTTTTAGCATGGATAAAAGCTTGCCAAAAGAACTTAGATTTGGTAATGAAAAAAGTTTAAAAGAAATTTCTGATTTTGCTAAAAAATTGGAAAAAGCAATGATTATAGCTAAAGACCCTAAAGCCCCTAAAAAAGGTATAAGTGTTTTTGATTTTGACGATACACTTGCTAGAACAAAAAGTAAAGTTAGATATGAAATGCTTGATGGAACTAAAGGTATTTTAGATGCTACTCAATTTGCTAAAGAATCTAGCCGTTTAGAAAAAGATGGTGCAATATTTGATTTTAGTGATTTCAACAAAGTTATAGGTGGTAAAAAAGGACCATTATTTGAATTAGCTCAAAAACGAGAGGGTAAGTTTACTAATAAAGATATATTTATATTAACAGCAAGACCTCAATTATCTGCAACACCTATACATATGTTTTTAAAATCTCAAGGTTTAAATATACCTATAGAAAATATAAAAGGTTTAGAAGATGGTAGTCCTCAAGCAAAAGCTAGATGGATTATAGAAAGAGCTGCTGAAGGGTATAATGATTTTTACTTTGCAGATGATGCTTATAAAAATGTTAAAGCTGTTCAAAAAGCTTTAGACATAATAGATGTTAAGTCCGATGTTCAGCAAGCTAAGTTTAGTAAAGAAAAAAATCTAAACAAAAATATAAATGAAATAATAGAATACGCTACAGGTATAGGTAAACAAAAAACTTATAGCAAAGCTAAAGCGCAAATATCTGGTAAATCAAAACGAGAGCAAAGTTGGTATATGTCGGCTAAAGCAAGTGATTTTCATTCACTTACAAATGCTTTATTAGGTAAAGGTGTAAAAGGATTAAAAAATAGAAAATGGTTTAAAGATAATTTAGGAAAACAATTTTCAAAAGGTGATTTAGCTTATCAAACAGAAAGAAGAGTTAAAATGGCTGATTACTACGCTCTTAGAAATAAAATAAAAGATGCCGAGTATGGAGCTGGTTTTATTAATATGTTTAAGAAAAACCCTTTAAAAAAAGCAATTGAAAAAGATAGTAAATGGACTAATGAACACGCTGTTAGGGTTTATAATTGGGAAAAACAAGGCACACTGCCTAAAGATATATCTAAAACAGATGTAAAAAAGCTAGTCAACCATGTAAATAATAATCCTAAGTTAAAACACTTTGCTGAAGAGTTAGTTGTTATAAACAAAGGTGATGGATATCCTCTTCCTAGAGAAATGTGGACTTCTGAAACAATAACTCAAGATATATTACTTAGCGGTGAAAAAATTAGTAGAAAAAAGCATATGCAAGAGTTTATTGAAAATGCTGATATTATTTTCAGCGAACAAAACTTAAATAAAATGGAAGCTGCTTTTGGTAAAAACTGGAGAAAAGCAATGGAAGATGCTTTGGAAAGAATGAAAACTGGTACTAATAGACCTAGTTGGGCAAGAGGAAATAAATGGGAGGCTGATATGTTAGATTGGATGAATGGTTCTATTAGTAGCGTAATGTTTTTAAATACAAGATCAGCTTTGTTACAGCAAGTATCTATAACAAATTATATAAATGTTACTGATAATAACATATTTAATGCCGCTAAAGCTTTTGCTAATACACCTCAATTTGCTAAAGATTACATAACGTTGATGAATGATCAGTGGTCTTTAAATCGTAGAGATGGTTTAAGATATAATATACAAGAATCAGAAATAGTAGAAGCGTTATCAAGATCAAAAAACAAAGCAGCTGCTCTTATTGATTGGGGTCTTAAAAAAGGTTTTGTATTAACAAAATATGCTGATTCACATGCAACTGCTTTTGGTGGAGCTAGTTTTTATAGAAATAGAATTAACACGTATATAAAAAAAGGTTTTAGTAAAGCTGAGGCAAAAG
>MDSX01017920.1_pt1 | contig 12205 bp, 10 predicted proteins | sample 811141 | NCBI WGS metagenome assembly MDSX01 (sample SAMN05326642, study PRJNA326480) | marine metagenome | isolation source: seawater | place: Atlantic Ocean: South East | collected 2010
AGAAAGCGCCTGGATGAAGAAAACCTAAAACAAACGGCCTAACGACGGCGCCAGAAAATGCGCGTTCCTTTGCCTCGCCATTTGGGGTCGTTAAAGGATTCTCCCTGCCAGCCTGCGCCCGGCAGGCTTTCGATTACCTGATTGTTACTCCAATCCCAAGAACGGGAGAAAAGATCAGCCGCACCGTAGTTATCCATTGCGACGACTTCGAGCTGATCTCCCGCCCGCGCAGACAGGATGTTCTGCAGTTCATCGCGGTCATAACCGTCGTCCGGGTCGACCGACAGTACAGAACATCCGCCGAGCCGGCGAGCAATGGCGAGCAGTTCCTGGGGATCAGGCTGGGCAATAATGTCGATGTTGTTAAGGTCTCTTTGCTTGGCCTCGGCGACGACTGAGTCGGCCCACTCGATGGAAGGTTCGAGCCCCAGCACGAAATGCGCCCTTCGGCCAAAAAAAAGCGATGAGCCACCGGTGCCAACTTCGATTACCCGATCTGTGGACCTCACCAGTTCATCAAGCTTGCGCACTGCACCGGGCGTCATCCATGGGACTTCATACTCCATGGCAAAACCGCCACTCACGTAATTCTCGGGAATATTGACTGTCAAAAGTTGTCCTCAGTCGGCGTAGTTAAGTTTTATAGGGGTCGGCCGCATCACGTAGACCGTCACCAAAGAAGTTAAAGGCGAGAATGATAATCACCACGGGGACCACGGGCAGCATCAGCCAGGGATAAAGCGCCACCACGTTGATATTCTGCGCTTCATTCAGGAGCACTCCCCAACTCGTAATCGGTGGCCTTAAGCCGAGCCCGAGAAAACTGAGTGCAGTTTCCCCCAGAATCATGCCGGGGATCGAAAGCGAGGCCGAAGCAATCAGGTGACTCATGAAGCCCGGGAGCAAGTGCCGCCCGATGATGCGCCGGGGACGGGCGCCGAGGAGTTGGGCAGCGGTGCAGTAGTCCTCTTCGCGAAGCGCCATCAGTTTAGAGCGCACAGCGCGGGCCAGTCCGGTCCAGTCGAGCATGGCCAGAATCACCGTGATCCCCAGGAAAATCAGCAGGGGGCTCCAGGTGACAGGAAGCACCGCCGAAAGCGCCATCCATAGTGGAATCTCGGGGAAGGAGCGCAGGACTTCAATGACCCGTTGTACCAAGGCGTCAATCCAGCCGCCGAAATAGCCCGCGAGCCCGCCAATCACGATTCCCAGAATAAAGCTGACGGCGATTCCGACCAGCCCGATGGTCAGAGAGATGCGTGAGCCATAGATGATCCGCGACAGAAGATCCCGGCCCAGCCGGTCTGTACCGAGCAGGAAGACCGTCCCACTTTGCCCCGAAAAGCTGAAGGTTTCACCTCCTTGCTCAAATTTCATCGCGTTGCCGGTGGGGCAGAAAAGGTGGAATCGGGATTCAAAGAGCCCCCAGAAGTGGTAGGGGTCCCCGTTACAGAAAAAGCGAAGCGGCTGGATACTGTCGTGGTTAACGGTGAACTCGCGCTTCAGCGTAGACATATTTAATTTGTAGTGGTATCCATAGACAAAGGGTCCGACAAACTCGCCTTCGTGAAAAAGGTGAATCGCCTGTGGCGGCGCATGGATAAACCGGGCGTTTCGGGTGTGCAGGTCATAAGGAGCGACCCATTCGGCGAGCGCGGCAACCAGATAAAAAAGCAGCAGGACGATGCCCGAAACTAACGCCAGTTTATGGCGTCGCAGTTTCCACCACATCAGCCGCCACTGGGAAGCCAGATATAACTTTTCCTGGGCAGGATTGAGCTTTTCGACCGAATAGGGGTCGAAAGGCTCGCGTGAGACGTAATGGGGCGTCTTGAGTGAACTCATTTTGCCGGAGCCCCTTGAAGCCGGATCCTTGGATCTAGCATCGCCAAGAGTAGATCGGAGATGAGCATCCCAATCACGGTGAGTATCGCGAGAAACATCAAAAAGGAGCCCGCCAGGTACATGTCCTGGCTCTGTAGTGATGCGATAAGCAGCGGACCTGTAGTGGGCAGGGAAAGCACCACCGCAACCACTTCAGCGCCGGAAATGACTCCCGGCAGCAGGTTGCCGATATCGGCAACAAAGAAATTGAGCGCCATGCGCAGCGGGTACTTGCGCAGCAGTTTTTTGGGTGGAAGACCTTTGGCACGGCCGGTCGTTACGTACTGTTTTTCCAGTTCGTCGAGCAGGTTAGCGCGAAGCCGGCGGATCATGGCCGCTGTGCCGGAGGTCCCGATCACGATGACCGGGATCCAGAGATGTTCCAGGACAGAAACCAGTTTGCCCATGCTCCAGGGCTGATCAATGAACTCAGGGTCCATGAGGCCCCCGATCGAGGTGCCGAAGTACACGTTGGCGAGATAGAGCATTACCAGCGCCAGCAGGAAGTTGGGTGTGGCGAGTCCAATGAAGCCGATAAAGGTCAGGCCGTAATCTCCCCAACTGTACTGGTGGGTCGCCGAATAGATTCCAATTGGAAAGGCAATAAGCCAGGTGAAGATGATGGTGACGATTGATATCAGGATAGTCAGGAACATCCGATCGCCGACCACTTCAGTCACTGGCAGATCGTATTCGAACGAGTAGCCAAGATCTCCCTGGACAAATCCCGTTACCCAGGTCAGATATTGCTTCCACATAGGCTGATCAAGTCCATACTGCTCACGCAGGAAAGCGATCTTTTTCTGATCAACGCTTTCGCCCTGCGCTTGCATTGTTGCAATGTGACTCTCAAGATAATCGCCCGGCGGTAGCTGGATAATCACGAACACAATGACGCTGATCGCAATCAGCGTAGGGATCATGGTCAAAACGCGTCTGATGGTGTATCGAAGCATGAGCGAAAGGCCGGATTAGGGTCTTAGGGTTCCAGCCAGAAGGTATCGGGCCGGTACATGCCGAAGTACGCTCCCGGCGCCCAGGCATAAACCCCTTCCTCCGGCACATTGCGCAGGCGAGCGTTGATTACGATGGGTTGCGGGACGGCGTTTACGGTACCGATGCTGAAGACTTGATCCGCATGAATCGCCAGCATTCGCTGCCAAATCTTTTGCCGGATCTGCGAGTCTGAGGCACCGCGCCATTGCTGCAGCAGATCAGCCAATTCCGCGACTTTAGGTACATCCGGCGCGCTGCCGGTCAGTCCAGCGGTTTCAAAATACTGTCCCCAGACAGGCCACTGGGGTTGAGTTTGGTTAGTGGGCGCCAGTTCGGTTGGTGGGGTATCTGCCGTAGGCAGGCCGTTGTCCAGGCCTGTCCAGATGGATAACAGCGCCTCACCGGAATAGAGCCTCTCGCGAAACACCTCGCGCTGCGAAGGCTTGGTATGGATTTTGATGCCCAGCTTCAGCCAGGTATCGTGGATGAGTTCGAGGAGGTCAGTCTGTTCGGTGCTTTCCCCGGCGGAATGCACCACAATTTCCATCGGTCGGCCATCGGGCAGGAGCCGCAGGTTCTCGTCGTTACGTTGGACAAGGCCGATGTCGTCGAGGAGCGTATTCGCCGCCTTGAGGTCGAACCGGACCCAGGCATCTGCATACTCCTGACGAAACAACGGGCTTTGCGGTAGCACCGTGTTCGCACTCGGATGGACCAGGCCGAAGTAAATCACCTGGTTGATCTCGTCACGGTCAATTCCAAGCGAGAGCGCGCGCCGGAAGCGCGTATCACGCATGAGCTCTCGCCAGGTATCGTCATTGGCGTTGAGGTTCGGGTAGATAGCCATCTGCGAGCCGACACCCATCTGCCAAAGTCGCACCACAAAGTTGTTCCGCTCTCCGCCTTCCATCAGAAACGGAAAGTTATCCAGCCGCAGATACCGACCCTGCAGATCAGATTCGCCCGCTCCGGTTTTAGCAGGGATCAGACCAGAACTGGCAATATTCACGATCACCCGGTCGAGGTAGGGTAACTGCTGCCCTTCGGTATCCACGCGATGAAAGTAGGGATTTCGTTCGAAGATAAAACGCTCCGAGGGGGCGGGGGTGACGCAGAGCCATGGTTGTAATGTGGGCAGGTCCGGATTATCAAACTTGTATTGATGTCCGTAGCGGGTATGCAGCCCGGCCCAGTTTCGAACGCCAGCCTCCTCGACCATTGCCTTCAGTGCTGTTTCTTCTACGTAAGCCGCGTGGAACTGCTTTAGGTAATGCCCCGGTGCGTAGATATAAAGGGGACGGGCACCCGCGAGGGAGGGAAGGAAAAGAGGATTTGGAGCAGACCAGTGATAGCGGATGGTGTGGCGGTCGATAACCTCCACCCGGGGCGGCTTGCCGTTGACGAGCAGTGCTTCCGGCGGTCCAAAAGGAGAGAGGAATTCGTTAAGCGCGATATCTTCCCAAAAATATCTGAAGTCTTCGGTGGTGAAGGGTTGACCATCGGACCAGCGATGCCCGGGTCGCAGGTGCAAGGTGAAAGTCTGGTCACCTTCATTTTCAATCTTCAGTGCAAGATCAGGCTGAAGGGTGAGTTCGGGCGTGAATCCCACTAACCGTGCGTAGCCGTAAACCGTCAACATCCGGGTATCTTTGCTGCGCGCCATCAACAGACTGATCTCTCCTCCCTGTTGCCCTACAGCGCGCCCCATCGCGGCAAGATCGGTGACCATAGGAGTCTGCGGGAGGCGTTGCGCAATGGGTGGCAGGGCGCCAGCACTGACCCGTTTGCTGAGCAGCGGCGATTCGGCGATTGCCGGGCTGTTGAGCAGGCTGGCTAGGATGGCAAAATAGGCGAGACGAAAGAACTTCATTAAAAAATTTCTCCTGGGTTGGCATTGTCGCGGGCTCGCACGCGATGCCCCTGTCCAAGGTCGAGCCACTGTGCTGCGCTATCCGGATCCATTTGAAACGCTGCGGGCCATTGGCCTGGATCATTTCCGCCGGAAGCAGTGATCGCCGCGAAATCAAGCGGTTTGTCGAGGTCCGGGTGTGGCACAGCCTGAAGCAAGGATCGGGTGTAGGGATGCGCTGGGTTGGAAAAAAGTTGCTCCCGCGATGCGATCTCGACCAGGCGTCCTCGATGCATCACTGCTACCCGGTCTGCGATGTAATCGATCACCGCAAGGTTGTGGGAGATGAAAAGATACGTGAGGCCGAGCTCAGACTTGAGGTCTTTCAGCAGGTTCAGGACCTGCGCCTGAATCGATACATCCAGCGCTGACACGGGCTCATCACAGATCAGAAGCTGTGGCTGCAGCGCGAGGGCCCGTGCGATGCTTATCCGCTGACGCTGTCCGCCTGAAAAGCTGTGCGGATAGCGGCTCAAGAAGCGCGGGTCCAGACCCACCAGGCGCATTAGTTCCTGAACTAATTCCCGCTGGCTCGCGGTATCACCGCGCTGATGAATGACCAGTGGCTCCCGCACGATATCAAATACGGTCATTCTCGGGCTGAGCGAACTGAACGGGTCCTGAAAGATAAGCTGCATCTTGCGGCGCATCGCCATCATCGCTTTGTCATCGAGACTGAACAGATCAAGTACCTGGCCCTGGTCATGAAATTCGACAGATCCTGAGTCCGGGGTTAAGGCGCGCATCAGAATCTTGCTGACGGTGGTTTTTCCGCAGCCGCTCTCGCCGACAAGGCCCAGGCATTCGCCGCGTTGAATCGAAAAACTGACGTCGTCCACCGCTTTGACTTCGGTGGATTCACTTCGGCCGAACAGTCCGGTACCTCTGATAGCGAAGGTTTTACAGAGCCGGCGCACGTCAAGTAAGGATTCACCCTGCACCGTTTCGGGCGACGGCTTTTGGAAGTGTTCACCCAGTTCATGCTCGATGGTTCTTACGGGTACGAGGCGTTCGCTGCGTTCCATACCAAAGCGTGGCACCGCCTTGAACAGGGCACGGAGGTAAGGGTGACCGGGTTCGGAGAAAAGATCTGGCGAGGCGCCACTCTCGACAATACGACCGTGGTACATCACAACCACGGTCTGCGCCATATTGGCCACGACACCGAGATCATGCGTAATCAGCAGCAGGGCCATCTTGAGTTCTGCCTGAAGATCGCGGATGAGATTCAGAATCTGAGCCTGAACCGTGACATCAAGAGCGGTAGTAGGCTCGTCAGCAATCAGCAGGGAAGGCCGGCAGACGAGTGCCATCGCAATCATGGCTCTTTGACGAAGGCCCCCTGAAAGCTCGAAAGGGTAAGTCCTGAGCGCTCGCGCGGGATCGGGAAACCCAACCATTTCCAGCATAGCCTCGGTCTGCTCGATGCCCTGCGCCCGATTTACATCATGGTGTAGAAATAATGCTTCGCTGACCTGATCGCCTACGGTATGAAGTGGCGAAAGGGACACCATCGGTTCCTGAAAAATAATGGATATCCGGCCGCCGCGGATCGCCTGAAGTTCTGGACTATCTGGATCCAGCGTGGCGATATCGGTGCGTGTGTCGCTGACTGGATCTTTATAGATCAATTGTCCGGAGGTGATTCGGGCGTTTGCCGGCAAAATTCCCATAACGGCCTGGGCCGTGACGGATTTACCCGAGCCGGATTCGCCAACCAGGGCTACCGTGCTGCCGGGCTCGATATCAAAATCAACACCATGAAGGGCCTCGATTTCTCCGGTCGCCATCCGGAAAACGACGCGAAGATCGCGCACACTTAAAAGAGGCTCACTCATCGTTAAGCCCCCACAGCCTGGCCGTCCGGGTGGCAGGGCAGCGCGACCGGAAGACCGGCCGAAAGAAAGGCCGCGCGCGCCCGATCGGGATAGTCAGAGGTAACCCCGTTGACGCCAAGATTCAACGCCTCACCAAATTCTTCATCCTCGTTCAGCGTCCAGGTATGCACAAAAAGTCCGAGCGTCTGCGCCTCAAGAACCCGTTCCTTTGAGGTATCTGCAAAAGCAGGGCCCCAGAAGCTTCCGCCTGCAGCCTTGATCGCTTCGGGCAGGCTTGACTCAAATCGGCAAGGGTCGAAACCTGCGAGCCATGGTGATGCCCCCTCGTCTGACACCGTCGCGTCGTCTTCGCGCTCGCTGGTTAGATAGCCGGTACAGACGTTAGGGGCAAGGCGCTGAATTTCCTGAAGCACCCGCCAATCAAATGCTTGTAGCCAGACCTCATCGAGCAGATCCCATTTCTCAAGTTCACCGACAACAATGCGGGCATAGTCGGCCGGATCAGGACTTTGATCAGGATGCCGCGGATCCGATTTCAGTTCGATATTGAGCGTTGGCCGGTAGGGCGCAAGGTGTCGCCACCAGAGTACAAGGTCTGACAGCATGGGTATCACCTCTCCTGCTGCACTTTGTTGTAAAGGGAAGCGGGATGCCTGAGAGGAGCCGGGCCGGATCATCCCAACGTCATAGGTTTTCAGCTGGCCCGCGGTGAGTTCCCGAACCAGAGGTGTTGCACCTTCGAGCCACTTGCCGCTGCTGTCGCGGCAAAGTTCTGTGGCAAGGCAGGGGTCGTGATGAATCGCAACCCGCTCATCCGCACTGATCAGAATGTCCAGTTCAATTCCATCAATACCGATTGCGCAGGCACAGGCAAACCCCGCCAGGGTGTTTTCTGGCGCAAGACCGCGAGCCCCGCGGTGACCATGGATCACACAGGTAGACACTGTTGGATTCTGTAAATGACAGGCAATTTGCGTAAGATCAACTATAGCAGGGCGCTAACGCGTCATACATTCCCGAATTTAATGAACTTTCTTCATGACAAAATTAAGTAATGATGATTTTACGCAGGGAGAGCACTGGCTTGAGCGTCGTGGTTTTAATTTAAGAGCGGTGCTTGATGTGCGCGCCTTTCCCCGAGATCTTGCAGCCGCCTGGGACCAGACTCACATTCCCCGGATTCCCGGACAACGACTGGTGATATTGGGAATGGGGGGTTCTGCATTGTGGGACTGGATGAGCACGCAGGACCTTTCTGACGATGCTGATCCTTTTGATAGGGTTTCACGCTGCGCGGCCCTGGAGGTTGCTGAGCGGTTCTGGGGAGATCCCACGCCGCGTCTGCTCTATCCGGGCGATGCACTGATTCCGCTGCAGCAACTCGGCCGTTGGGCGGGCTGGTCGGTGCCTTCCCCACTGGGCCTCGATGTCAGCCCGATTTTTGGGCCCTGGCTTGCTTTTCGCGCGGCTATGCTGACGGTGGCCGCTTTGCCTTTTTCAGAACGCGGACCTGCCGTGTCGCCCTGCGACACCTGTGAGGACCCACCCTGTATCCGGACCTGTCCGGCCGGGGCGGTGAGGAAAAAGGAGGCGTTTAGTCGGCAGCGGTGCCTGGAACAGCGTCTTGAGGATCAGGCGGGCTGCGGTATACAGTGCCACTCGCGCCTTGCCTGCCCGATAGGGGTAAAGTGGCGCTATCCCCAAAGGCAGCTGCACTATCACGGGGAACGTTCACTGCGGAGCCTCCTTGCTTGGAAGGATGCATCTGGACGCTAATGGACAGTCAGTAACCCTCGGATTTGTGGTTGGGTTTAGATCTCATCCTCCGGTAAAATCCCCGGCCCGGCAGCGCCCGGCCAAGATTTTCCTTATTCCATTCAACGACAGGCATTAACTGAGAAAACTATGTTTAGCAGCAAAGATACGATAGCAGGTTTTGATCCCGAACTTTGGGAGGCGATTCAGAACGAAGGCCAGCGTCAGGAAGAACACATCGAACTGATTGCTTCCGAAAACTACACGAGTCCGCGGGTGCTTGAGGCCCAAGGGACCAAGCTGACCAACAAGTATGCTGAGGGATATCCCGGCAAGCGCTACTACGGCGGCTGTGAGTTTGTCGATGTTGCCGAGCAGTTGGCGATTGATCGGGCCAAAGAACTCTTCGGCGCCGATTACGTTAACGTGCAGCCGCACTCGGGATCAGGCGCGAATGCCGCCGTCTATATGGCGCTGCTGAATCCAGGCGACACGGTGCTGGGTATGAGTCTTGCGCACGGTGGACATCTCACACACGGTGCGACGGTGAACTTCTCAGGGAAGCTCTACAGCGCGGTGCAATACGGGTTGAATACCGATACGGGTGAGATTGACTACGATGAGGTAGAACGGCTCGCCAAAGAGCACCAGCCGAAGATGATCGTTGCCGGATTCTCGGCATACAGTCTGACTCTCGACTGGCAGCGTTTTCGAGACATCGCCGACAGCATCGGCGCCTACCTGCTGGCGGATATGGCGCATGTAACCGGTCTCGTTGCGGTGGGCCTATATCCCAGCCCGGTTGCAATCGCAGATGTAACAACCTGCACCACGCACAAGACCCTTCGCGGTGCTCGTGGCGGCATGATTATGGCCCGCGCAAATCCTGACATAGAGAAGAAACTGGCTTCGCTGGTATTCCCGGGCACCCAGGGCGGCCCCTTGATGCACGCCATTGCCGGAAAGGCCGTTGCTTTTCTGGAAGCGCTGCAGCCGGAGTTCAAGGTTTACGGAGAACAGGTGATTGCCAACGCGCAGGCGATGGCCAAGGCCTTCATCGATCGCGGCTACAGCATTGTGTCCGGTGGTACGGTGAATCACCTGTTTTTGCTGGACCTCATTGACAAGGGCATTACCGGGAAGGATGCGGACGCAGCGCTGGGTCGGGCCAACATTACCGTCAATAAAAACTCTGTTCCCAATGACCCCCAGTCGCCGTTCGTCACCAGTGGTCTACGTATCGGTTCGCCAGCTGGAACGACTCGCGGCTTTAAGGAAGCTGAGATGGCGCAGATCGCAGAATGGATCTGCGACATTCTCGATAACATGGGAGATGAGACGGTTGTGGATGCCACCCGGGAAAAGGTCAAGGAGCTTTGCGACCGCTTCCCCGTGTATCGGGACGCCTAAGGAAGTTCAGCGCTTGCCTTGGCGGCGGACCGCCGTCTTCATAAGGTCTTTGGTCTAAGACCATGGATCGGATCTGGAGCAGTGTGAGAAAAAACCGTTATTCCATTTTCAGTCTGGCACGTAATGCGGTCAGTTATCACCAGAACTGGTCTGAAGCCTGGCGTAGCCCAGACCCGGCGCCGGCCTATGATGTGGTCGTGGTGGGGGGTGGAGGTCATGGACTTGCGACTGCCTATTACCTCGCGGCGGAGCATGATGTTGGGCGCATCGCGGTTTTGGAGAAAGGCTGGATCGGTGGCGGCAATACGGGGCGAAACACCACCATCGTCCGCTCCAACTATCTCTGGGACGAGTCGGCTCACCTCTATGAGAAATCCCTGCAATTGTGGGAGGGGCTGAGTCAGGAACTAAATTTCAACGTTATGTTCAGCCAACGGGGGGTAATGAACCTTGGCCATACCCTACAGGACATGCGTGATATCTATCGGCGCTCCAACGCCAACCGTCTGAATGGTATCGACAGCGAAATCCTGACACCTGCCGAGATTAAGGCGAAGGTGCCGGCAATGAATGTGTCGGGCGAGGCCCGCTATCCGGTACTCGGTGCATCTTTCCAGCCGCGTGGAGGTGTTGCACGACATGATGCCGTGGCGTGGGGATTTGCTCGAGCGGCCGATTCCCGTGGTGTGGATATTATTCAGAACTGCGAGGTCACGGGCATTCGCCGGGAGAACGGCGCGGTCTGCGGGGTCGAGACCACCCGAGGATTTATCGGCGCCGGCAAAGTCGCCGTTGTGGTCGCAGGCCACGCCAGCGTTCTTGCGGATATGGCTGAATTGCGTTTTCCGGTAGAGAGCCATCCGTTGCAGGCCCTTGTCTCGGAGCCATTGAAGCCCGTGCTTGATACGGTGATCATGTCCAACGCAGTGCATGGTTACGTAAGCCAATCAGACAAAGGTGAACTTGTGATCGGAGCCGGGGTTGATGCTTATAACGGCTACGGCCAGCGTGGCAGTTTCTCGATTATCGAGGGCAATGTCGCGGCTATTGTCGAGCTCTTTCCCATCTTCAGTCGTGTGCGGATGCTGCGTCAGTGGGGTGGCATCGTTGATGTCTGTCCGGATGCCTGTCCGATCATTTCAAAGACTCCTGTGCAGGGACTCTATTTCAACTGTGGTTGGGGAACCGGAGGCTTCAAGGCAACGCCCGGATCAGGCTGGGTCTTTGCGCATACCGTGGCTCGTGATGAAGCTCACCCACTGAATGCAGCATTTGATCTGGAGCGCTTCACAACGGGTGCGTTGATTGATGAACACGGCGCAGCCGGTGTCGCGCACTAGCGCGTCATCTAAGAGAAGTCCCGATGCTAAGAATCGAATGCCCATGGTGCGGAGAGCGTGACCAGGAAGAGTTTCAATATGGAGGCGAGGCCCACATTGTTCGCCCCGACAATCCGGACACGTTGACTGACGAGCAATGGGCTGACTATCTTTTTAATCGCGCGAACACTAAAGGGATTCACGCGGAACAATGGTGCCATACGGCTGGCTGCCGCAGGTGGTTTAACGTTTTGCGCGACACAGTCAGTTACGCGATCCTCACGGTCTATCGGCCGGGAGAGCAGCCATCCGGTAGTATCAAATGACCACGGCGAGACGTCTTCAGAGTGGCGGCCTGATTGACCGTTCACGGCGAATCCGGTTCAAGTTCAACGGTAAGGATTATTCGGGTCATCCGGGCGATAGCCTCGCGGCTGCGTTACTGGCCCAGGGGGTTCGGTGTTTCGGTCGAAGCTTTAAATACCATCGACCTCGCGGTGTAGTTGGAGCAGGCGCTGAGGAGCCCAACGCGTTGGTGCAGGTAGGTGAGGGCGCCTTGAGTACGCCGAACTTGAGAGCGACCCAGGTGGAGTTGTATGAGGGTTTGATTGCCCGGACCGTGAATGGTTGGCCGAGCCTTGCTTTTGATGTTGGTGCCATCAATAACCGGCTGTCTCGGTTGTTGCCAGCAGGCTTTTACTACAAGACATTCATGTGGCCGCGTTCAGCGTGGATGCGTTACGAACATTACATTCGGCGTGCCGCAGGCCTTGGCCATGCGCCGTCGCTGCCGGATACTGATCGCTACGATAAACGTCATGTGCATTGCGATGTCTTTATCGCCGGCGGCGGTCCCGCTGGCCTCATTGCTGCACTTGGGGCGGCAAGAGCGGGGGCCCGAGTACTGCTGGTAGATGAACAGGCACAGCTTGGCGGTACCCTGCTTTTTTCGCCGGCGGTGATCGGAGGCCAGACCGGGCTTGACTGGGTTTCAGAACTCGAGGCAGAACTCAGATCCTTTCCGCAGGTCACTATCCTCAGTCGATCAACCGTGACCGGTTATTACGACCATAATTTTCTGGTGGTCAACGAGC
>MDSX01090484.1_pt1 | contig 12203 bp, 8 predicted proteins | sample 811141 | NCBI WGS metagenome assembly MDSX01 (sample SAMN05326642, study PRJNA326480) | marine metagenome | isolation source: seawater | place: Atlantic Ocean: South East | collected 2010
GGGAAAAAATATATAGACATGAGTATTATGGGCATAGGAACAAATATTTTAGGTTACGGGAATGAGGATGTTGATGCTGCTGTAAAAAATAATATCGATAATGGGAATATGAGTACATTGAATTGTCCTGAAGAAGTAGAACTGGCTGAAAAATTAGTTGCAATGCATCCTTGGTCAGATATGGCAAGATTTGCAAGGAGCGGAGGGGAAGCAAATGCAATAGCCATAAGAATTGCCAGAGCTCATGCAAAAAAAGATCATATTGCTATCTGTGGTTATCATGGATGGCATGATTGGTATTTGGCTACAAATTTAAATAATAATTCTGATCTTGAGAACCATCTTTTGCCTGGCTTAGAACCTAATGGAGTACCAAGAGCATTAAAGGATACCACCATACCATTTGAATATAATAATTTAAATGAATTAGAGGAAATTACTGAGAAATATGATTTAGCGGCAGTAAAAATGGAAGTCGAAAGATCAGTACCACCAAAAAATAATTTTTTAAAAGGAGTAAGAGATTTATGTGATAAAAAAGGAATCATACTTATTTTTGATGAATGTACTTCTGGTTTTCGTGAAACTTTTGGAGGCATTCATCTTAAGTATGGAGTTAATCCTGATATGGCTATGTTCGGTAAAGCTTTAGGAAATGGGTATGCGATTACAGCAATTTTAGGTAAAAAAAATATAATGCAATCTGCTCAAAGTACTTTTATTAGTAGTACTTTCTGGACAGAAAGAATCGGACCAACAGCAGCTTTGAAAACTCTAGAAATTATGAATAAAAATTCAACATGGAAAGATATTTCTAAAAAGGGTAAATATATGAGAGAAAAACTTTTAGAACTTTCAAAGATAAATGACTTGGAAATAAAACTTAATGGGATTTCATCTCTAATTTCATATCAATTTAAATCAAATGAAAATCTTAAGTATAAAACTTTCGTAACTCAAGAAATGTTGAAAAAAGGATATTTAGCATCTAACCTATGCTATATAAGCACAGCGCATACTTTTAATCTGATAGATAAATTTATTGAAGATCTTGATGATATTTTTAAAGTTATAAAGAAATGTGAGACTGGAATTCAAGACATAAATATGCTCTTGGAATATGAATGTTGCCATTCGGGTTTTAAAAGATTGAATTGAAATATGAGCACAGTAGCTACTATTGAAGCAAGAATGAATTCTTCAAGATTACCTGGAAAAGTAATGTTGGAATCCATGGGAATACCAATGCTTGGACATCTTATTAATAGATTAAAAAAGGTTAAATCAATAGATAAAATTGTTCTTGCAACAACATGTAATCCTTCAGATGACATTTTATGCGATTTTGCTTCTAGAAATGAAATACTTTTTTTTAGAGGTGATGAGTTAAATGTAATGAAAAGAGTTCTTGATGCGGGAAAATTTTTTCATGCAAAAACAATAGTTGAAATTACTGGTGACTGTCCTATTTTAGACCCCTTAATTGTGGAGCAGGTCATAAAGAGTTTTAATATTAATAATGTTGATTTTGTTAATAATAATTCTTTCCAATCATATCCTGATGGAATGGATACAAGAGTTTTTTCGATAAATGCTCTAGAAAAATCATATTCTCTAACTAATAATAAACTTGATTATGAACACGTTACTCTCCATATGAAGAATAATCCGCAAATATTTAAGATCATCAATCTTATTGCACCAGATGATTTATTTTGGCCTGAGTTGGGGCTTACATTAGATGAAATTGATGACTATAAATTAATTGATAAAATAATTTGCAACTTATATTTAGAGGATCCATTCTTTAGTTGTCGTAAAGTTTTAAAGTTTTTGAAGAAAAACATGAACTTAATTGAACTTAATAAAAAAGTTTTAAGAAAAGGTGATACATAAAATATGGAAAATTTGGGAATTATTTGTCATGATGCTGGAGGAGCCGAAATAATAAGTCATTGGTTAAAGTATCAAAAAATTAATCCTTTAATACATCTTCAAGGTCCTGCCGTAAAAGTCTTTAAAAGAGTCCTAGGTCATAAAAGGATATCTTCTTTAGATTATTTGATTTCAAACTGTAATAAATTAATTCTAGGTACCAGTTGGCAATCAGATCTTGAAAAGAGATCTTTCATTTACGCAAGGGAAAACAAAATATCAAAAATAATTGTGGTTTTTGATCATTGGATTGATTATAGGGAAAGATTAATTTATAAAAATTATTTTTTAGATCCTGATGAAATTTGGGTCGCAGATTTATACGCAAGGAGAATTGCAGAGAAATATTTTCCTTCAAATAAAATTAGTATAATTAAAAACTACTATTTGGAAGAAATCAAAAATAAATATGAAAAATATAAATTTAGAGAAGAACATCATAATAAAATCTTATTTATTGGCGATAACTCTTCCGAATATCAAAATTCAAGAAATTCCAGTGAGATTTGGAATTATGATGAGATCAAAAATTTAGAATTTTTTCTTAAAAATATAAATTCTTTAGGAGTAAAAAAGCCAGAACTAATAATTAGACCTCATCCCTCTGAAACAAAATCCAAATATTTTGAAATTATAAAAAGATTTAAAAGCATTAATATCAAATTTTCAGATAATGATGAACTTATAGATGACTTATTAATTACGAAAATTGTTATTGGAGCAGACTCAATGGCTCTATTTGTTGCCTCTTTTTTAGGGAAAAAAGTTATCTCAATTATTCCAAAGAAAGGGAAAAAAATGACAATCCCAACAAATAATATGGAAAGATTAGAGGATTTAATTAAATAATGAATATAAAAAATATATATAAGGTTGTCGTTATAGGTTTAGGAAATATTGGTTTGCTATATGATTTGAATAGTAAAAATCCAAATTTTTTTGCATCCCATTGTAAAACTTTTCATACACATCCAAATTTCAAATTAATTGCGGGCGTAGATATTAATAAAAAAAATATTGAGATATTTAAAAAAAAATACAGTTTACCTGTATATTCAAATACTTCAGAATGCATATCAAAGTGCAATCCTGATGTAATTATTATAAGTACAAATACAAATTTGCATAATATTTTCCTTGAAGAAATCATAAACTCTCAAGTAAAAAATATTACAATTCTATGTGAAAAACCAATCTCTGATAACAGCTTTAAAACTAAGAAACTAATTGAACAACATGAGTTAAATAAGAATAATATTTTTGTTAATTACATGAGAATATCTGATCCTATTAGTTTAAAAATTAAATCTCAAATTAAACAGAACTATATCAAAGGACCTTATATTGGATGCTGCTTCTATAATAACGGAATTTTAAATAATGCTTCGCATCTAATAAATCTTTTCCAATTTTGGTTTGGAGAAATTATTTCAGGAAAAATTATTGATGATTCATTTGATAATGAATATGATCCCTCTCCTAATTTTAAAATTGAATTTAAGAATGCTATGTTTAACTTCGTATCATTAAAAGATTTAAAGTATACAGAATTCGCTTTCGATATATATTCTTCCTCAGGTAAATTAAGTTACAGAAATGAAGGTAAAAATATATCCTTTCAAAATATCGAAAATGATATGTTTTATCAAAATTACAAAATTATTTCGGGAGAAAAAGAGATTTTGAATAAAAGTATCAATATCTCACAGATTGAAGTTGCTAATAATATTTTTAATTTTTTACAATCAAAAAATTATAGTCTTTGCTCTGCTAGGGAAGCCTTAATTACGTTAGAATTTATTGAAAATTTATTAGACAGAAAAAATGAATAATTATAAGCTTGCTATTAATAATGGTGATAGGTTAATAAAATTTAAATTTAAAAAATACAATTCTATTGGTATTGAAGAGATGGAAGCTGCAAATAAGGTTATTGAATCTGGATGTTTATCCAAGTTTTTAGGTTCTGCAGGTGAAGATTTTCTTGGCGGTCCTTACGTTAAAAACTTTGAAAAAGAATGTAAAAGATTTTTCGGGGTAAAACATGTCGTAAGTGTTAATTCTTGGACATCTGGTCTTATCTGCGCAATTGGAGCAATTGGAATTAATCCTGGTGATGAAGTAATAGTAACACCATGGAGTATGTGCGCTACTGCAACTTCCATTTTGCATTGGAATGCAATACCTGTTTTTGCTGATATTGATAGAAAAACGTTTAATTTGGATTATGTATCTGTCGAGAAAAATATTACAGAACATACTAAAGCTATCGTTGCAGCGGATATTTTTGGTCAGTCTTGCGATATAAAAAATTTAAGTATGATTGCTAAAAAATATAATCTTAAGTTAATTACTGATAGTGCTCAGGCACCAGCAAGTCTGGCAGATGGTAAATATACTGGAACTTTTGCTGATATTGGGGGATTTAGTTTAAATTATCATAAGCACATTCACACTGGAGAAGGCGGAATATTAGTAACCAATTCTGATGAATATTATGAAAGACTTACGCTAATAAGAAACCATGCCGAGGCTGCTGTTAGTAATATAAAAATGAAAGATATTTCAAATATGGTTGGTTATAACTTTAGACTTGGAGAAATTGAAGCGGCAATAGGAATTTCGCAACTTAGTAAATTACAAAAGATTGTGAATAGAAGGAATGAAATAGGAAATTTACTTATTGATGGTTTAAGAGATTTGAGAGGTTTATCAACTCCCTATATCGAGAAAGGTAACACTCATGTTTTTTACATCTTGCCTTTAATTTTAGATACTGATAAGTTAGGAGTTTCTAGAAAAAATATAAAACTTGCTCTTGAAGCAGAAGGGATTGAAGGCTTAATTGAGGGTTATGCCAATATTCATATGCTTCCAATATTTCAAGAAAAAATTGCTTATGGTAATAAAGGATTTCCATGGACTTCAGATATTTGTAAGAGAGATGTTTCTTATTCAAAAGGCATTTGTCCAATTGCAGAAGAATTACATGAAAAAAGTTTCCTAGGTTATGAGATGTGTTTGCACGAATTAAATAATGAGGAGGTAGATCTAATAATTAGCGCATTTAATAAAGTATGGGATAATTTGAATGAATTAAAATGAAAGATATATTTTTCATTGTTACTTTAAATTAATAAATGCATAATAATCTTTTTAAAATCTTAAATAAAGATCAATTATTCATAAAATACAAAAACATATAATTTTATCCTTTTTTATTAAGAAACTCAGTAGGAATTAATATATTAATAAATTTAATGTAAAATTAAAAATAAAATAACAATAACTAATATAAGAATGAATGAATATAAAAATAATATTGAAATTAATGTTTATGGAGCTGGCCTTTATGGAATATTACTCTCCTACAAATTATCTAAATTAGAAATAGTTAAACAATTTAATATCAAAATTAAATTGATTGAAAAAACAGATAACATCCTTCAAGGATGGGACTATATAGAATTAAATAAAATAAAATTCAATAATGGGTTTCATTCAATTGAAATGCCCAGAGCAGAGCAAACTTATCAAGAATTATCTCAGCTAATAAATGAAGATATTTTTTTTAAAAAAGATGTTCTTAGACTAATTTCTATTAATGGATTTACAACTAAATTAGGTACTTCAATAAAAAAGTGGCCAAATTTAGTTTCTGCTGGACTTAAAGATTTACTAAATAAGATGGATGAAGTTGTGCATTATGATATTGAAAGAAATCTAAAAGATGAGATAAAAAATTACGCACTCGGCAAAATAATTTCAAATTGCGTAACTCGTTATTCAAATACCTTAAATGAAACTTGGAGTGAATTTTATCCTTATTTTTTCCCTAAAGAATTTATAAAAAACTCTGATAAAGATGAAGGTTCAAAATTTAGATTTAAGATTATGGAAGGTAAAATCAAACCTTATTATTTAGAACCAAAAAATAGCTTATTTTTTAATTTAAAAAGTAAAATTGAAGAAAATCTTAAAAAACATAATATTGAATTAAAGAAAAATATTAATTTAAAAGACGGTTCATTAACAATAAATAACCAAAATGAAACTAACTTCGTTTACAAAATTTGGGCTTCATCTTCATCGCATATTTTAAAAAAATATTCTGATATTGAAGAAAAAGAATTAGTAACTTCTAGTAACAATCTAATTATTGCAGTCTTTAGTATAGAAAATTCTTTTATAAACAAATGGAGAAAAAAATATGATGCACGGCCTTCTGAGATCCTTTGTCTTTCAGAAGATATTCCATCGCTAAGCAGAATCTCTTTCCCTTCTTCGATTGATAAAAAATATCCTAATAAAAGTTTTATATATTGTGAGCTATATTCCAAGTCAAATTTTCTTTCAAATAATCAAATAAAAAAATGTACTTCTTTTTTATCTAATATTTTTGAAAATAATATTAATTATGAAAATAGTATTTTAGGTAGAAAAACTTACTATTTAAATCATGATAATTTGAATAATCTTGAAAAAAAAGTATTAGTTATTTCAGAAAAATTAAATCTTAAAGTTCCTTATATATATTGGGGACCAGTAAATATGGCAAAATGCGGCATAGAAGCTGAAGAAAGTTCTATTAAAATTAATGAAGAATTAAAAAATATACTAAAAAAGTATTCATGTTAAGAAAAAGTTCCTAAAAAATTTAAAAAAATTTTAAATTTTTTTATTAAATCTTATAAAATATAATTTTTAACAAAATATAAAGTGGGAAATCATAGGTTTTTAATTCAGATTTATTTTTTTAGGTTCTAATATTTACTATTTTTCTAATAAAAGAATATAAAATAAACTTAAAGCAAATTTTTATTTATGAAAAATCTACTATTGGATATACGGGTTTATCAACTTTTTTTAATAAAGCATTTGACCAAATAGTAGAATCTGCTTGCGCAGATTTTACAAAATCAAATTTTTCATCTAATCTTGTAATCTCATAATCAATTAAATACATACCTGAGGCAAGGAATAGATTTTTATGTCCCCCAGAAACTTTATAACTATAAATTTCTTCAGATTTCAGATGATGATGTGGATGCGCTAATTCGAAAGTTGGAGAGAAATCTTTTATGAATAAGTATCCATTAGGTTTTAATAACCAATCTATAACACCCACTGCAGTTAGTATTTTATTTCTAGAAAAGCAATTAAAAACTCCATCAGCAATAATCAAATCAAAATTTGATTTATTAGCTTCATTTACATCAAAGAATATAGAATTATCAAATGTATTATTAATGAGATTTAAATCAAAATTTTCTTTGGCATACGCGGTGGCTAATGAAGAGGGTTCTATACCATTTACATTACAATTGAAATCTTTACTAAGTTTTGCGAGAAGATCTCCTACAAAACATCCTATTTCTAAAACATCAAGGTTTTGCAATTTTTCACCTAATTGAGTATCTAGCAAAGATAATATTTCTTTTTTTGATTCCCTAATTTCCCCTCTTTTAGGTATATCTTTTAAGGGTGTTCTTTTAAAGTATGCATCTGCTTCTTTTAGTTTATAAATATTTTCTTGTGTGAAATCCATGAAGATTTTAGATAAAAACAAACTCAAATACTAGGTATGTATACTATCACAAATTAACGGGAATATTTTTTGATCATTTTATAAAGATAAAATTTCAATATCATTTGAGCTTAAAAAGAAAATACCTTTTAAAGTGATAAAAACCTTGAGGTATCTTGGATCTAAAAGCAGAATATTTAATTTACATCTGATAATTTATTTTTATTTTAAAAAAGTCAACATTTTCTTTTATACAAGATCAGATTAGCCGCGTCTAAATAACCCTCATAAAATTTCTGAGTAGAAAAATAAAAATGCGATTTTATCATCTAGCTTTATTATTAAAAAGGTATTTTTTGCTGACTGTTTGATAGAATTACATGTTATTAATAATTTGATAAAAATTATTTTAACTAAATAAAAAGATATTCACTTAAAAAGGCATTTTTATGAAACTTAATACCTTTAAAAGTATTTTAATTACAGGAGGAACAGGTAGTTTTGGCAGGGCTTTTATAAAAGAGTTATTAAATAGAGATTTTGGTTTTGAAAGAATAATTATTTTTAGTCGTGATGAATTAAAGCAATGGGAAATGCAAAATGAATTTCCGGAAAGTAAATATCCTCAATTAAGATTTTTCCTTGGAGATATAAGAGATTATGAAAGATTAAAATTTGCCTTACAAGGAGTTGAAATTGTTGTACATGCTGCTGCTTTGAAACAAGTCCCTGCAGCTGAGTATAACCCTATGGAGTTTATAAAAACTAACGTTTTAGGAGCAGAAAATGTTGTAAAGGCTTGTTTAGAGACTAATGTCAAAATTGCGCTTGCACTAAGTACTGATAAAGCAGCAGCGCCTTGCAATTTATATGGAGCAACAAAACTATGTTCAGATAAACTTTTTATCGCGGCAAGTAATATAAAAGGTAATAAAGATATAAGATTTTCAGTAGTAAGGTATGGAAATGTAATGGGATCAAGAGGATCTGTAATACCATTTTTTATTAAAAATCGAGAATCAGGGCAACTTACTATTACTAACAGAGAAATGACTAGATTTAATATTACCTTGAAGGAAGGAGTAAATATGGTTATAGAGGCCCTTGAGAATAATCTTGGGGGTGAAATATTTGTTCCAAAATTACCAAGTTATCGTATTCTTGATGTCGCTAAGGCAGTAGCTCCTAGTTGCGAATACCAAGAAATTGGTATAAGACCTGGAGAAAAAATACATGAAGAGATGATTACATCTTCTGATAGTTTTTCTTGTATCGAACTTAAAAATTATTACTGCATTTTGGCCCATGGTAATAATTCAATTGAAGAGTACACAGAAAGGGGAATAACATTTAGAAGTGTGCCTGATGGGTTTAGCTATAATTCACAAGATAATGATTCTTTTTTATCTATAGAAGCAATAAGGGAATTGATCAAATCTAATTTAGATATCAATTTTATTCCTTATTAATAAAAATAAGATATATTGATAAGACTATCTTTTAGTTTAATAATATTTACCAAACAAACTTTTATCTAGGGGTAAGAAATTATTACTATATAAGAAAATTTTCGTACTTTATTTTGGAAAAATTATCTTTTTGAAAGAATAATAATTAAAGCTAACATTTATCTAAATTTTAAAATAATTTTTATAAATAATTATTTCCAAAAAATATTTTTCTATTTAATATATTTCACTTAGTAGTAAATATTTATAATTTTTTATAAATAATTTATTTAATTATTTTTATTATTATTTTAAAAAGTCTTTTGGTATTCATTAATTAAATAATTTAGTAAAACTTTGATTTTATAAAAATAAACTATCTTTATACAGATTTCTCATATGCTAATATATTTTGGAAATTATTTATTACAAATTTCTTATGTCAACGGGAGTATTAATCATAAGATTGACTCATAATTTTCACTCAGATTTAATTAGAGAATTAATAAATAATGGATTACCAGTTAAATTGGTTGCAATCAGTAATAGGATTGAATATCAACCTGATAAATTAGATTATTTTTTAAAAAAATATAAAATAAACTCTTTTAATTACGAACCACTTTATAGGCCAGATGAGTTTGAAAAGATATATAATCCAAGCTATCAAAAATTAAATAATAAATTATTTAAAAATATATCTTTTTATAAAGATTTATTCCTTGTTGCTACAGATAGAAATTCATTTTTCCCTATATCTGCTTATGAAAGATCACGTTTATTTATAAAATATTTAATGCATTTTTCTGAATTAATTAGAAAAAATAAAATTGATAACATTATATTTTTTGGGACTCCCCACGGGCCATGGTCTATCGCATTATGGGGATTAGCTAAGAGCTTAAACATCAATATTATGTATACTTCTGTAGTCGATATTTCCACTCAAATTGCAACTATTGAAACAGATCTTACTGTTAATAGAAAATATACTAACGATTTAGATATTCTTGGTACTTTAGTCAATGACGTAAGTTCTAGGAATGTGAAAGGTATTCTTAAAAATAAAATGAGTAAAAAACAATTTACCAAAGAATATGAAGATAGAAGTATGTGTATTCATAAAAATATCCATAAACTTTATTTAAAAAGAATAGCGAGTCTTATTTTAAAGAAACCATTCTCAACTTATATTAGTTCTGAGTTTGATTTGAATATTAATAGAAGGATGAGGATATCTTGCGCTATTCCTCTATTAAAACATTATTTAAACGTCTTAAAAGCAAAAAGGTTTTACAAATCAAAATCTACAAAAATTTTACCAACCGAAAAATCTGTTGTTTTATTTCTTCATGCTCAGCCTGAAGCTGCGTTAATTCCTACAGGAGGTTTTTTCTACGATCAATTATTAATCTTAGATTTAATCATAGCCGCTTTGCCTGATGATATGAATGTCTTTGTGAAGGAACATCCATGGCAATTTGAAACAATTGGTGAAGATAAACACGAAAGATCAATTGATTTTTATAAATACTTAATAAAAGACAAAAGGGTAAAATTACTGGATGATTCTATTCCTAGTTCTGAAGTAATTAAAAATGCAGGAGCGATAATCTCTAATAGCGGTACAGTTTCATGGGAATCAATTTTAATAGGAAAACCCTCAATTGTTTTTAGTTGGGGATGGTTTTCAGCATGCAAAAGTTGCTTTGTTGTTGATTCAGTAGAAACACTAAGAAAGGCTATTGTTAAATCAAGATCTAAAGCACCACAAGAAGTATTTAAAGACAGAGATGATTTAATTAATAAATTAGAAAAGCGTATAATTTATGGAGCATATGATGACTTTATTCTTCCTGATGTAGGAAAAGATTATGATTACAATGAAGGTATTAGAAGTTTAGCAAAGGCTTTAACAATAGTTTGTGAAAAGAAATAAAATAAAAAATTTTTTATATCATTTTTTATTATGGTGAAGATAAATTTTTTGAGTAATTTAACTTATACCATTAACTATAAGATGAGTAATCTGAACTATCTTTTTAGAGATTTATATTAAATCTTTAATTCAGCAATGATTTTATTTTTTAATAATTAATTAAAAAATTATCATAATTATATGAAGTTAATATAGTAATTACTTTTTATTTAAGTCTAGTATTTTCTTTTTTTACAAAGTTGAATATAAATAAAGGTGCTAAAAGGAAAATTAGTATTAAAACTAAAGATTTAAATTTCAAAAATACATATGCAAAATATAATAAATATAAAATTATGAATAGATAAGATAAAACTCTTTTATATTCATTCCTTAGTATAATAATCTCCCAATTAAAATAAGAAATTAAGAGTAAATATATAAGAGAAAAGTTACCATAGTGTCTATTTTCGAGACTTGTAAGCCCTATTGCAAAGGTAGTTAATATATAAAGGACTATTAAAAATAATTTTGTTTCATCTATTCTTTTGAAATAAGAAAGGGTATTTTTCAAATTTATGATTAAAAATGGAATTGTTATATAATTGAATATGGCGTATACAGACTTAAATATATGATAAAAAGATATATAACTTTGTGAAAAATTCAATATAGGAATTGGCATAAACAACATATAAAATACAGAAAAGAAAATTCTTACAAAAAAGGGCTGTTGTAGTAGTACCAAACCTAAAGATCCATAATCACTTGTTAGTTCCGAGGACTTATTATAGCTTTCAAATCTCAAAACAAAATAATCAAATGAATTATTTAATAAATCAGTATTAAAAAAGATTATGGCCAAGATAATAGGAACTGAAAATACCTGGAAGATATTGATTTTTTTGTCGTAAAAACTTTTATAAAGTTCAACGAATACAAAAGATGCTAAAAATGCTCCAATTAGAATCGAATATCCTCCTCTCAAATAATCTGCACCAATATAATAGAGGGTAGAGATTACACCTAATTTTATTAAATTAAAGAAAGACTTTTTTTGGATCCAATCAATCCATATTTTCAATAAAATCGAGACAATAAAAATTATTATCGCTTCTCTGAGAAATATGGCCCCATACATCCAATAAATACCATTAATAGAAAATAAAATCTTATAAAAATTTTCAGTTCTTTTATTATTTAAATCACTTGTCGAACGAATAATGCTTAAGCCAATAAATGAAGTCCAAATCATAAAAAGGGTATTTACTGATAGTCCAAGATATCTACCTGGCGAGAAACCTAGATATTGAAAAAATCCATAAACTTTATTCCAAATTAATATTGGTATAAAATCTTCCTTGAAGCCTGACGA
>MDSX01078672.1_pt1 | contig 12202 bp, 8 predicted proteins | sample 811141 | NCBI WGS metagenome assembly MDSX01 (sample SAMN05326642, study PRJNA326480) | marine metagenome | isolation source: seawater | place: Atlantic Ocean: South East | collected 2010
GATAAATGACTTAGTTGAGCAATCAGATTTTTTGATTGGTGAAGAAGCTCCCTCTGAGATTAATGACCTTGCTGGTGCGGTTAACCCCATAATAGCGAGGTGGATAAGCGCAGCCGAAAATTGTGGTGGTAGGCATCGTGATGCGATTAACGAGATAACGGAAAGAGCGACTTCTATTCAAACGCCCATTTTGGGTATTACAGGAACTGGAGGAGCTGGCAAGAGTTCAATGGTTGACGAACTTGTTCGACGTTTTACCTTTGATTTTCCATCCAAGCGTATAGCTGTTGTTTCTGTGGATCCCTCAAAACGCAAGACTGGTGGTGCCCTGCTAGGAGACAGGATAAGAATGAATGCGATAAATCATGAAAACGTTTTTATGCGTTCTCTTGCTACTCGTCAGGCTAACCTTGCGCTGAGTGCTCATGTTCAAAATGCTTTAGATATACTTAAAGTGGCAGGCTTTGATTTAATCATATTGGAAACTTCAGGTATTGGTCAAAGCGACACAGAAATATTGGACCATAGTGATGCGAGCCTTTATGTGATGACACCAGAATATGGAGCGGCTACTCAATTGGAGAAAATTGACATGCTTGATTTTGCCGACCTCATAGCGCTAAATAAATTTGATAAGCGAGGAGCGTTAGATGCCTTGCGAGATGTGAAAAAACAATACCAGCGCAATCATAACCGCTGGCATGATGATATTGATTCCATGCCAGTATATGGCACTATAGCCAGTCAATTTAACGATCCAGGAACCAACAGTCTTTATAAAGCTATTATAGAGATGCTGAATTCTAAGGCAGAAGCTGGATTAGAAACCAAATTTGCTGTTTCAGATGAATTGAGCGAAAAGATTTTCATCATTCCTCCGAAGCGCACACGTTACCTAAGTGAAATATCCGAAAGTCATCGTATTCACAGAGAAAAAATAGGAGAACAGATTGAAGTAGCGGATAAGCTTTATGCACTTCATAGATCAATAGAAACAATTGACGATTCAGAATTGATTCGTCAATTACAAGCAAGTTTTGATCGTATTAAAATGAATCTTGATCCCCATAATTGGGAAAAGATTCAACAATGGGACGCTACCGTACAACGGTACAAGAATCCCATGTATTCCTTTAAAGTTCGTGGGAAAGAAATTAATATTGAAACACACACGGAAAGTCTCTCTCATACACAAATACCTAAAATAGCCCTGCCTAAATATCGCAGTTGGGGAGATGTGCTTAGATGGATACTATTAGAAAACATTCCTGGCGAATTCCCTTATACAGCAGGGATTTACCCTTTCAAAAGAGAAGGTGAAGATCCCACTAGAATGTTTGCAGGAGAGGGAGGGCCAGAGCGTACTAATAAACGATTCCATTATGTAAGTCTAGGGATGGATGCTAAACGCCTGTCTACAGCATTTGATAGTGTTACCCTCTACGGAAATAATCCAGGACGCAGACCAGATATATATGGTAAAATTGGAAACTCCGGGGTAAGTATTTGTTGCCTTGATGACGCTAAGAAATTGTATTCAGGCTTTCGATTAACGGCATCAACTACTTCTGTATCCATGACTATTAATGGTCCTGCGCCAATGCTCTTGGCTTATTTTATGAACGCTGCCATAGATCAAGAATGCGAGCTGTTCATTAGAGAAAACAGCTTAGAATCTAAGGTGGAGGCTGTCAAGAAATCGAAGTTCGACAAACAAAAAATAGAACGACCTGCCTACCAAGGCGATCTTCCTGAAGGCAATGACGGCTTAGGTCTATTGCTTCTAGGATTAACTGGAGATGAAGTTTTAGATGCTAAAACGTATGGACAAATTAAGGCCAGGACCTTGAATTCCGTTCGCGGTACTGTCCAAGCCGATATTCTTAAGGAGGACCAAGCTCAAAACACATGTATATTCTCTACTGAGTTTGCTTTGAGATTAATGGGGGATGTACAGAGCTATTTCATTGATTGGGAGGTCAGAAATTTTTACAGTGTTTCCATCTCAGGATATCATATTGCAGAAGCAGGAGCGAATCCCGTAACTCAATTGGCATTTACATTGGCAAATGGTTTTACCTATGTTGAATATTACCTAAGCCGAGGGATGGACATAAACAAGTTTGCACCTAACTTGAGTTTCTTCTTTTCCAACGGAATCGATCCTGAGTATGCAGTTATAGGACGAGTAGCTAGACGCATTTGGGCTAATGCTCTAAAGCATAAATACGGTGCTGATTCTCGCTCTCAAATGCTGAAGTATCACATTCAAACTTCTGGACGCAGTCTGCATGCACAAGAAATAGATTTCAACGATATACGCACAACGCTGCAAGCGTTATATGCCATCTATGACAACTGTAACTCATTGCACACTAATGCTTATGACGAGGCTATTACCACACCCACTGAGGACAGTGTTCGCAGAGCAATGGCTATTCAGCTGATCATTAATAAAGAACTAGGATTAACTCAAAATGAGAACCCTATTCAGGGCGCCTTTATCATTGAGGAATTAACAGACTTAGTAGAAGAGGCAGTACTGCTTGAATTCGATCGAATTACTGAGCGTGGAGGTGTTTTAGGCGCTATGGAGACCATGTACCAACGCGGTAAGATTCAAGAAGAAAGTCTCTATTACGAAACGCTGAAGCATACTGGTGAATTTCCGATTATTGGGGTCAACACGTTCTTGAACAAGAAAGGTTCACCAACTATTGTGCCCGCTGAGGTCATTCGAGCTACTGCAGATGAAAAGGAATACCAAATTAAAATGCTCGAAGCGCTGCACCAAGGAAGCAACAAAGAGTCCGTGGAAAGCATCTCAAAAATTCAAGATGCAGCTGTTCAGAATACCAATATATTTGACGAACTCATGGAGGCATCAAAACATTGCTCCTTGGGTCAAATTACCAACGCGCTGTTCCAAGTTGGTGGACAGTATAGAAGAAATATGTAAATGAAATTACTCTCCTTTAATGTGAATGGTGTCCGTGCCGCCGCGGGAAAAACTTTAGTTGAAGACTTGCACAAACTGGATTGTGATGTGGTCGGTTTACAGGAGACAAAAGCCACTCCAGATCAGGTTAAGGAGGCTTTAAGTGAATTGCGAGGTTACTTTATCTATGCGTTCAGTGCAGAGAAAAAAGGATACAGTGGTACTGCAATTCTTTCAAAAGTGGAGCCGTTGTCTGTAACCAATGGTATTGGCATCCCAATACATGATAACGAGGGGAGGTCAATTACTGCTGAATTTGAAGAATTTTTCTATGTCACAGTTTATGTTCCAAATTCGTCTTCTGGTTTAAAGCGCATTGATTATAGAACCAAAGAATGGGACGTTGCCTTCCTGAAATACCTTAAGAAATTAGAACAGACTAAGCCCGTAGTGGTCTGTGGTGATTTAAATGTGGCACACCAAGAAATTGATTTAAAGAATCCTAAATCAAACTATAACAAGACTCCCGGTTACACACAAGCTGAAATTGACGGGTTGACTACCGCGCTTGCATCTGGATTTGTGGATACATTCAGAAGTTTAAATCCACAAACTATCAAATATAGCTGGTGGAGCTATCGCGGCGGTGCTCGACCGAAAAATGTTGGTTGGCGTTTGGATTATTTTCTAGTGAGTGAAAGCCTAATGTCTCAAGTCAAAGACAGTGAGATTTTAAATGACATTTTGGGAAGCGATCACTGCCCAGTGCAATTAACTATTTTTTAGTGTCTCCTGAATTAATTTGAGCGGTTTTTACTTTTTGCTCAAAATCGGAAATTTTATCACCTGCTTTCTGGATTTCATCTGCTACTAAAGCTATCCGTTCTCTTTGTTCTTCTCCTAGAAGCATTGATAAAACTTGAATTTGAAGCGATGCCCCGGTTAAATGATTCTTGACATCATGGGCGAATTTTTGGTATTCTTTGTAATCCATATAAAAAGGTAACTAATCCATAAGACTTGTTTAGAGAATTGAAAACCTTTTTACGCCTAATTCGCAATGAAAAAGATAATTTCCCTTATCTAGTTGTTCGGGTAATAGTACGGTACTGATTTTATTTACAATTGTTGATTTTCCTTCTGCAACATGCCTTCCTCTGGTATCCGTTATCTCATAGCTTAAAAAGTCACCAGTCAAATTGGTACGGACTTGCAATTCTTGCGACGCTGGATTTGGGAATATTGTATATTCATTTGTTGATGATTCGATGTTTCCAATATTGGACGTATTCATAATCCAGTAATACCGAGAAACATGCTTAGGCGTAAAACTTATGTTGCCAACTCCTGTATTACCAAGAGCCTGAGTGGAAGCATTTCCAATGGGTACTCCATTTTTCCATTTGATAGTAGGGCTTTCGCCTATAGTCATGTTACTAGCAGGAAGTCCGTTTAAATCGCTGTCTAGACCGCCATTGTTTGGATTGGTATTAAATGGTATAGTCACTTCAAAAGGAAGCTCACTCTCATAACTTATTGGAGGTGAATGATTTCCCTCATAGCCAATGAAATAAAAGTGGTCTCTGCTTGTGGTTCCATTAGGTTCATACAAGCCTGCTGTGCGATGGTGCCAAACATAGAATGTGCCGTCTAGTCCGCTATTAGTGCTCTTTGGGGTGATTTTAACACCAGTTTTCGCTAAGGTCCTGGTTCCAGTTAAACTAGACCATGTAAAGGTGTCATAAACTGAAGTGCCCAAGGATTCTGCGCTATCATTTGTGCTGAGCCAATAATCTTGCCCTGCCCCTAAATCTATACTATTGGTATAATAGGTAGAATCCAAATTGTTAGCCTGGAAATTGGAGGATGTGCCTAGTGATAACTTACCCTGATAACCATGATTAAAGCTATGCTTATAAATAGAAACGGGAACTGATTTCCCACTTCCTTTGTAAGTTCCTGTATGCGCACTAAGGTGGTGCAGATTTATAGATTTAGTGGTTGCACTCCAGTTTGCATTGACGGGATAGTTCAATTCCATCCATGCCCCGTGGTAGCCCGTATTATAAATCCAGTCGTTCCAGAAATCATCTAAATTCCTTCCAGTAGCGGCTGATAAGGAAGTTTTAAATCCTTCTGCACTTATGTTTCCATAAAGGTTACTTGCTAAGAGTTGTTTGATTCCAGAGCTAAAAAGACTATCTCCAAGGAACTCTCTTAAATTGTGCACAACCATAGCACCTTTTTGATACGTATGGGTCCCGTATGTTTGGTCTTGATTGACACCACTGAGGGCAAGATGCCCTCCGTCATTGGCGTAGGCTTGCTTTAAAACTAGGCTTTGATTATTCTGTACCGTTTTTATGTATTTGTAGCGTCCATATACGGACTCTTCATAAAGATGCGAACCAAATTCTGCAAAGCCTTCATTAATCCACATGTCTTCTGCAGTTCTAGTGGTTATACCGTTGCCAAACCACATATGAGCTAATTCATGTGCAATGATGTCTTCACCAGCTAAATTGGCATTCGCTAGATTTCGAGGTAGATGAACCATTCCAGCATGTTCCATGGCGCCCGTAATAGTTAATGCATAGCCCACTTTTTCAAAAGGGTAGGGTCCGAATTCCTTGATAAATGCGTCATAGATTTCGGTGAGATGCACAAATCCTGCGGTCATATTACTTGTATCCTGAGCGCGACCATAGATCTCAAACGATTTTCCATCGTGAGTCCAACTTTGTTTGAAATAATCAGAAACGGCTATACTTACTAAATATGAGGGTATTGGTTTCTGCCCTTCCCATTTCCACATAAGGTCTCCATTGCCCAGTGTGTCAATTTCCGAGAGGATACCATTACTTACACCAACTTTATTTGGAGAAGTGATAATATTCATTTCCTCTAAAATGCTTTTTTCTACAAAATTGTCAAAGCAGGGAAAAACACTACGACCATATACGTGCGGATTTGCTGCAAACCCCACGCCCAAATTATATTGATAAGCTCCGTCTAAATGCACACCGCCCCATCCGCTCGCATCCTTGGTAGTGGCGCCGTGGTAGTATAAATCCCAATACATTGTTTGTCCCGCAGAAACCGATTCATTGATGATAACATGTTCACCGTGCTGAGTAAAATTTAATGAACCATTTGATGATATAACACTGTCCACGGTAAAACCTAAAAGATCGAAACGTAAGTTATTGAATGCGAGTTTTGAATACAGCTGGTATTTTGCCACTCCACTAAGCTGTCCATTTCCAAAATCACGACTGTCTATGGTTAATTTTAGCTTTTGAAGATCCGCAGTATCCGAGCGAGAATTGTAATTGATAGGTGCGCTACTTTGAGGCGAAGTTAGATTCTTGGTGCTTTGACAATTAAATTGTGCCTGAAGCTTACTGCTAATAACAAAGGAAAGAATGAGGAGGATCGTTCTCATTATTAACCTCTTTGTCTCACCGCTTCAAATAGTAGAATACCAGTAGCTACGCTAACATTGAGAGAATTAATATGTCCTCTCATTGGTATAAGCGCCTTTGCATCTGCTAATTGAATTAAGCTTTTATGAACACCGGTCTCCTCATTGCCCATGATTAACATGCAGGGTTCTTGGAATGGTGCGTCATACATGGACGTATCAGATTTTTCTGTACCTGCTATGATTTTTAAGCCTAGACTTTGTGCTAAGAAAATCGCGTCTTTCATGTGGTTTACTTTGCAAATAGGTATTTCCAAAAGGGCGCCGGTTGAAGTGCGAATGGCATCTGCGCTCACTGGAGCACTATCGTTTTTTGGCAGAATGATTGCGTCAACGCCAGAGCACTCGGCAGATCGTGCAATGGCACCAAAGTTTCGGACATCAGTAATACGATCTAAAGCAAGGATTAGAGGCTTTTTACCTGCTTCCACAGTTTTGGTTATGACTTCTTCAAGATCATAGAAATCAACTGGACTTAAAAATGCTACAGCACCCTGATGATTTCCTCGAGTCAATCGATTGAGCTTTTCAACCGGAACGTATTTAGGAGCAATGCCTTGATCCCGAAGTGTGCCCTCAAGCTGAGAATACAGTGCGCCTCCAAGACCTTTTTGGAGAAATACCTTATCAATGGTTTTTTCGTCTTGAGTGGCTTGTAAAATGGGTCTAAGTCCGTAAATGAGTTGGTCGTTGGCCATTATTCTTTAATTGATTTTGTAGACGATTTATCAGAAAACTCACCTAGATTGGCTCGTTCAATGATTCTACTGTCTAATTTTTTCTTTGTTTTACTGCCCAGTTCTTTTAATCGCTCAACCTGACTAATCAAGTTCCCTCTTCCATCAACCATCTTATTCATGGAACTTTCGTAGGTTTTTTGAGCAGTATTAAATTGGTCACCTAGTTTTAATAGGTCTTCGCTTAATCCAACAAACTTATCATAAAGTTTGCCGCCTGCATCCGCGATTTCTATCACATTCCTTGTTTGCTTTTCTTGCCTCCAAGCCATTGCGATGGTCTTCAAAGTTGCAAGTAGGGTTGAAGTAGATACCAAGATGATTTTTTTAGAAAATGCGAATTCGTAAAGTGTGCCGTCAAATTTAGTTGCTTCCATAAAAGCAGCTTCAATGGGTATAAAAAGAAGTACAAATTCTGGCGTAGCCCCATCATAAAGTTGTGGATAGTCTTTCTCACTAAGTTGTTTGATGTGCGTTTGAATGCTTAAAATGAGTGATTTCATATGTTTCTTCGAACCTTCCGCTTCCTCAGAATTCACATAGGCTTCCCAAGCTACTAGCGAGACTTTAGAATCGACTATAATCTTTTTGTCTTCAGGTAGTTGTATAATAACATCCGGCTGAAGTCTGCGTCCGTCTGCGGTGGTTTCGCTGTTTTGAACAAAGAATTCTTGGTTTTTAGTCAATCCACTCATTTCCAAAGCTCGTTCTAAAACGAATTCACCCCAGTTCCCCTGCTTCTTAGTATCACCTCTTAGTGCTTTTGCTAGACCGCTTGCTTCGGCTGTGAGTTGGTCGTTCATGGTTTTTAAGGCTTTAATGTTCTCCATTAAGGCACTTGAATTCTTAAGTTCTTCTTTATGATTTTCTTTAACAGTTTTTTCAAAGTCTGTTAATTTCAGTTTAAACGGAGTGAGTAACTTGTCTAGCTCTTCACTATTGGTAGTTTTGAACTGTTTCGATTTTTCTTCAAGGATTTTTTCTGCCAATACCTTGAATTCATTGGTCATGGTTTCTTTATCTGCTTTTGCCTGCTCTTTTTGGGATTCAAAATGATCTTGCTGAAGCTTTATTTTTTCATGCGCTGCCTCAAGTTTAGCTTCAAGTGAACTAATCGTTTGGGCATTTTTTATCTGCTCTTCAGATAAAGATTCTTTGGCTTTACTGAGTTTTTGGGAGGTGATTGATGCCTCAGATTTAAGTTCATTTAATTGTTCCTCTGCCCATTTCGGGATAGCGCCAGTAGGCGCAGAAGTTCCTTTACTTGTTGATCTTATCCTAAGGAAAAGGAGAACAACTAGGATGAGATTAATTACCGCGAAAACAATTGTTGTCAGATCCATGAGTATCTTGTGCTTTAGCCTTTAAAAAAGTGATTTTTGACCATTTGAAGGCAGCTCCCAATGTACGATTTCCTTACCCTTTTTGATTTGTTCTTTATTAAATGTTGTAAACGGTTTTGAACCAAAAAAACCACGATATGCGCTTAATGGTGAAGGGTGAGGAGCATGTATAATGGTTAGCTCATTCTGGCGAAGTTCCTTGGAGACAGTTCTCGCTAATGTGTTAGCTGGAGTACCAAGGCAAATAAATCCAACACTTGTTGATTTTGTTAAAATGTATTTAATCAAATTAGATGTGAAAATCTCCCAACCTCTTTTGCTGTGAGATCCTGGTTTTCCTTCGCGAACGGTTAATGCAGTGTTTAATAAAAGTACGCCTTCTTTTCTCCATGAATTGAGATCTCCATGAAGTGGCTGAGGTAAGGATAAATCGCTCTCATATTCTTTAAAAATATTGCGTAATGATGGCGGCAATTTGATTCCTTGAGAGACTGAAAAGGCTAGACCGTTTGCCTGCTGAAAACCATGATACGGATCTTGGCCTAGGATAATACACTTTACGCTATCCGCTTGAAGTCCTTCCAAGGCCTTAAAAACATGATGTTGCGGCGGGTAGCATACATGCTCATTATATTCTTTCTGAAGAAAAGTAACAAGTTCAAGCAGGTAGGGCTTTTTTGCTTCCTCGTTCCAAAATAATCTCCAGTCCCTCGGAATCATTGTTGAAAGGAAGTTGTTCATTAGAGACGGATTTTGGCTGGTTTACGTTATTTTTACTCTTTGCAATGTAACAACTAGAAATTTAGAAGATGAAAAAGATACTTGGCGCAGCTTTTGTGATTACGGCAATTCTTGCATTATCATCATGTGGAACAGCAGAAAAATGTCCTTCATACTCGCATGTGGAAATTTCTGAACAACAAGGTTAATTCGTCTTTATCTGCGGATGAAATCAAGTTTGAGCATCCAGAATCTCTTCAGGAAATCTCAGGCTTTCTTGCATTAAAGACGCCTGTTTTTTTTTACAAACACAGTCCTCGTTGCAGTGTGAGTTTGTTTGTAATGAAGCGGTTGAATTCTGTAAAAATCAATTCGAATGAAACGTGGGTTTATATAGATGTGATTTCTCAGCGTGCACTCAGTTTAGCCTTGGCAGAAGAAATTGAAGTTAGGCATGAAAGCCCTCAATTAATCTTTTGGTACAACGGCCAATTAGTAGCTCATGTATCACACGAGAATGTAAATAAAGACATTGTGGATAAGTGGAGAAAAGACCATCGTTTAACTGAACAAGTATAGCTTTTAATGGTTTTAGAAATATGGTAGATAATCCCAACACAGGAATCGCTCAGGAAGCAAAACAGCGGACGAAAAAGCCTAACTGGTTGCGTGTAAAACTTCCTACGGGTGAAAATTACAAGAATGTTAGAGGTCTTGTGGATAAATACAAATTACACACCATCTGTGAATCGGGACATTGTCCAAACATGGGTGAGTGTTGGGGTGCCGGTACAGCTACGTTTATGATTCTTGGTAATATTTGTACTCGTTCATGCGGTTTTTGTAATGTTGCAACTGGCCGTCCTGAGACAGTGGATTGGGAAGAGCCCGAAAAAGTAGCGCGGAGTGTAAAATTAATGAAAGTGAAACACGCAGTCCTGACCTCCGTAGATAGAGATGATTTAGCAGACGGTGGCTCAATTCTATGGGCAGAAACTGTCAGGGCAATCAGGAGAATAAGTCCAAATACAACTATGGAGACGCTTATCCCCGACTTCAAAGGAGAGTTACATAATGTAGATCGAATTATTGAAGCGAATCCGGAGATTGTGAGTCATAATATGGAAACGGTCCGTCGTCTTACAAGAAAAGTTCGTATTCAAGCTCAATTTGATCGTTCTCTTTTGGTATTGAAATACCTCAAAGAAAAAGGTATCCACAGGACTAAAAGTGGCATCATGTTAGGTCTTGGTGAAACCAAAGAAGAAGTAGTAGAAGCTATGAAAGAGCTGCGTAACGTTGATGTTGATATTCTAACATTGGGACAATATTTACAACCTACTCCGAAGCATTTGCCTGTTGTTGAGTTTGTTACGCCTGAAGTTTTTGAAGAATTAAAAGAGATAGGTCTAAATATGGGCTTTAGATATGTAGAAAGTGGCCCCTTGGTCCGCAGTTCATATCATGCTGAAAAGCACTTGGTATAATAAGACGCAAGCCTTATTTTTAACGAATAGAAATAAAATTTTTACATGAAAAAAGGATTACGATTAGCCTTAGTAGGCACCGTCTTAACCGCCGCCATTATTAAGTTAGCACCTAGTCAAGATGAATACGTTCCACGTGTTCAGTATGAACAAGGTGCGGCAGGTGCAGCCGCGTATTTGCATGCCTTAAGGGCAAATCAGGTCACCGGCGCAATTGATCAAGAGGATATTACTAGTGCTATCCAAAGTCTAGAGAATATGCCTGAGAGCAATATAGGATTGGCTTGGGATGAACGTGGTCCAGATAATAAAGGGGGAAGAACTCGTGGTTTGGCCATTAACCCTCAGAATCCAAGTGAAATGTATACTGGCAGTGTCAGTGGTGGCTTATATTTCAGTAATAATGCTGGCTTGAGTTGGACAGAAGTTAACCCAGAGCAAGAGAATTTGTCTGTTATGTCTATAGCCTATTCAAAGGATGGAGACGTGTATTATGGTACAGGTGAAGGTCTTTATAATACTTGGATTACTGGTTTTGGCGCTTCAACGTCATCTGGTTTTCCAGGTGCTGGGGTATTTAAAAAAGATGCCAATCAAACCTCATTTACTCAGTTAGGTAGCGCGTCAAATTTTGCTTCAATAGGCGCAATTATTACTGATCCGGCAGATAACAACAAACTATTCATGGCAACTAATGCCGGTATCCGAGCTTCTTTAGATGCAGGAGCCTCTTGGAGTAATCCAGTAACAGGAGTAGGTGCTCAAGCGGCTTGTTGGGACATTCACATGGACGCAGGCGGCAACATTTGGGGGACGTTAGGAGGTAGAACAATGAAATCTACTGATGGGGGATCTTCATTTACTGAAATAAGCAAATCGAGTGCTGGAACCTCTGGATTACCAAGAAGCGGTGGTCGAATTATGTTTGCTTCCGCAAAAAATGACCCGAACACTGTATATACGGTACATATTACTTCAGGTAACGCTCTTTCAGGCGTTTATAGAACCACAGATGGAGGTACTATTTGGTCAAAAATCGGCCAGAAATCGACTTATTTTGACCCGTTTTGTTCGTCTCAATGTCAAGGTGAATATGATTTAGCGATCGGAGTGGATGCTGCTAATAAAGATAGAATTATTGTCGGTGGTATATCAGTGTGGAGTTGGCAGCAAGGTCAGGGGTGGAACCAAGTAAATGGTTTTGGTCCATTCAATATTCATTCTGATAACCATGATGTGGTTTGGCACCCTACTGATAGTTCTAAGGTGTATATAGTCAATGACGGAGGTATTTACTATTCTAAAAACTCTGGAAGTACGTGGCAAACTTTGAATAAAAACTATATCACTACTCAATTTTATAATATCGGAATTTCGTCTGATCGCTATGTTGTTGGTGGTACTCAGGATAATGGTAGTTGGATTATGGATGGTACTGGAAACACTCCAAACACGGGCCGCTCATTAGGACCGGTTGATAATTTTTCTGGTGA
>MDSX01072673.1_pt1 | contig 12198 bp, 10 predicted proteins | sample 811141 | NCBI WGS metagenome assembly MDSX01 (sample SAMN05326642, study PRJNA326480) | marine metagenome | isolation source: seawater | place: Atlantic Ocean: South East | collected 2010
ATTAATCCTTAAAAAGTTTTGAGTAACATTATAAACATCATCGCGGTACATCCAATAATCATAATAGTATCTTGAGTAATAATGATTCATTCGATTAGATTCGATCTTTTCTTTAGTCGAGAAGTTAATATCAAAAATAATATTAGATTTTTCATTGAAGGACAGCCCTCTCTCCTCAATAGCTGTTTTTAAATTCTCTTTGAATCTCTCTATCACTATAGGATTTACCTCAGCACCTATATTTGATTTGTTTATCTTTATATTAAAATCGTTATAATTACTCAAGTTAAATGTATCAACCGAATCAGTCGTAATGTTTGATTGAGTAGTTGAGCATCCTATTAGAAATATCAGGCCAAAAAGAGTTGTTATTTTTTTCATAGATTATTTATTATTATTTTATGTTTAATTTAGAAGATCAAAAGTTTATAAATTTATTAGACCTCAATGCACAAATATATACTGAATCCGAGTTTAATTGCAAACATATTCACTTAGATTCTAAAAGTGATGAAAAGGTATTTATGGTTGCGTTTAGAACCATACCAGAAGATTCGACTGGAGTTGCCCATATCCTTGAGCATACTGCTTTATGTGGGTCAAAAAAATATCCTGTAAGAGATCCTTTTTTTATGATGATTAGAAGATCTCTAAATACCTTTATGAACGCGTTTACATCAAGTGATTGGACTGCGTACCCTTTTGCAACACAAAATGACAAAGATTTTAATAATTTATTAAGCGTTTATCTGGACTCCTCATTCTTTCCTAACTTGGATGAATTAGATTTTCTTCAAGAAGGACATAGGCTTGAATTCTCAGAAGAAAATAATGTTGACAGTGAATTGGAAATTAAAGGGGTTGTATTTAATGAAATGAAAGGCGCCATGAGTTCTATTTCTAGCCAATTATGGCACGGCATGTCTAGACATCTATATCCATCTTCAACATACATGCACAACAGCGGAGGAAATCCAGAAAATATTCTTGACCTAACTCATGACTACCTGGTTAATTTTCATAAGAAACATTACCATCCGTCAAATGCAACATTTTTCACTTTTGGTGACGTTAATCCATTAGAAATACAAAATTATATAAGAGAGAATGTGTTAAAAAGTTTTGAGCCTGAAAAAAATTCTATCAATGTTAAAAATGAGAAAAGAATTAGGTCACCAAAAACAGTAGCTGAGTTTTATAACCCTATGCCAGATGATGAGAATAATCATCATGTTGTTTTAGGCTGGCTTCTGGGTGAAAGTCACAACCCTGTAGAGCTTTTAGAGTCATACCTTATGGCAAACATACTTTTAGATAATTCTGCCTCACCACTAAGAAAAACACTAGAAAATACAGATCTTGGTAAATCCTTATCTCCCCTCACAGGACTTGAAGCTGATCATAAAGAACTTGTATTTGCAGCTGGTTTAGAAGGAGTAGATTCTAATAATCAGCAAAAAGTTGAAGATCTAATAATGAAATGTTTAAAGGATGTCGTTAAAAATGGTATTCCAGAAGATCTAATAGAATCATCTCTTCATCAATTAGAAATTAGACAAAGAGAAATAACTGGATCTGGAATGCCTTATGGTCTTCAAATTATGTTGGGTTGTCTTCCTGCATGCTTACATAACGATGATCCTCTAAAGGTTTTGGATTTAGATTCATCCTTTGATGTAATCAAAAAAAATCTTACTAACAAAAATTATATTGAAAACCTTATAAAGGAAAAAATTATTGAAAATAATCATCGAATAAATTATTCATTAATCCCTGATGTAAATTTTAATAATGAGAATGATAAAAAAATAAAAAATAAAATTATTGAAAAATCAAAAACTTTATCTAGTCAAGATAAACAAAAAATACTTGATTTAACCACTAACCTTAAAAAAAGACAGGAGCATGTTGATGACCCAGAGGTTCTTCCAAAGGTAACCAAAGATGATATTCCACAATCTAGAACATATGCAAAGCACTTAAAAACAAGTTCCAATAATACTGATAATTATTTTTATAAAACTGGAACGAATGGCATAACATATCACTCAATAATTTTTCCATGCGATACTTTGACAAAAGAGGAGTTTAGTATTGCTTCGTTGTTTTCAAGCACTCTAACTGATGTTGGAATTAAAGATAAAAATTATGAAGAAGTTCAAAAAATTCAATCAGCGATAACTGGTGGTATATCTGCAAATTTTACACTTCTCCCTAATGAAAATAAGACTGAGCACTCTTTAGCCCTAAAAGTTACTTCAAAATCATTAGAAAAAAATGAATTCAAGATGCAGGACTTGATGATTGATATGGCAACTAATGCAAAATTTTCTGATAAAAATAGGATTAAAGACGTATTAACTTTTATTGCATCAGATAATGATAAGTCTGTGATTCAGAATGGTCACGTTCTTGCAATGAGTAATGCAGCGGCTCAGATAAACAATATTGCATCAACAAATGACATCGCTTCTGGTATTAATTTTATAACTAACACTAGTCACTTATCTCGAGAAATTAATAATAATGCATCTTTAACTCAATACCTTGATTTACTTGATGCTATTAAGTCAAAAATTAACACTCAACCTATTTATACCTTTACCGCATCTTCTTTGAGCATGGATCAGACTCAGTTAGGTTTTGAATTTAATTCAGATACTAATTTATTTATACCTCAAAATTATTTTGATATTCAAGATGAATCTATAGGGTGGATAACTGGTGCGCAAGTGTGTTATTGCGCTGAAGCATTTCCTACGGTTGATTCATTCCATGAGGATGCTCCTGCTCTAAGCGTTTTGGGAGCTGTCTTAAGAAATGGTTACCTTCATTCAGCTATAAGAGAAAAAGGTGGAGCTTATGGTGCTGGAGCTATGCAAGATTCTAATAATAAAATCTTTAAATTCTTTTCTTATCGCGATCCAAAATGTACTGAAACATTTAACGAATTTATGAAGTCAAGAGAATGGTCTTTGAAGAACATATCTCAAGATCAATTAGATGAAGGAGTTTTAGGCGTGGTTTCTAGTATAGACAAACCACTATCACCCTATGGAGAAGCCATGAGTGATTTTGCAAATAATCTAGATAAAAAGGATATAGATCAAAGACTTAAATTTAGATCAAAGGTTAAGGAATGTTCCCTTAAGGACCTTGTAAATGTTTCAAGAAAATATTTATTTAATGAGTCTAAAAAAGCAGTAATTGCCGGTGAAAATTATTCAGATGAAATGAAAAGTCTAAACTTTAAAATTAAAAATATATAATTTAAAAAAATATAAATCTCTTTCTCTTTAACTCTTTTGAACAACCCCAGTATTGCTTTTGATATTTCGTAGATCTTTCTTGAACTCTGTCAGAAACCTTAATAAGCCATTGTTTTTTTCTATAGGTTTTCTTTTTAAACCCTCCATACCCTTCGTGATATGCAAGATATAAAGACCTTGCGTCAGTTCTTTCAAAACCTTGATAGTATCCTTTACTGGCATACCATCCAATAAAGTCTGCTGAATCAGCAAAATCCTTTCTACTTGCTCTTGTGTTACCAGTTTCATCCTTATAATCTTCCCAAGTTTTTATTAATGCTTGTGAATATCCTACTGCTGTTGATGGTCTAAACCATGGAATAAAGCCGAGCAACTTCTGTCTTTCAGGTCTTGCATCAGATTGGAAGCTTGATTCTTGATATACAAATGACATCAAAACATATGGAGGAACTTTCCATCTTTTTTCACTTCTCATGACTGCTTTATACCAGCTTCTCTTTTCTTTAAATATTAGGCAAATATTGTCTGGATTCTCAGGAGGTCTCGTGGCACAAGATTGCATAAAAAAAATAAATACAAGAAACAAACAGGAGTTTAATTTATATTTTTTCATCTTTTTCAAAGCCTCTAAAATTTTTAAATCTAGGAAATCGAAGGCTGTAGTGTTCTCCTTCAATACTTTGGGTAATAGCATCAGCTCTTATCTCTATAAGCCTTCCAATAAGTTTATCCTTTGAGTTCCAAAACTTTTCTCTATCATCATCTGTGAGGCCACTACCAACACTTAAAGAAAAGAATTTACCATCATCAGATCCTTCAACCTGAAAAGCTCCTAATTTACCAGCGTGCTTTCCAGTTCCTTCTTGAATATCCACTATTTTAAGAGTCACTTCTATAAATGGTTTAATTTTTAACCAAGCATGACTTCTTTTGCATTCATAATAATTGCTATTAGGTTTTATCATTAATCCCTCAAAACCTTTTTCGAGAGCTTCTTTATTCATAGCAGAAAATTTTGCCTGTCCGTTATCATTATCAAAATTAATAATTTCATAATCTACTAATTTAATTACATTTACATCAAAATTCTTAGCTATTTTATTTAGCTCATTCTTTCTTTCAATAGAATTTAAATTACTTTTACCTTTATTAAATTCATTTAAAGGCAACATATCAAACAACGCAAGATATGCATCTTCAGTTTGTGCACCTGATTTTCTATACACCTGTTTCATTAATGCTTGAAAGTCATCGCTCATCACCTCGCCATCAAACACAATATTATTATATTCTGGTCTACTTAATACATTTTCAATATGAGGAAAATTATTAAATATTTTTCCATTTCGGCTATATAAAGTTGCCTTACCTTTCATAACTATTGCTATTACTCTCACACCATCATACTTATATTCAACTAAACAGTCTCCCTTGATCTTTTTAGGATGTTTTGCTCCATCATGAGCTAACATACAAGAAAAAACTGGAACGCGATATTGCAAGCCCATTCTCTTTGCAACATTGTTAACAGTTTTTTCACTAACACCGCAACGAAGATCTTTAATTAATATTCTTCTATACCAATCATTCCACTGATCTTTTTTAGAAGAGCTAGCCAAGTCAATAATTAAATCTCTTGCGGCATGGCCAGTTTTTTCTCTTTCAATTAATAAATTTGCTGCTTTTTTAAAATCATCCCATTCCAATCCTTTGCCATCTGCATTAGATTCAGGTACTTGTTTCACACCAAAGGTAACCAGAGGATCTAGGCACATAGCTAATCCTTCTTGGAAATTTTTATCATTCAGATTCTTCTCAACAACAGATTCTTTAAACAAACGGCTATTGTCAGTTTCCAATTCTTCAATAATCTTCCAAGGGCTTGGCATTTAAATAATTTTTTTCATTTATCTGAGCTATTTTTAAGTTGTTTTATTCTTGCTACGTCTTGTGCTTTAGTTTCAATATGAAGAATCATTTGTTTTGTAATTGGCGTTCTTTCTTCATCACACAAGGTTGCGTGAAACTTTTCTGCAAAACTAACAGAAAATTCTATCATTGCTTTTACGGTATTAAGCGGGTCTTCAACGTTATTGATATCTGAAACAATTGCTACAGCAAAAGTCTTTGTCCCCTCTTCAAAAGTTCCAGGATTAAGTGCATTGATTACTCTAAATTTTTCTTTATTACTTTCACCGCAAAATGAAAAAAACTTACTTGTAATTTTTCCTCCATAATTTGAAAGAAATCCAAAAAGTTGGTCCATATCAAATACAGATCTATCAACTGAAATTAAATTAAGTATTATGAGCTCTTGATTCATGTCTTTATTTGTTTCAAATTCAAACGATTGCTGATTTTTATTACTTATCTCTTCGTCAAATGTTTCAGAAACAGATTCAATTTTTACTTTTAGTTTTCCTGCATTTGAAATTTTTCGTATAAATAAAAAAACAATACTTAAAAATATTAATATCGCAAATCCAATCAGATAGATTTCTGAATTAGTGCTCATCTATGATTCTGCAAGCTCAAGAGCTTGATTCACATCTACAGAAACCATTCTTGAAACCCCAGCTTCCTGCATGGTAACTCCCATCAGATGATCGCTTCTCTCCATGGATACTTTATTGTGAGTAATAAAAATAAATTGGACTGACTTGGACATCTCTTCTACCAAATCTATAAACCTTAATGTATTAAGATCATCCAATGGAGCATCGACTTCATCAAGAAGACAAAATGGTGCAGGGTTTAGATCAAATATTGCAAATACCAGGGCTAAAGCAGTTAAAGCCTTTTCACCTCCAGATAGTTGAGATATAGATGAGTTCTTTTTGCCAGGCGGCCTTGCCATTAAAACAACACCAGCATTCAATGCATCATTATCTGTCAAAGTTAATTCCGCAACACCGCCACCAAAAAGTTTTGGGAACATTTCTTTTAGTTTTATATTTACAGAATCAAAACTGTCTTTAAAAATGGTTTTGGTTTCTTGATCTATCTTTTTAATAGCTCCAGAAAGTTTGTCTAACGCTTCTGTAAGATCATTATATTGGTTATCTAATTCCTCTTTTCTTTTAGACTCTTCCTCTATTTCTTCAGGTGCTGCAAGATTTATGGCCCCCAATCTTATTATTTTTGTTTCTATATCAGTTAGCTTGTTATCTAACTCATCTAAAGTAATCCCGTTATATTTAGAGAATTCAATTGTTTCGATGTCTATCCCTGATTCCTTAATTTTTTTATTTGAATTCTCTAAGTTAATCTCATAAGTTTTAAGTTCAATACGTATATTTGTAATATTCTCTGATATTGCTCTAGAGTCCAGATCGGATATAGATTTTTTATTTTCAAGCTCTCTTAATTCATCATTAAACTTTGATTGTTTCTGTCTTAAAGATATTAAAATTGCCTCAGCTTCAGAACTTTTGCCAACAAACTCTTTCATTTCATCTTCAATTAATTTTTTAAGTTTTTCAGCCTCAGATATTTGACCTTCAAGATCACTTTGTCTTGAAAGATATTCATCTGTTAGTGATTTTGATTGGGCGGTCGCGATATTTAATATGTCTGTCAAAAGACTTTTAAGTTCAACTGCTTTTTCACGGATGTTATCGTTTTTTATTTGGAATTTTTCAATCGTACTAATAATGCTATCCAAAATATGCATCGCTTTTTCACTCGGACTTAACTCATCAAAATTCTTTTCAGTTTCTTTAGCTTTTTCATAGTTTTTAATAGCTTTTTGAAGACTTTGTTTCGTTTCTGATTCATTTTTATTAATATTTTGTAAATTTGCCTCTCTCTTAGCTATTTCAGCACCTACTGAATAAAAATTCTTTTGGGCAATTTCGTATTCACTGATAACTGATTCATTTTCAGTTCTAAACTGATCTATTTGAGACTGGGTTGTTTCAGATTCTGCATTTTTGATTTTAAGATCTCTATTTAAGGCATCTAATTTTTTTTGAAGATCGTCTCTATTATTTTTAGCTTCAATTGAAAATATAATTGCTTTATCTAATTCGAACTTTGATTTTTCTTGCTTGAGCAAGTTATATTTATCTGCAGCTTTTGCCTGATTTTCAAGACGTTTTATTAATCTTGCTATTTCATCTCTTATGTCTTTGACCCTAGATAAATTTTCTTTTGTTCTTTTTATTCTAGATTCGGTCTCTCTTCTACGCTCTCTATATTTAGAAACCCCAGCAGCTTCTTCTAAATGTGTTCTAAGTTCATCAGGTTTTGCACTTACAAGCTTGCTTACCATTCCTTGTTCAATAATTGCATATGAACTAGGTCCAAGTCCTGTTCCAAGGAATATGTCTTGTACATCTTTTCTTCGACATTTTGTATTATTGATAAAGTAATCTGATTGAGCGTCTCTTGTCATAACTCTTTTTATAGAGACTTCATTAAAAGAGGCATACTCGCCACCTATTTTTGCAGTTGAATTATCAAATAAAAGTTCGATACTGCATTGACCTGATGCCTTTCTTTTATCTGAACCATTAAAAATAACATCTACCATCGACTCACCTCTAAGGTTTTTTGCCGATAATTCTCCCAGCACCCATCTTACTGCATCTATTACATTTGATTTACCGCATCCATTAGGACCTACAACACCAACCATATTTGTTGGGAAGGATATCTTCGTTGGATCAACGAAGCTTTTAAAACCAGATAGTTTTATATGTTTTAGCTGCATCTCAAGAGTTAATTTTCTTGATATATATTATAACTCTTGTGATTTTTTTAACCATTCATTTAAATCAATTTTATAGGTATTAAAGCTCTTATTTTTGTCAAGAACTATGAGATTTTTTAAATAATAAATTTCATTACTATCTTTGCATATTATATCAATATCAAATTCTATTGTTTCTTGATTTAAATGGGCAGAAGCAAGGTCAAATCCTGGGATTACACTGTCTGAATTAGTAACTTGAATGTCTGTAAAATCTTGAAAATCTTTTTTTGCCAAAGGAATTTCTGGTCCATTCATTATGTATAAATTGACAATTCCGCTCTCGACCATACACGGAGTTGATGAATTGGAATCTATAACAAGACGTGAGTCTTTAAATTCCGGGAATTTTGCATCTCTTAGAGTTGTATACATTCCGTAAAAAATAAGTTTTTCTTCATTGGAATTAAAAAATTTCTCTGAAAAAGTTATCAAACTTTCTGCAGAGTTAAGCTTGTTAAGATTTATTGATTTGCCTACAAAGTTGATCAACCAATTTTTTAATTCCTGTTCGTTAAGAATGACCTTGATTTCGTTAAGGTATTCAGAAGATATTCTTTCATCAATATAAATTTGATCAAATATTTTATTACTAAGTGTTTGTTTTTGAACAGACCCAATTAAGGCAAACTTACTTATAAAAACTACTAAACAAATAGTTAAAATAATCATTGTTGAGCCAAATATTATCCCTTTATTGTTAGTTTTTTGTGCCAAGATATATGCAATTATTGGTAGAGATGCAAAAATTGTTAAAAGGTAAAAAATCAGCATCTTTTATTTGTTTCTAAAAATAAAAAATGACAATGCAAAAAATAATAAAATGAATGGTGAATACCACAGAAAATATGTCTGTTTATTTAACTCAGGCTCATAAAGTGATTCTTTTCCAAACCTTGATGACACATATTCTTTTATTTCCTGATCTGTTCTGTCTTCTTTAATCATCTCAACAATCTTTAATTTTAAATCTTCAGATATCGGAGCATTTGAGCTAGATAATGAGCCTGATATGCATTTAGGGCATCTTATGTCCTTAATAAGTTTATTGAATCTAGCTTCATCATTTTCATTATCAAAATCATACAAAGTCTCTGAATATATATTTATGCATAAGAAAAATATAAAAACTCTAAAATATCTCATGCTAGAAGATATCCTTATTTTTAATTACTGGTAAGAAGACATCATTCCAAATAAGATCATTAACCTCTCCTTGATAACGAACAACAATTTTTCCATCTTTTATCAAAAAAGTTTCAGGAGCTCCTGTAACTCCTAGATCCATCGCAAGCGTCCCTTTATAGTCATATAGTATTGTTTTATATGGATTTCCATATCTTTCAATCCACTCAAGCCCATCCTGTCTCTCATCTTTATAGTTTAAGCCCACTACAGGTATTCCTTTATTGCTAAGATTCATTAAATAAGGATGCTCTATCCTGCATGTGATGCACCAACTTGCCCATACATTTAAAATAAAGTCTTGATCTAGAGAGTCCTCATTTAAATTTTTATCATTTTCAAGATTTCCTAATTCAAATTTTGGTAGATCAAAAACATCATAATCAGCTCCTGGATATGAATCATTATTTGTTAAAAGAAAATAAAACATGAATATTAACGATACTGGTAATATTAAAACAATAAATTTAAAAACTAAGTTCATAATCTAAGCTTTTTTTCTGGAAAATATTAAAATCATTCCAGCAACTGCCATTAAGCAAGCTGAAAACCAAATCCATCTAATTAAATAATTAATTTGTATATTAACTATCCAGCTCCCATCATCCAGTTGGTCGCCAATAGTCATATATATATCTTTTAGTGGCATTATAAAAATAGCCGTTTCAGTTGTTATTTGACCTCTGGTAAAGTATCTCCTTTTTTCTGGATTAAGATCAAAAGTTCTACCTTTTTGATCTTCTAAAATAAATGTTGCTTCAATTGAGTCATGATTTGAATTTTTTAAAACTTTGATGTTTTTAAAATATATTGTGAGATCTTTATATTGTTCAAACTCATTAATTTTAATATTTAATGCTCTCTCTGTGCTTAAGAGGCTGTTGAATGAGATTGATATTATTAGCAAACCTAAAGCAAAGTGGGCTAAGGCACTGAATGGATTCAAATATTTTTTAGTGATAAAAGAGTTTAATATTTCAATGATATATCTATAAATAACTATGAATCCTGCAAATAGTGACACTAATATTGCTAAGTTTCCTGTCTTGAAGAAATAACTAATCAACCAAGTAGTAATGATTGATAATAATATAGACAGTGATATTGGAGTTGTAAAGAAATGAAAGTTGAGGTTTCTTGACCATTTTGAATCAATAGAAAAAAACATAAAGACACAAGCGAGGACAACCATCGGTATAAATATTGCATTATAAAATGGGGCTCCAACGCTAATTTTTTGATCAAATAAAAACTCATAGATTAATGGATATGTAACACCAAGCATTACAGAAAATATCAATGCTCCAAAAAAAATATTATTTATAGATATAAATGATTCTTTTGAAAATCTTTTAATTGTTTTAGAAGGTTTTATTGTTGAAAGTCGCGCGATAAACAGAGACATTGAGCTCACAATAATTATTGCTATGAATCCAAGTAAGTAGAGGCCTCTTTCAGGATCATTTGCAAATGAATGAACACTATCAATGATTCCAGATCTCACAATAAATGCTCCAAAAAGACTCAAGGAAAATACTGAGATAGATAATAATATTGTCCATATTCTAAGATTTGAAGATTTTATAGAAACACTCAAAGAGTGAATGAATGCTGTAGCAGCGAGCCATGGCATTAATGCTACATTTTCAACAGGATCCCAGAACCAATAACCGCCCCAACCCAGTTCATAGTATGCCCACCAACTTCCTAACGTAATTCCAACTGTTAGAAATATCCAAGCAGCAACTGACCATTTTTGAATTAGCATTTCCCATTTAATATCTGGGTCCCCTTGTATAAGAAAAGAAAGGGCGCAAGCAAAAGGTATTACAAATCCGACATATCCCAAATAAAGAGTTGGAGGGTGAATTGCTAGCGCAGGATCTTGAAGAACTGGATTAATATCTGCGCCATTAAGAGGAGCTATTGGCAATATTGTCGCAAAAGGATTTGAAGTAATTAGTAAAAATAATAAAAAGCCTACTAAAATTAAAGATATTACACCTATCGTATTTGATTTTAATATTTGATCATTCTTTATTACAAAATTAAAAATGAATCCCCATAACGATAAAAAAACTATCCATAAAAACATTGAGCCTTCATGCGCACTCCATATAGATGATATTTTATAAAAAGTTGGAAGCTCGCTATTTGAATGACTAGCAATATATTGAACACTAAAATTATCTGTAATGGCCAGCCATACATATATTGAAAAGGACGCTGTTAAAAATAAAAAGCCATGGGAGTATGTTCTGCTTACAAGATTTGAAACATAAGCTGTATTTTTTGTTAGAAGCGCAAAAAAGCCTGCTAGGAAAAATAATCCTGTCGATAGTACAGATAAAAAATGGGATATTTCAACTATCATTCTTTATATCTAGATTTGGAGGCATGTAATTTTCATCATGCTTTGCTAATACCTCCTCAGCATAAATCATATCATCCTTGTAAAAACCAAGAACTACCACACCACTATCCTCTTTAAATAAATCAGGAACGATGCCCTCGTAAATAACTTTTAGTGAGTTTTCATAATCTGTTACAACAAAAGATATTTGTGATGATACTCTCTCTATAGAACCTTTTAAGACCATACCGCCTATTTTGATTCTCTTGTCACTTGGAATATTTTGATTTTTTAATTCAGTAGGTGTAAAAAAGTAATCTAAGTTAGAGTTCAGTGAATACAATATCAATGAAATACCAGAAATTGAAAATAAAAGGACTAGCAGTATACTGAAGGCTCTTTTCTTTCTAATTGGGTTCATTTAACTTCTTCTTTATTTGCTTAATTTTTGAACTATAAAGTATAAAAAAGGTGAACAAACTTATACATACAATAGCTACAACACTCCACACATAAATGCCGTGTCCATTCATATATATGGCCTCATAAAAAGAATTAAATGCAAAATTAAACATAATCTTTCACCCAAGATTTATTTTTTTCTCTATGGAGTATTTGATATTTTGATGAAAGCAAAA
>MDSX01008876.1_pt1 | contig 12194 bp, 9 predicted proteins | sample 811141 | NCBI WGS metagenome assembly MDSX01 (sample SAMN05326642, study PRJNA326480) | marine metagenome | isolation source: seawater | place: Atlantic Ocean: South East | collected 2010
ATGGCGGTGATCGCCCCGCCGTACACCCCGGTGCAGTAGATCACGGAGAACAGCATGATGCCGTGTTCTGCCGAGAGGTGGGCCGTAAATGGCAGCAGTATCGCCGCCAGAGTCAGCATGCTGACGCCGGGAATCGCTCCAAAGAGCATTCCGCCAACCACCCCTCCAAAGAAAATCAGGATGCCGAGCGGATCGCTGAAGAGCGTAACTGTTCCGGTAATGAAGTTACTGAATGGATCCACTTGAGCTTATGCCTTGCCGTTATTGGATCATTGTCACTATCCAGTGACTCAGGTCGTAAAAGGGACTGATATTGCCGGTCGGAAGACCGACATATAAGAGGCTGACAAACGTAAAAAGTAATACACCCATGATCAGCGCTGCTGTCAGCGCTATCCACTGGGGGCGACGTTCCCCCATTAGCAACGTGACACCGACAATGAACAGTGGCGCCATCGAATAAAAACCGAGATCCTCCAGCATAGCCGCGAAAAACAACGGCAGCGTAAGAATAGCTCCAACATGGTTGCCTCTTGCTAGCAGAACGTAGACAACAAGCAGAACCGGCGCCGCAATTAACTTCACCGAATGAACTCCTGCCTTATCTAGTTCCACAAAGATTCCCACCAGATCGTGGGAGCGCATATACAGGAATGGCAGGATCAGAAGGCAGAAAGTCGAAACATACCAGCGGAAATGGGAATGCCCCGACCGGCGGGCTGCTTCCTCGGCGCCATCATCTGTCGCCGCGCCAACTGTGCCTGAGGTCGCTTTATCACCCGCAACGAATTGAAACAGGAACTGACCCAGTGCCGCGACCGCGACGAGGAGCAGTAACGCCCTTGGCCAACCGGTCGCGCCGAATTTGTAGATCTCTATACCGCGATCAAAATCAAAGGACTCGATAAACAGGAACGCAGCCAGCGCCAGCCAGAAGACGGCTTCGCAAATATGGCCCAGACGCAGTTTTCCCATGACTTACCGGTGCGCGCAGATATAAATCAAAAAGCCAAACAGTCAGGAGCAGTTTCGCACCGCTCCCGACCGTTTAAAAGGTTTTTAAGCTGATGTCAGCTTACTTAACTTCCATTCCCAACTGTTTGTAAACATCACGATATTGGGCAATGGTTGCCGTAATCAGCTCTCGAGCACCGTCCGTAGCGCGGAAGCTCTCAATCAGGTTCATGTACTTGCTCTCATTGAAATCCTGATAGCTCTTCTCACAAAAGGCTTTTTGGAATGCCCACTGAAGCCATTCAACACGATCCGCAGGTGCATCCTTGTGCACATAGAAACCACGGAACCGAAGCAGCGGCTCAAAGTCAAAACCTGCGTCTGTCAGGCTCGGGACATCTGCAAACGCTCCCGGCCGGCTGTGCAGCAGAGTCAGGATTGGCTTAAACGTGCCCGAATCGAGGAACTTGCGGACGTCTCCCGGCTGCTCAAACAGCGCGTCTACCTGCCCACCAGCGAGTGCACCATATCGAGGAGCCCCTTTGTCGAATGAGATCTGCTGGATCTTCATACCGGTGGAGTCGGTCAGGTACTTCATGTTGATGCGCTCCATAGAACCTTCCTTGGAGACATTGGCAATAGTGGCTTTTCCATCCTGCGCTTTCACCCACGCTACGAAAGAATCCCAATCGGTGTAGCGGTCTTCGTTGACACGGATGTAGATCTGAGAAAAGGTAATCTGTGAAATCACCAACGGAACCAGATCCTCTGCCGGGTTGGGTCGACCCGAATCCAGCGCGTGAGCGCTGGACGCATCATCGATATGCTCGAGTACGGTATAGCCGTTCGCCGGAGTCGCGAGATAGGCTGTCATTCCGACCGTTCCTGAGCCGCCGGGTTTGTGATCACGGTTGATCGCCACGCCCGTCAAGTCAGTGACGGCCTGCGCCATGGCCTGTGCTACCTGACCAGATCCGCCGGCTGGACCATAAGGCACAATCATACCCAACGCACGCTCTGGAAAACCCCCCGGGCGATCCATCGAACCCGGCATACCGTCCGTCGCACAGCCCGCGAAAGCTGTACCGGCCGAAAGCGTCATGGCGGCAAAGACGGAGCCGACGGACATCAGCAATTTTCTTGTCTTTATCATCGTTTACTTCCTCCTAGATTGGTTTTACAAACTGTTTAGGCATGTCGCCCAACGCGAGTATCCCAGTTGTCAGAGTACCAGTTTTATACCAACGCTCGCCAAAGCATAGCGCCTCCTGACACCAACAGCACGACGAGCACCATCTTGCGGAAACGGGCGTCACTCACCCCTTTTCGAAGTGCTTCGCCAACGAACAATCCCACTACCACGGGGAGGGTCGCTAAACTCGAAAGTAGGACGAGTTTCTGATCCAGGATCCCGAACCACGCTAGCATTGCTACCCATGGGATAACACATGAAATATAAAGGAAACTGATTGTTGCGACGAATCGTTCCTTATCCAGGCCCGGGATCGAGACAAGATAAATGATCAGCATCGGGCCAAACATGGAAGAGAGCCCACCCACCACGCCGCTTGCCAACCCAAACAGGACCCCACAGGGCTTTTCTAGGCTGGGGGGAAGGCGAAGTCGGTAAGAGGAGCTCTGGAGGATTGCCGCAGCAATCACGACCGTCCCAACGACCAGCAGCAGGGAGCGCTCGTCTATGGTCGCAAGAATCGCGACCCCACCATAGGTCCCAATCAGTATGGCAACGAACACCGGCCAAAATCGTACTGCGGCTGCATGCAGCCGTCCCGCCTTAAATGCCTGCCATACGTTGGCAACAACAACCGGCATGACCATGAGAATGACCGCTAGCTGGGCTGGCAACACCAATGCCATCAGTGGAACGGTCAAAAGCGGGGTCCCGACACCAAGCGTTCCCTTGATCAGCCCTCCGCAGAAAAGCGCAAAAGCACACCACACAACAATGAGAAGGTCGAACTCCTGCAAGACTTAGCCCGCCTTATTGTCGTGGTCAATAATTTGAAGAATCACTCTATAAGGCCGGCTAGAACCTGTGCCACGTGCCTGACCTGTCGGCGGGTCAGATCCTTGATCTGATGCCGACAGCTGAATCCATCTGCCACCAGCCAATCTGCAGAATCCGTTTTCCCAATCGCGGGCAAGAGGTCCAGCTGTGCCATCTTGACGGATACTTCCTGCGTTTCACTTTGGTACCCAAAAGCCCCAGCCATTCCGCAACAACCCGCGGGGATTGCCTCGACGTCAAGCTCATTAATACTGCTCAGCACCTGATGGACTGCGCCGTGGGCATTGAATGCTTTTTGATGGCAATGTCCGTGCACAAATACTTTTTGTCCTGCTGGACTCGCCAAGGGTAACTTGGAGAACCCCTTGGCCCCCTCCCCCGATAGAAACTGTTCGAGCATCATGGCACGATCCGCCAGATGCTTCACAGTTGCCCCCTCCAGCATACTCGGAAACTCGTCCTTCAAGGTAAATAGGCAGGATGGCTCCAAGCCGACGATCGGCATCCCGGCCTCAACAAAGGGGTTGAGCGCAGCAACAGTTCGCCGAGCTTCTTCCTTAGCTTGATCCATCATCCCAGTTGAGAGATAGGTGCGCCCACAGCAGAGCGGTCGCACTGGTGACGCCTCAGATGATGGAAAATGAACCCGATAACCTGCCGTTGTCAGGACCGTTACTGCATCCGACACCACTTCTGAGTCGAAATACCGATTGAACGTATCAACCAACAACACCAACTCTCCATGCCGGATTTCTCCGGTATGGGCTTGACCCGCCAAAAAAGGCGGATCTGCCCATTGGGGCAGTTGGCGCTGTGCGCTAAGCCCCAGCCATCGATCGCCAAGGGACCGTAGCGTCGAACTCCGATTTCTGGCGTTGGCTAGTCCAGGAATCCGGCTGACCCAGGGAGCATAGCGAGGCAGGTTTGCGACCAGGCGCTCCCGCATCGGGACGCCATGACGGGAGCGATAGTGGTGCAGGAACTCGACCTTCATCTTGGCCATGTCTACGCCCGTCGGGCACTCACGACGACAACCCTTGCAACTCACACATAAACGCATCGATTCATACATATCGTTCGTTGTCAGCGCCTCCGGACCCAGTTGCCCAGAAAGCGCCGGACGCAGGCTGTTAGCCCGCCCACGCGTCAGATGCACCTCCTTCTCTGTCGCCCGGAACGATGGACACATCACGTTCGAATCTCTTTTGCGACAGGCGCCGTTGTTGTTGCACATCTCGACTGCACCGGCAAACCCGCCCCATGCAGACCAATCCAGGGCGGCGTCCAGTCTCCCCGTTCGATAATCGGGCTTGAATCGGAAGAGACTTCGGTCATCCATTTTTGACGGATTCACGATCTTTCCCGGATTGAAGGTCCCGCGTGGATCGAAGAGGTTTTTGACCTTGCCAAAGGTCTCAACCATCCGCTTCCCAAACATCGACTCGTGGAACTCTGAGCGAACCAGTCCATCACCATGCTCACCGGAATGTGAGCCCTTGTACTCACGCACCATCGCAAAGGCTTGTTCTGCGATGTCACGCATCTTTTTCACGTCGACTTCCTGCTTTAAATTGAGCACCGGTCTGACGTGAAGGCACCCCACAGAGGCATGGGCATACCAGGTGCCGGAGGTGCCGTTCTTTTCAAAAATATCTGTCAGACGGCGAGTGTATTCGGCAAGATCTTCAAGAAGTACCGCGCAGTCTTCGATGAAAGAAATTGGCTTCCCTTCCCCCTTCATCGACATCATGATGTTGAGACCCGCCTTTCGCACTTCCCAGATCTCTTTTTGAAATTCTGGATCCACGGCATCGACCACCGAATCTGGGAAACCTAGATCACCCATCAGTTCATGCAGTCGCTTCAGGCCTGCCAGCTGATCGGGCTCAGACTCACCCGAAAATTCAACCAGCAGCAGCGCTTCCGGCTTCCCTTTGACGCATCGATCGATAACGGGACGAAAAACGGGATTCTTCCGGGATAAGTCAATCATGGTCTTATCCACCAACTCGACCGCACAGGGATCAAGCGCTACCAAATGCTGGGACGCTTCCATGGCGGCATAAAATGTCGGGAAGTGGCACACGCCGAGTACCTTGGATTTCGGCACACCGACCAACTTCAGTTCAATTTCTTCCGAAAACGCTAGTGTGCCCTCTGATCCGACAAGCAGATGAGCAAGGTTGACCTCACTGCCATCCGGTGGGGGTATCAGGGCATCAATGTTGTATCCCCCTACCCGTCTTTGAACCTTTGGGAAACGTCTTTGGATCTCCTGCGCCTCCGCGATCCCCATTTCAAGCAACGCGCGTTCCAGTGACGCCTGAGGCCCATTCTGCGCCACACCCCCAAAACTATGGCGCGCTCCTGTAGATAGGATTCCGGAGATATTCAAAACGTTGTCTCGCATCGTCCCATAGCGGATCGAACGGGCGCCGCAACTGTTGTTGCCGGTCATCCCACCGATTGTGGCTTGGGCAGCAGTCGAGACATCTACCGGAAACATAAGGCCCTGCGCCGCAAGTTTCCGATTCAATTGATCTAGCACGATTCCCGGCTCAACGCGTACGGTCTTGGCTGTGTCATCCACGGCCAAAGTCTTATTGAGGTACGTGCTGTTATCGATGACCAGAGCCCGTCCCACCGTCTGACCACATTGCGAGGTACCCGCACCCCGGGGCAGGATCGCCACTTCTTCCTCGGCCGCAATCTGGATTGCCGAAACAACGTCTTCTCTCGTCCGGGGCACAACAACACCAAGCGGTTCTATCTGATACACCGAGGCATCAGTTGCGTAACGCCCACGCGAGAACGCGTCAAACAAGACATCTCCCTCAATTTCACTGCGAAGGCGCGATGCAATGGGAGGCTCGGTCGATGCCGAGGAACTTTTTGGTTCAGTCAAGGGAACTTCCAAAAGGTGTGGCCTTGCCTTGGGTTTCTTGACATTACGCCAAATCGATACTCAGAATGCAATCGACCCTTACCAATTCTTTTTTCACGATCCAGTCATGTCCGGGCGTCACCTGCTGCAAATTCCAGGGCCAACGAATGTACCCGATCGCATCCTTCAGGCGATCAGTCGCCCGACGATCGATCATCGCGGACCAGAATTCCGTGACCTGGCCGCAGATATTCTGGAACGACTGCCACTGATTTTTAAAACCAGCGGTCCCGTAGTAACCTTTCCGGCTTCAGGCACAGGCGCCTGGGAAGCGGCTTTGGTTAACTGTCTTTCCCCCAATGACCGTGTCCTCGTCTACGAGACCGGACACTTCGCCTCCACCTGGTGCCGTCTTGCGCAGAAACTGTCGCTACAAACCACCGTGCTCCCCACGGATTGGCGGCACGGTGTTGATATTGACGTGCTGACAGAGACTCTTGTGCAGGATAAAGCGGGATCGATCAAAGCTGTCTGTCTTGTTCATAATGAGACCTCGACTGGGGTCTGCTCTGACGTTCAGAAAGCGCGTCTGGCGATGAATCATACCGGTCACCCTGCCCTGCTCATGGTGGACACCATCTCTTCTCTCGCCTCCATCGATTTCTGTCATGACAACTGGGGTGTCGATGTCACTATCGCCGGCTCCCAAAAAGGTCTGATGCTGCCGCCGGGATTAAGTTTCAACGCAGTGAGTGGAAAGGCGCTTCACGCGGCTCGCAGCGCTACGCTTCCAAAAGCCTATTGGGACTGGCAGGATGTGATCGACGCCAATCAGCAGCAACTGTTTCCGTATACCCCGGCGACCAATCTGCTTTTTGGGTTGCGCGAGGCGATTGCCATGCTGCTCGAGGAGGGGCTCGATCATGTATTCGCCCGCCATGCTCGACTGGCGGAGGCAACCCGATGCGCGGTCAGGGAATGGGGGCTTGAACTCTTGTGCCTGGATCCAGCCCGGTACAGCAATTCATTGACTGCTGTGATGATGCCCCCGGGACATGATGCCGATGCCCTGCGCAAAGTCATTCTCGATCGATGTGAAATGTCTCTCGGAAATGGACTGGGTCAGCTCGCCGGAAAAGTCTTCAGGATTGGTCACTTGGGCGATTTCAATGAACTGATGCTGGCGAGCACATTGGGCGGAATTGAAATGGGCCTGACGCTCGCGGAAGTGCCGCATAAACCCGGCGGAGCGCAGGCGGCAATGGCTTTTTTATCCCGACCAGCCGCTACCACTTAGTCCTCGCGTAACCTGTTTCTGGCTCGAAAGTTTTTTCATTTCATCGAGTCAAAATAACAGAGGGATCGTAGCTGCCAAGACCTACGACCAAGAGTACGCAACAAACAATAAAAGCGACAATGCCCCGGCCGAGTCGGTCAGTGTGCTCTCCGCTACTTCTTTGCGTCGCAGAGGAACACTGCTCGGCAGAGTTCTTGGAGAGCAGTACAACGCACCCGATACCACAGATCACTATCCCTCCTAGTCCTACCCAGAAAGAAAAGGCGCCAGTCATATGGAGGTAAAACAAAGAAACACTCCAGTCATTACGCCAGAGTCTGAACAATGAATAACCGAAAAACACCCACAACCCTAATCGCCAAAGCATCTTGTCACTCTTGTTCCCTTCTTTGCTCTTATTTCTTACTTCTTAATTCGTGATTCTGCATGTCTTTAATCTCAACTGATCATGCCAGGCCAGAACAGCAGCGGTATTACCAGCATCCCGAAGACCAAGGAAAACTTCCACCGCCATAGCATCCTAACGTCTCGTCATTGTGGCAGGCTCCCCAACGGGCTCAATCCCCTCAGTTTGCGCTGCCTGCTTGGCAGACAATGAACTCCAATACTTTTCTTCGAGCCTATCCGCCTACTGGCGGGATCTAGGTGTAAAGATCATTTTGCCAGGGTCAGACCCTACAGACCCTGTGGAATGACCTCGTATCCCGACTCTTCCGGCTCATCATCCAGCATTTCAGGCGGAAAACCGGGAGCGAGAATCTCAACACCAGTCGCCTCCTCCAGGCGCTTGACGATATTTGGCGAAAGTTCTCTTTCCCCGTAGCGCTTAATGCCATCGTTAAAAATTTCAACCAGCATCGGCGCTATCTCTAGAGGAACATTGTTCCTCAGGGCGATTTCCTGAAAGAGACCGACATCTTTTTTCACAAGATCCATTGTGAATGAGATATCCCGGGAGCCGTTAAGGATGACTTGGCTCTCTGTCTCATGAACAAAAGATGTGCCCGAAGAGATTTTCATTGCTTCGTAAGTCGTGTTGAGATCCATACCGGCTGCTTTTGCCGTAACCAACGCCTCGCAGCAGGTCACCAGATTGGCAGTCGCCAGGTAGTTAGTTAACACCTTGAGAATCGATGCAGACCCCAGTTCTCCCGTATGCAGAATACGACGCCCCATGGTTCTAAGAAAAGGTGCAACCTCTTCAAAAGTTTTCCGATCGCACCCCGCAAAAATCGAAATGTTCCCCGTAGCGGCGCGATGACACCCACCTGAGACCGGGCAATCTACCGCAGCTCCGCCCCGCTCCATCACCATGGCGCCCAGACGCTTCACCTCCGCCTCATCGGTTGTGGACATCTCCATCCAGATCTTGCCTTCTTTAACTTCAGGCAGCATCTCGTCCATTACCTCCGCTGATGCCACAGGAGATGGAAGGCAGGTGATGACCACGTCACAGCCCCGCATCATGGCCGCAGGTCCTTCAGCTCGCTCTGCGCCGCGAGAAACGAAGTCGTTTACGAGATCTTCGTTGAGGTCATGGACCGTCAAATCGAATTCATTACGCAAAAGCGATTCTGACAACTTGCCGCCTACATTTCCTAACCCAATAAAACCCACATTCATCATTTCGCTCCGTTAAGAGTTTTATGGAGATTAAACAGTTAACTGCAGTGTAATGTCTGCCGCCGCTTACTGCTGAGCGTAACGCCGGCTGCTAACAAAGAACGTATGCATTGGTCCTTTGCCTTTGATCTCGATATTGCCGCGCGCTTCAAATTGGTAAAGGTCCTTCAGTCTGACCATTAAGGCTTCGGAGACATGAATCTCACCAGGCTCCCCGGAAGACTCCATTCTGCTTGCGACGTTGACCACGTCACCCCATAGATCGTAGGCGAATTTCTTGGTTCCGACCACGCCTGCAATGGCTGTTCCTGAATGGGCGCCTATTCGCATGCCGACGCCAATGCCCCGGGTGGCGACAAACCGGGCAAAGTCCTCGCGGATTGCAAAGGCAAATTCGCAAACTCTCCTCGCATGATCAGCCGCTGGTTCAGGAACGCCCGCGACCACCATATAACTATCGCCGATGGTCTTGATCTTCTCCAGACCGAACTCCTCGAGCCTGCGATCAAAGATCGCAAAAATGTCATTTAGCAGTTTGACCAATTCGTAAGGCCCTAAGTCCTCTGATAACTTCGTGAAGTTCACGAGATCTGCAAACATTACAGTCACATCGGGGAATTCATCCGCAATGGTAGTCTCGCCATCACGTAGCCGATCAGCAATCGCGCCCGGTAAGATATTGAGCAGCAGCTCCTCGGACTTTCTCTTCTCTTCCTGAAGTTCCCGCTGATTCTGCTGGAGCGTTGTATTGGTGCTGTTTATTTCAGTAACGTATTTCCGCGTTTTGTCGACCATTGTATTGAAGGCCGCAACCAATCTGCCAACTTCATCGCTGGAATGATGATCAATCTGGTGATCGTATTGTCCCTCACTGACCAGTTGGGTCGCTTCCGAGACAAGCGACAGGGGCCTCAAGACTTTTCTTCTCAATGCCAGGATAGACACCAAACTCAACAGAATGGCCAAACCGGAAAGGGTTAGGACAATCCGCAAGATCAAGCGGCCTCGCGCTCTTAATTGCGTCACCTCTTCCGACGTGCGCTCGTCCAGTAAGACAAGAAATTCGTTAATGGGCCCCATGATGGCCGCTTTCGCCTGGAGATAGTCATTTCCAAACATCAACTTCCTGGCGAGTTCAAAGTCCGGCTCTCCTGTGCGTTTGAACTGTCCGGTTCCATCGTCAAATCGGCCACGCACCGCATTCATTGCAATGCTTTCGAGTCGCACCAGATCATTCGATAACCGCTGGGATTCACTAAGCCTGCTGAATTCGAGGGTTGTAAATCCCTCTTCAATCATTCGACTCTCGAGAGAAACGGCTTCTCCACTGGCTTCCGGCCGCTCGCCGTCTTTGAGAACGAGATCCCAATACACCTTGTCATAATTGTCAGGACGGGGGGCCTCCCCGGAGCGAATATCGAGGATCTCCTGGAACTGAACCGCGAATCGCTCGTCTCCCGTTGAGACATATAGTCGCGCCATCGTGGTCAAATCGTCCGAACTCTGGCGAAGCTCATCCGCCAGTTGGGAGGACTCAAAGCGACGCTCAGAACTCGCAGTGATTTCGACTTCTGTATTGAACAACCACACCAAGCAACCCATGGTCGCCGTGAGCAGGATAATCAGCAGACTGAAAAAGACTATGAGGAGTCTGTTTATGGTCATGGTTAAACTTGGTAATTACCCATCAAATCGGCAGTGATTGATATTCTGGCGCAGCGCAAGAGATTCGAACCCCTGACCTCTGACTCCGGAAGATAGAGCCGTACCTACTCATCACATCGATTATCTATGATTCAGGCCAACTTATTAAATAACCTCTTGCGCGCCGATGACGAATTCGGGAGGGATACCCGGTGAATAGAGAAACACGCGCGTCATGAAAAGGTTACTTCTTTCCCAATATCAACAGGTTAGCAATAACTATTAAGCGGGCTTCCTCTGAGAAAAAATGTCGCCCCGACAACGAACCCACGCTTGCGGGAAAAGCTGGCTCCACCTAAAACGATAACTGGTAAACACTCAAGATCTGGAAGTTTTCAGATTCATTGATGTCGGTAGAGTAGGACAACCTCACGTTCTGGTTTTCTCCCAAAGAGTAGTCGAAACCCAGGGTGCTAGTAGCAATATCGGGCTCCCCGTCTCGACCATACTTTTCCGAATACGCCCATCCCACTCCATAGTGGTCTTTCAACTGCCAGTTCATGTTGAGATGGACTCCAGAATCCGTAAAGTCAATCCCTGCAGCTGCATTGGTGAGCCGCGCTACATATAGCACTGCACCAACAGCAAGCAAGCCCGAGCCAGCATCGCTTAGCGTATCCGACAATTCATCAGAACTCGAATCGGAGGAATCATCGCTGGAAGAACCCTGTCCACAGTAATTAACGGTGCGACCATTACCAGTGCCAAGCGCACCTTGAGCGCAGAGGATATCCCCAAGCGCCTTAGCCTCTGCTGACTCACTGTAAAGCGCGTATTCACTCGCAATGACATCTTTGCCTAACGCGAGAGCTTCCTGCAGCATTGCCACAGCGACATCCGTATCGGTGACAAAGTCTCCAGTTAAATGGTCACCGAACTGCAAGATAATGTAGTCAGCTTTATCGTAGTACGTAGTATCCCCGCGCATCCCGCCCACGCCGGGGGTAAGGTGGACCCCAATGGGTTTGGTAGTACGCTCTTTGAGGTTGGAGGCCAATTCGCTGACTTGTGCGGATGTCCAGTATTCATCACATTCCAGGCAAACCACATACCCAGCGGTGACGCCGTCGTAATCCGCTACTACCGAATTCATAAAAGCTTTTTGAGAGGCTAACGACCCCTGATAGTCCGTGTGGGCTGAATTCGGCGTCAGCCAGATCATCGGTTTCAATCCGGCACTGTTAAGCTCCGTGAGATAACCCAAGTAGTCTCCTCCAGCGCTGATACTGCCCCCTGCAAACGTATCTTGTGCCGATGCGCGCACATAAACATCTATATGAGTATCTCCATTATTCAGAAGCCGCAATCTTATCGTTTCTCTTTCAGTATCTGACCAACTGCTAGAAAGGTAAAAGAGCGTCGTACCCAATTTCTCGGTATAGGGATCTGAAAGCAGAAACGAGGATCTAAACCCATCAATATCGCCGCCGAAAGCCTGTCCCACTCCGAAACACGATTGGAACATCAAGAGCGCGGCAGCACCCCACCCTTTAACTCGAATAAAGAATTTTTGAATTCTGTTCACTAGCCTAGTGCTTCTCGCGGGTATGGTCTCTTAGAGACTGCAGCAACTCTTTCCAACCTGAAACTCTGTATAATTTTATCCGAGAACATCCGAACCTTGAGTCAAATGGACGATAAGCCGATACCTGCTCCGATTACTATCAAAGCCCCTGAAGACGCAAAACAGTTGAGTATTACAG
>MDSX01023867.1_pt1 | contig 12193 bp, 12 predicted proteins | sample 811141 | NCBI WGS metagenome assembly MDSX01 (sample SAMN05326642, study PRJNA326480) | marine metagenome | isolation source: seawater | place: Atlantic Ocean: South East | collected 2010
CAATATTTCATTATATAGATGGTGCGCCAGATGACGAAGTAACATATCGTCGTAACAGCAAATCATATGATGCTGTGGATTTGGTGCCTAATGTGCTAGCAGGGGTTGAGAACATAGATCTCTCAACGACCATTTTTGGAAAAAAAATTAAGTTACCTTTTTATTGTGCTCCAACTGCCTTACAAAGATTATTTCATTATGAAGGGGAGCGTGCGGTAGCAAAGGCTGCACAAAAACATGGAACAATGTTTGGTATTTCCTCATTAGCCACGGTGAGTGTTGAGGAAATAGCTGAGATATCAAATACGCCAAAAATGTTTCAATTTTATTTCCATAAGGATCGTGGTTTAAACGATAGTATGCTTGAGCGCGCTAAGGCTGCTAAATTTGATGTTCTTGCTTTAACTGTCGATACAATCACCGGAGGGAATCGCGAGAGGGATCTTAGAACCGGATTTACTTCTCCACCAAAATTAACTCCATCTAGTTTGCTTAGTTTTATTTCAAAACCGATTTGGACATTTAATTACCTGACTAAACCGAAATTTGAGTTGCCGCATTTGCAGGACTATGTTGGTGAGGGTACAAATATTTCAATTTCAATCGGAGAGTATTTTTCTACCATGCTTGATCAAACTGTTAATTGGAAGGATGCTGAAAAGCTTTGTTCAAAATGGGGTGGTCATTTTGCGCTCAAGGGAATAATGAGTGTTGAAGATGCAAAAAGGGCAGCTGATATTGGGTGCACGGGTATTATGCTATCTAATCATGGCGGACGTCAGCTGGATGGATCGAGAGCACCATTTGATCAGTTGGCTGAAATTGTTGATGCTGTTGGTGATAAGATTGATGTCATATGTGAGGGTGGTATCCAGCGAGGCACACATATTCTAAAGGCATTATCAATTGGTGCAAAAGCGTGCTCCGGTGGACGATTATATCTTTATGCATTAGCTGCAGCAGGACAAAAGGGTGTGGAGAGGGCATTAGATCTTTATCGCGCTGAGCTTGAGCGTGACATGAAGTTAATGGGCCGTACCTCAATCAATCAACTGAGCCGTGACAATTTAAAATTTCGTTAGATATAGCAACAGGGGTTCTGCAACCCGAAACAATTCAAATATTACAATTTCAGGTTATTTCATTAAAAAAACCTAGACAAATACCCTAATTGTCTATATTTCTAGTAATATTCTATATTTAAATTAGAATAAATATAGAACTTATATCATATCTGTGTAGACTCACTCCTCATAAAGTATCCATAAATAAATATAAATAGAGGAAGACAACATGAACGCACTAAATAAGATTTCACTATACGGTTTATCTGCTGTGCTTTTATTCGCACTTGCTGTAACCGCTAATGCATCAGCAATAATTGATGCGCAATCAAAAATAATTACAACTAGTCAAAAGTAACATCCGTAACATTCGGGGAGGGAGAGATGGAAACGTTAAATAGAATATCACTAATTGGCTTATCAGGTGTCGCACTCTTTGCTGCCATATTAACGATCAGTAAACCGCTATTACCTAATCAGCAGTTTAATGAAAAGCTAAGTCGCGATATTACAATTGATTCAGGCGGCACTGTGTTAAACAAGCCAAATGAAATTAAAGTTTCTATTGAAACCCCAAGCGAATTTATCTTTGTTACTGACAGGCCCAAATACTGGTTGTAAATAACCGACAACACTAGGAGAAGATATAATGGAAACACTAAACAAAATCTCATTGTTCGGTCTACTCGGAGTTTTAATGTTCTCATTGGCCGTGACAGCCGATGAAATTGTACCGATCAAGGAACAAGTAACAGATTCGCTTGTTGTAAAACAGAATGAAAACGCTGTTCTTGATAAAACTCAGTTAAGGAAGAGGTACGAACAATTAGATCGAAGAACAACATTAGGTAAAATTACAGATAAAAGAGCTTATAGGTAAATGTTACTACTATACTGGAGTGAGTTCAGTTATTAGCATAAAGATGATAATGAGTATTAATGACAAGTTTGTTAGTTTTATTCATTATGAAAAAACCGGTTGTATGAGACTGCCGGTTTTTTTTTAATATAAGGAATTTATTAAGAAATATAAATGACGATAACAGTTAAATGCAAAGCTAATATGTTGCAATAGAAATGGGGGCGAAAATTAATGACTTCAAGTAAAAAAGAGAATACTTCTTATTACTCAATTGGAGCTGTTGCCAGGCTTACTGGGATCACTGTTCATACCCTTAGGGTCTGGGAACAAAGATATAATGCAATTGAGGCTGAACGATCTGACAGTGGTCGTCGTCAGTATACTTCACATGATGTGGATCGCTTGATGAGTCTAAAGTTCTTGGTAGATCGTGGCTGTCAAATAAGCTCTATTGCAGCTTTGTCTGAGAATAAATTAAATAAACTCCTCAACGAGTACAATAACCAAAAATCAATATCAACAGCAGTCAGAAAAAAAGACAAACCAAGTGTTGCAATATTTGGAGAATATTTACCTGCCAAAATAAAAAAGATCAATTGTAACCTTGATGATTTTGCAATCGTCTTTTGTGGTTCTGATATCAATAGCTTCAAGGCTGACTCTAGACGTATAAAGCCAGATATTATAATTCTTGAATTCGCCGTTATCGATGAACATGTTATGCGATTAGTCGGTGAGCTTCGTAAAATTACAAATTCAAGACGTATTATTGTTATTTATAGTTATGCTCGTAGCGTTGATATAAAGAGAATTAATGACGATATTACAAGAACAATGAAGGCTCCGGTAACTCTAGAAGAAATATTCAATACAATATCTTTATTGAATACACCTATACCGATTAATAATAGCCCAAAAGTAGAAATTCAACCAAAACGACCAGTAGAATTTACTGCGCCAGCAAAACGCTTTTCAAGAAACACACTGGCAGTTCTTGGTGATATAACTAGTAGTATAGCTTGTGAGTGCCCCCATCATTTAACCGAACTCGTAATCAATCTATCTAATTTTGAAGCTTATAGCGCTGAGTGTGTAAACAAAAGTCCAGAGGATGCAGAACTTCATGCGTATCTTCAGTCAACAACTGCAAGTTGTCGTGCAGCGATGGAGGAGGCGCTGGAGAAGGTTGCTATTGCCGAGGGAATTGATTTTGAGGTGATAGGATAATCTTCTGGCACTATGTCCACTTATTCCAGTAGGGTTCCGGTAAATATAACTCATAAATAAAGTCGATGAATGTTCTGACTTTTGCCGGCAGATACTTTCTATCATTATATATTGCATATATTGGTTGTTTCTCTGGCTCGTAATTTTCTAACAATGCTTTAAGGCGTCCCGCTTGAATGTCAAGACCAATCATGTAGGTTGGTAACTGTGCTATACCACAACCCTGAATTGATGCTATACGTAATGCATCACCACTGTTACATTGAATATCACCAGATATTTTTATTTTTTTAGAACGTCCATTTTCAAAAAACTCCCATTTGCTAATATCATTTCGTGGCATGTAGATAAGGCAGTTATGTTCTAATAGATCCTCTGGTTTTTTAGGGACACCATTTTCTTTAATATATTCCGGAGAGGCACAAATAACACGTCTCGCCGATGCTATACGTCGAGATACATACATTGAATCATTTAATTTACCTACGTGAAAAGCAAGATCAATATTATCCTCGACGAGATCTGGTATTCTTTGAGATAACTCAAGATTTGCTGTAACTCCTGGGAATTTTTTTAAGTACAGTGATAGTGCCCGAGATAAATGAAACGCCCCAAAAGAAGGCTGCGCCATTATATTCAGTTTTCCTTTAGGTTCTGAATTAAGTTGTGATATGGACGAATCAGCCTCATCAATCTCGCCTAAAATGATATTTACTTTGTCGTAATAGAGCGCACCTGCATCAGTCAGATTTAATCTTCTTGTTGTTCGATTAAAAAGTCTCACACCAAGAGAATCTTCTAGGCTTTGGACATGCTTGCTGACCATGGCTTTTGATAGAGATAACTTTTTGGCTGCTACCGAAAAACTTCTGTTTTTAGCGACTGCCGTGAAAACCCGCATTCCAACTACTTTATCCACTAAAATATCACCCCTTTTATTGTTTCATAATAGGAAATAATATTTCAATAAAAGAGGTATTGTCAACCATATTATCTAACTATATGATGCGCCTCATTAAAAGATATCTGATTTATTGCTAGGAGAAAATGAATGAAAAAAATGTTGTCGGTTGTTCTTATATTATCGCTTTCGTGGCATTACCCAAGTTTGTCCGCGAATGAATTAGGCGATGCGCACAAGAGTCACTCATCGCTGCCGATAAGCAAAGTAAGAACATTGTGGTTTATTCCAAACACACAATCCGGAACGATGGCTTACTTATATCCATGCAATGTGAGTTGTGTGGATAACAAAATAGTAAGTTTGATGCCCGATATAGATGTAGTTGTTTATATGAAAGGGTCTGTTTCATATTGGGTAGATACAGAGACTGGTTGCCATTATGAGTTACCAGGTAATCAGCCAATGCTTGATGAGAATGTAAATAACCTATGTGTAGAGAAGTCGAGTATATAAATTAATGATTGTCTAACCTCCCCCTGCAAAGCTTTATCCGCATGAGAAATCATGCGGATTTTTTTTTGGGATAAAAAAAGGAATATATAAAAATGTTACATGAGAAAATTTTAATTATGGGTACTACGCATGAAGGAGAAAAATTTCGTCCAAGTGATTGGGCAGAGAGACTTTATTATATGGTTGCTGATTACGGAACAAATGGTCGAATCACTTTTAACCCTCTTGTTAATATAAACCAGGAAGATAGTTCAAAATGTTTTGTTATTAACGCAACACTGAAGAATAAAAATCCTAAAATTTTTGATTTTTTAGTTGATTTCGCAAGATGCAATAAACTCGAAACTAGAGATCAAAATCGTAATCTAATACAACTTTAATTTAGAAAGGACGTTAAGAATTAGAAGGATATGTTGAGGCCAACAAATCCACTAATTGGTGCGCCAGCACCAAAAAATCTTGAATCTTCAAAATCATCAAAGATTTCATCAGCCTCTCCGAGAAGACCAAATGATTCGTAATCATTGTCGAATAAATTATTAACCTTCGCAAAGAGAGTGAAATTTTTATGGAACGTGTATGTCGCATTAACATTGGTAACAAAGTATCCATTGACTGGTTTTAACAGGTTGGCTTCGTCACCACGAATAATTTGATCTGAATTATAAATTCCACTAATACCAATCGAAAAACGGTCATTAACAGCATAATTACCACCAATTTTAAATGAATGTTCCGGAATACCAGGAATCCGATCACCTGATTCAACCTGAATTTCACTTGCTGTTCCATCACCATCTAGATCGTCTTTACCTGGATGATTTGCACTAACACCGATAAACGCATCTTCATAAGTGGCTTCTACAAAGCTATAGTTCATGTACCAATTCAGTCTCTTTTTAAACACACCCGACAATCCGAGTTCACTACCAACTCGACGTGTGTCACCAATATTTTGGAAAAAACCTCTACTTGAAGTCGCTCCACCAACAGAACCAAACACGATGTCATCTTTATTCGTGCTATGAAATAAGCTTATGTTGAAATTATATCCATTTCTCATCGTTCCTCTGACACCACCCTCGAAACTTTTTGTGACAACCTGTTTTAGCGGAGGATCAGCGAGAAACGCGTTTGGTAAACTACATGGCGCAGATTGGTCCGCACAAAGAAGTTCAATTGGTGTTGGCGCACGAGCCGATTCGCTATAACTAGCATATAAGTTGCTAGAGTTAGTCACACTGTAAGTCAAACCAAATGCTGGATTCAGACGATTAAAATCATGCTCCCCATTAAGTAGCGCTGGATTTTCAGGGCTGGCAAAAATTGTCTGATTTGTTCTATCGCCCAAAACAATATGGGTGTGGTTAAAGCGTGCTGATGCAGTTAATGATAGTTTGTCACTCACTGACAATGTATCCGTTGCATATAAATACCAGGTTCGATTATGAGCTTTAACGAAAGTACCTTCCTCAGGCACAAATATTCCAGTGCTCACTGTTGAGCGATCTGCACCCGCCAATTCACAATCAGCGCCCGCAAAGGTACAGCCTAGCGAAGCAATTTCAACCCTAGCAAAGTGGGTAATTAATCCCTGCTGATATCCACTACCAAAAATAAATTGATTCTCTTTCCCCATTAAATCAGCAATTATTGTCGCCTGAAGATTTGCACCAAAACCTTCTTGTTTACGTTCAATAATATTATTTATTGCATCACGACTTGTTCCATTAGCATTGGTAGCCGAAACACTATTCCCTTCTTGATCTTCAATATCCTCACTGTCTTCTTGTAAATTACCACCACCAGCTTCGAACTCTGATCCATCACCGTTAAAACTATCGGTTTTATTTTTTCTATAAAAAATATTACTACTTATTTGCATAGTATTGAAAAGCCATTGAGTACCCGACAGATTAAGCATCGTCATTTTATTTTCTGTGATATCAGGTGATGTGAAAACCGCAGCCCTATCAAGTGCGAGCAATTCAACTGGTGAGGCTCCGTTACCAATTAGGTTTGTATCGGCATGGTTTACAGTTAAATCAATTGTTGTGTCGCTACTACGATAACTAAAAGCACTGAAAATAGTGTAAGCATCTGATGGGGAAGCATCGCGCCAGCCATCTTCATCGAAGTGATTTAATGTTAGGTAGTAACCTAATTTTCCATTATTACCACCACTCTCAAGTGTGTTAATGATGCGTCCAAATGAACCACCATAAGATTCAAGATTATGTCCTGGGTGACTAAATCCATCTTTTGTTGTGATTGATAACGCACCACCTAGTGTGTTGAGACCAAAAATAGGATTGGCTCCACCAATTAAATTTATCCCACCTATTGATGCCTCGGGGACAAGATCCCAATTCATTGAATCGCCCATAGGCTCATTGATACGTACTCCATTCTGATAAACCGCTAACCCTTGTGGTAGACCGAGTAAGGGGGACAGGGTGTAACCTCTATATTGTATGTCAGATTGGAGCGGATTGTTTTGAGCATCGTTAATGGTGATGCTTCCCAGATTACGGTTCAAAAAATCTGTAAGTCCGAGTGTTTGACTACGTTCGATATCTTCACTGGATGCTGATTGAATATTAAAAGGGATTAGTTCCTCAGGCAGACCAACACCATGGGCTGGCGTTGTTCCAATTACCTCAACAGTGCTTTGCTGTTCTATTTCGTTATTTCCAGCTGCTATGCTAGATAGATAAGGGAGAAAAAGTCCCAAAGCAATTAAGCTGTATTTAATTTTATGCATAATATCAATCACTTATTTATATTTAATTTAATGGGCGTAAGGATATCAGCATATAGTATTGATTTTCAATAGGAATTTTTCCTATTTAGTAATTGGGTTAATTAAGAATCTTTTTTATGATCTCAATCTTCCTAACCCAGGGTTTTGTATTCATGCTCGGCGGTAAGGCTGAAATTGCAGTTTTCGCGTTTTCATATGAGTCGTAGAGGCCATAAATTGCTGCATATCGAGTAATTCCATTTACTGTGACTTCGACATAACCTACCCGATCATTATTAAATGTTTCTTTTTCTATGAAATTAATTATGGCTTTTTCTGTTACAACACTGGCGAGTTGTATTATGTATTGATTTGGTGCTTGCTCACGCAACCAATTTGTTAGATTTAATTTATTACTAGATTTAACCTGCGTTGTTTCGGAAGATTGTTGCTCAGATTCAGCAAAATCAATGTTATTTTCTAGTCTTACTTCAACGTTCTGTTTCTCTTCCAGGGTTTTTAATTTTTCTACCGCCGATTCCAATCCTTGATCAGCAGCAAGTCGATACCACTCTTTTGCTTTATTTAAATCTTTCTGTAAACCGTAGCCTTTTTCAAAAAATATTCCTAAATTATATTGTGCTTCAACATTATTTTGTTTCGCAGATTTTTTTAGCCATATAAGACCAGTTTCAAAATCTTTTTCATCTAGTGCATAAATCATTGCTAGTCTATGTTGTGCTTTATCGTGTCCTTGCGTGGCTGCTTTTTCGACAAGAAGTTTAGCCTCTTCCTTATCCTTAGGTATACCTATGCCCCGATACTTCATTAATCCGAGGTTATATTGTGAATCGGCAATACCCGCATTTGCTGATGATCTCCACCATTTCGCCGCCTCACTATAATTTTTTTCTATGCCATAACCGTAGAAATATCGAATACCAAGGTCATATTGAATCTTTGGTACACCAGATTCAGCAGCAAGGATTAACCATTTAATCGCTTCTTCTTGATCTTTTTCTACACCATTACCGGATTCATACATTAGACTTACTATATATTGTGACCATGAGTCGCCATTTTTCGCCAGTGGTAATAGTATTTCGAATGCACGTTTATAATCGTTTCTTAAATAGGCTGCCTTTCCATCCTTATAAGTAGGTTTTTGATAGCCTGATTTATATATTAATTCTAGATAGCGTTGAGCTTCTTCATCTCCACTTTGTGCCAAAGGCTCAAAAATTTTTACTGCACTATCGAAGTCATAATCAAGGTATGCTTTTTTACCAGCATCAAGGTTATCTGCGCTAACAGTAGCCGCATTGAAAACTGAGATAAGAAAGAAAAATATATATTTGTTGACTGATCTTGTTTGCATTATTTTTTAATTACAATGAAAAAAGATTCACAATTGAAGATAGTAAATTGTTAGCGGTAAAATTTTATGACATTGATTTTGCTATATCGAATATCTCTTCAGCATCGAATAGTTGATCATTTTTTTCAAATAGTTTTTCTACACATGCCTTATGAACAGCTAATTTCAATGTGCCAAAACCTATCGCTCCCCAGACAATTTTTCCATGCCTTTCTTTACCTTTATCCATCATATCAGTACCACCAATACCGAGCGGTGGTGTTGCATTCGCATCTGCTATGAGCTCGATATTTTCATTTTTTTCCCAATGTTCTGGTTTAATTAATTCAATTCCTGCAGCACCAGTTGCAAAAACGATTTGAGCATCTTCAATTAATTTTCCATTGGTATCACAGTCTGTTGCTTCTGCGGGGATTAATTCAACATCGAAACTTTTTTTCATATCCTCACATGCTTGTTGAGCACGATCAATTTTTCTAGATACAAGAACAACCTCACTGACTCCTTCTTTTGCCAGCATGACAGCAGCTCGCTGACCCACTGGCCCAGTCCCAGCAAGTATCACCGCTTTTTTTCCTTTTACATCACCGCTTGTCATTAATTTAGCTACACCTGCTGCCGCGGTGGTATTACTACCATTGCTGTCCAACATAACTGAAACGCGAAAATCAGCAAAAAAGTTTTTTTGAATCGCCCTAAAGAGTTCCTGACCTGCGACCATGTTGCTGCCGCCGACAAATATTGCTGTGTTTTGTTTTTCTTTTGGCGCTCTCGTAAAAATTGTTCCTTCGACGAGTGGTGTGACATTTTCTGGTGTAACATTTCCGTATCCAATAACATGATCAGCACCACCATCGTATGCAACAACAGTATCAAAGACAGCAGGATGAGCATCTGTATCTAGTTGAAAAAGCAATTTTTTCATCGTTCTTATATCCTCTAAAATTTTAAGTAATAATATAGTTCTTATAGATAATGTTATACCCTATACAAGCAAGCTGTTATCAGGGGCTAAATATTAAGGGCTGCATAAGATAACCGATGCGCGATTAGACAACAACTAAGCATTTAGTTATTTGGCCATTATTATGAAAATAATACATAGCCCCGTATAATTAATTCTTTAAAAATAACAATAAGAGGGGGGGAGGGCTTATGATAAAGGATATGACGATCCAAAGATTTTTGGATGAACTGGCCAGTAAAGCCTCAACACCAGGAGGCGGAGGTGCAGCTGCAATCATTGGCGCAACAGGAGCCGCTTTAATTGGAATGGTTGCAAATTTTACAATTGGTAAGAAGGGTTATGAAGAGGTAGATGAAGAATTTAAAGAGATGCTTGAGAAATCGGAAAAATTAAGATCAAAACTTACCGATGCAATAAAAGATGATGTGGATGTTTTCAATAAGGTGATGGCAGCATATGGTATGCCAAAAGAAACTGATGAGGAAAAACAAAAAAGAACAGAGGGTATTCAAGCGGCGCTTAAGGAAGCAACGGATGTGCCACTAGCTTGCGCTAAACTTTGTCATCAAGTTATTGGTTTATGTGAATCAGCTGCCGAAAAAGGCAATACTAATGTTGTTAGTGATGCAGGCGTTGCCTTGTTAGCAGGGTATGCGGGACTTAGAAGTGCAGCACTGAATGTCTATATTAATATTGGAGGAATAAAAGACGAAGAATTTGCAAATGATCGTAGACAGCAACTTGAGTCTCTACTAAATGATGTTGAAATTCACAAAGAAGATGTTTATGAGTTAGTAAAAAGCAAACTGTAAAATTTTTTTATCTTGGGATATAAATTAAGTTAATAAGCATTGAAAAATCTATTGCCTCAATATTTTTAGTTAATGCACCAATCGAAGCATAATCTACACCTGTGCCAGCTATGGTGTGTATATTGTGAACCGTTATATTTCCTGATGCTTCAAGTTTTATTTTTCCATTAGCCATGACAACAGCTTTCTTTATATTGGGTTGTGTAAAGTTATCCAGCAATATTTTATCGATATCACTCTCTAGCGCCTCTTTTAGCTGATCTAAATTCTCGACTTCAACAGTAATTGGCAATTTATTTTTCTTAGCTTTTTTTATCGCTTTTTCTAGTGACCCGGAAGCAGCGATATGGTTTTCTTTTATAAGAATCTCATCAAATAACCCAAAACGATGGTTGAATCCACCACCAACAGTAACAGCATATTTTTGTGCGTAACGTAGTCCCGGTATTGTTTTTCTTGTATCGAGAATTTTTGTTTTTGTATTTTTAATTCTATCCACAAATGCTGCAACATTTGTTGAAACTGAGGATAAGGTCTGCAGGAAGTTTATTGCTGTTCTTTCCCCAGTTAATATTGCATGTGCTGAGCCGTTGAGATTGCAAATTTTTTGATTAGATTTAACTTTATCGCCATCAGACACAAGCCATTCAATATTTATTGAATTATCGAGTTGTTTAAAAACCTCATTAAACCATTCTGAACCACATAAAATAGCGCTATCACGACAAGTTAATGTAGCCTCACAGATTGTATATGGCTCAATTAATTTCGCCGTTACGTCACCACTACCAATATCTTCGTCTAATGCAGCTTTGACATTAGCAGTAATTATTTCTTTTTTATCATACATTATATTTTTTAAAATAATCTTTTGTTTTAATGAAAATAATTGGGCTTAATAGCAATAAAGCGATCAAGTTTGGCAATGCCATTAAACCATTTGCTATATCAGCAAAAATCCAAACAATTTCTAACTTTATTATAGCACCAGTAAATATCGCAATAATCCAAAAAATACGGTAGATGAAAATTATTCTTATTCCAAATAAGTAACTCGCACATCGTTCACCATAATAACTCCAACCTAAAATTGTAGTGAATGCAAAAAGAATCAATCCAAAACTAACAATATAACCACCATATCCATAGAGTGCAGTTGAAAATGCGAGCGATGTCATAGAAGCACCTTCGTGCCCACTTTCGAAAGCTCCAGTTAACAGAATAACGAATGCTGTTAAACTACAGATAATAATTGTATCGATGAAAACGCCCAGCATAGCAATCATACCTTGATTAACTGGATTCGATGTTTTTGCTGCAGCATGTGCTATCGGGGCACTTCCCAATCCGGCTTCATTTGAAAATATTCCTCTAGCAAACCCCATTCTAATCGCCATCCACACACTTGCTCCAAGAAATCCGCCGCTTGCGGCTGCACCATTGAATGCACTATCAATGATTAATGTCACGACACCTGGCATTTTTTCAAAATTAATCAAAACAATGAAAAGTGCTGCAAGTACATAGGTAATAGCCATAAAAGGAATAAGTTTTGATGCGACCTTTGCAATACTTTTTACACCACCAATAATAACCACAGATACACATATCGACATTGTTATTCCTGTAAGCCAAAAAGGTATTTTAAATGTTGTAAACATCTCATCTGCTACTGAGTTAGATTGCACCATATTCCCAATACCGAAAGCTGCAAACATTCCAA
>MDSX01079292.1_pt1 | contig 12193 bp, 9 predicted proteins | sample 811141 | NCBI WGS metagenome assembly MDSX01 (sample SAMN05326642, study PRJNA326480) | marine metagenome | isolation source: seawater | place: Atlantic Ocean: South East | collected 2010
GACTGTAGAAGATTCAGCTTACATTACTGGTAATCTAGATGTTGGTGGAAACGTCACTGTTACTGGTGACACAACTTTTGCTAATACTATTACTGTACAAGACTCAGCATATATCACAGGTAATCTAGACATTGGTGGTGATGTAACTTCAACAGGTAATCTAGACATTGGTGGTGGTGTAACTTCAACAGGAACTGCATTCACTATTGCTGCAGGAACAGGTGCTGATGATAATGTTTCTTTAGGAGATACGATAACCTTTGAAGGTGGTCAAAGTATTACGACAACAGTATCTGACAATAATATTAAGATTGATGGTGACTTAGCAACTACAACTACTAAAGGTGTTGCATCATTTAGTACAGATAACTTCTCAGTTACTAACGGTGTAGTAACAATCAAAGATAATGGTGTTACTCTTGGAACAGAAACTACTGGCAACTATATGTCAGGTATCTCAGGTACAGCTAATGAGATTACAGTTTCTCATAGCCAAGGAGAAGGATCTTCTGCGACTATTAGTTTACCAGATGATGTTACCATTGGACAAGACTTAGGTGTAACTAGAAATCTTACTGTTAGTGGAACATTTACAGTCGGTGGTCAAACAACATTCTCAGGCGGTACAAGATATGCTGCTGCTTACAATGTGATGAATGATCAAGTTACTGTTAATGATAATAATAGGGCAGGTATAGCAATAGATCGTCCTGGTGTTGATAGTGCTGTGATGCAATGGAATGAGCTTGGAGATTATTGGGAAGCAGGTACTACAGATAGCACATATAGGTTGGCACTTCAGAATGATAGTGCATATTTTACCACATTAAATGTTGGTGATATCACTAATGATCGTATTCTTATTGCAGGTGCTAATGGTTCAGTTGAGGATGATGCCAACTTAACGTTTAATGGTACAACTTTTGAAGTTGGAACTTCATTTGATGTTACAGCTTCATCTGGAAACACTGCGATAGGTGGAACATTAGATGTCGCAGGTATTACAAACCTTAACGACACCACCACTTCTACAAGTTCTACTACAGGAGCTTTACTTGTAGGAGGTGGCGCTGGCATTGCTGAAAACCTAAACGTTGGTGGAGAATTAACTGTCACGAGCAATACAACTTTTAATGATGATGTTTTATTTGATGGAGCAACTAACGGATATAATATTGAATGGGATAAATCAGATCATAGTTTAACCTTTCTAACTGGCACTTCACTGAAAATGGGTAATGGCGATGATATGTCGCTTAGTGTTAACGGTGATGCAGATACTATCTTAGGAACTGGTAATAATACTTTCTACCTCAGATCTTCAGACATGAGACTTCAGAGTAATAGTTCTGAAGATTATGTCAGGGGTCAAGCTAATGGTGCTGTAACTTTATATCATAACGCCCTAAACAAGCTGGCGACTACAAAATATGGAGTTGATGTAGTTGGTCTTATGGAAGCTGATAGTGCAGTCATTAGCGGTGATATTAGTATAGGCGGCAATCTAACAGTTAGTGGTACGACAACCACTATCGATACTGAGACATTAACTTTACAAGACAATATCATCGTTCTTAATAGCAACTCTGCAAACACTCCTACAGAGGATGCTGGCCTTGAAGTTGAACGTGGAACCTCTGATAATGTTTTGTTAAAGTGGGATGAGGGTGCTGATCGTTGGAAGTTTACAAATGATGGCTCAACATATTACAATATTCCAATATCTTCAGAATACGCCACCTATTCTTTACCTGAGGCTACTTCAACTACTAGAGGTGGTATTGAACTGTTTAGCGATACAGATCAATCAGAAACAGCTAACTCAGTTACAACTACTTCAAGTAGGACATATGGTATTCAACTTAACTCATCAGGTCAAGCTGTTGTTAACGTTCCTTGGGTTGATACGGATAATAATACTACCTACGCTGCAGGTAAGGATTTAGATCTTAATAGTGGCACATTCGATATTGAATCTACTCTTAATCATGTAGATGCAATTACATCTGATGTATCTGGATCTTTTACACTTGACGCTACTGCTGGTGGTATTGATATTACAGCATCTGGTACAGATGCTGCTACTGCTATTGTGGCTGAAGATGGTCCAGTATATTTAAGATCTGGTTCACAGGGAGCGGATAGTGGGGGTGGCGGCGGCAGTACAAGACCTCATGTGGTCATTCTAGACGCTTTGGCTAACACTATCTCAGAGGGTCCAGTGCTTTCCCTGAGAAATATAGACACCAGCCCAAGTGGTGGTCAAGCGAATGGATATATTTATTTTGAAGCGGAAAATAATGCCAACGAAATTGTAAAATATGCCGGTATTGGCAGCTGGATTGAAAGTTACTCCAATGGTACTGAAGATGGAACAATATTCCTTAATGTGAAGAGTAATGGCTCAGATTTTGTCGTCTTTCATGCTAACGGTGACGTAATTGGTGACACTACTGTAACCTCGAAACAGATGATGTACCTTGTATCTGGTGGCAATGACATTTATATGCAAGGCAACGACGGGTCGAACGCACAGCTCAAATTTGCTCTTAATTCATCATCTCAGATTATTACATCTTCTGATAAGATGATTTTTGATAACACATATTGGGATATAAGAAGCTCTGATGCAACAAATGATCCTCAATTCCAAACCGCAAGTGGACAAATATATTTCCGTAAAGGAAATACAACTAATGCAGAATTCTGGATTGATGTTCAACCTGGCACCACCACAGACCATTTAGCGACACTTGGTTGTGGTGATAACCTAAAACTCCAAGCAACACAAGACATTGCGATAATGACAGGTGCTGGTGAAACCGTCATGAATGACGAAGAAAATATTATCCTGCATGCTGATGCTGACATATTTATGAATGCTAATGGTGGGTATATTAACTTTAGTCATGAAAATGGTTATGGTAGTGGTGAAGGAGTTACCAAATCAAAACTAGAAATGTATCTGTCAGATACTGAGGTTAGACTAACCTCAAAGAATGATCAGGACTTTAGTATTATTGCTGGTGATGGTGACCTTATCCTTCAAGCCCCCGCTGGTAATGATGTTACCGTCGATACAGATAACTTTATAATTACTAAAACAAACGGTGGAACATTCTCGTTCCTAACTGATACTACTCCAGAGATAAATGTTACTGGTGCATTTTCAATCGACTGTAATAACGCAATCAAACTTGATGCCGGCACCGACATAACCCTAAGATCAGATGATGGCCTAGTGTATTTTCAAAAGAGCAATTCAATTGGAGGGCCAGAAAGTCTTGCAGAAGGTTATTTAGATTTTGCTACTTCAGATACTATAAAACTTTATACGGGAACAGGTGGGTCTGCCGTTCTTAACTCAACATGGGCAGGAGATGATCTTACTGTACAGGGTGACATTACATCTGTGTCTGATGTAAGAACCAAAGAAAACATTGAAACTGTTGAGAATAGCTTGGATCTAGTATCACAACTACGTGGTGTGTGGTATAATAAGATTGGTAAAGATGAGCGTAAGGTTGGTGTGATTGCTCAAGAAGTTGAAGAGGTTCTTCCAGAGGTTGTTCATACTGATGCTGAAGGAATGAAAGCTGTTGACTATGGTAAGATGGTTGGTGTACTCATTGAAGCTATCAAGGATTTGAAAGCAGAGATTGAAGAATTAAAGGCCCAATAATATGGCATTTTATATCGGATCAGATAAAGTAATTGATAGTAGTGACAGTCTAACATATCAATCCTCAGGGGGCCGAGGCTTTGAAAATTATACCTATTACGGAGATGCTGACTCTGATGAATATGGTGTTGCTAGTGATGATCAAATTCTAAATGGTGCTAATAGCATATTTAATCCTAGAGAAACCGGCGAAGGCTGGAGGAACTACTATGATGGCTATCTTGGGGCCGGTAGCACCTATGTTTTTGATCTTGAAGACTTATATTTACTTTCTGGTATTTCCCACAGAGAAGACAATGTTCATTACTTTAATATCCACGATGTTTTTTCAAAAATAGGATCTGAGGCAACTAATATTGCACCTAAGATTACGTTTTCCACATCAACTACAGAACGAACAAGTCTCTATAGTTATGCATACCGTGGGTTAAGCGGTATTACCACAGGAAGTGGATGGGAAAGAAATAGCAATAGCGGATCAGCTAGTAGTATTCCACTATTACCTTACACCATTGATACTACTACTAGTGCAATGAATAAAGTTGAAATGATTAATTTCGAAATATGGCTTTATGATGCATTAGATGCTGATATAATTACTACGTTAAAATGGAAAGCAATGTTTATAGCAGGGTCTAACACTCTTCCATCAGTTGCGAATGGTAATATTTGGATAGAAGGTGTGAGTCATTATAGAGATGCTGAAAAACACACCAAAATGAACTTTATCTTTGGCGGGGCAATGCATATCGATAATTTAATAGTTGCAGGCGCACAAACTGACTACACACCAACCTAAAGAGAAGATACATGGCTTACAAAATTAACGGCACAACAGTGATTGATAATAGTGGAGAACTCCAAAACGTCTCGGCTGTAAGTGGACCCATGAAGATTAATGATATGCCGGTTCTTCAAGACCCCTATAATTATCCTTTGCATATAAAAGCAGGTTGGGAGTTATACGATTCAAAAACAATAACAAATAACGGATCATCTGCTCGGGCATCTTTCGAGGCACCATTACCCGGCTATTATGAAAAATATAATAATAACATAGCTGGTTCTTATGATCTAATCCATATCGATGTTTTATACTTTAGAGGCGATGAAACAGCGTCGAATAAGGGGTTTCCTGGATTTCAACTAGGCAGCAATACAAGTAGCTGGTACAGTAATCAATATGAGAATAAGGGATTTGATTATAAACTTAGTGGGTTGAGTCAAGGATTTGCAAATACTCCAAACTCAGGATCACCAGCGTCCTATGGATATATATATCGGTCATCAGGATATGGTGATTTATATCCAACCGGCCATGAGTTTATTAGCTGGAGCCATACTATATACAATGCTAATAACTTTTTTCATGCGCCTATAGTTCATACAAGAGCATGCGCTATTGGGGCCAATGGCAATAACTATATTTCTGAATATTGGACAACTCCAAGATTTACAGCGGGTATATACGCAATTAGATGGAGAGAAGATCCTAATGCAACTGTTTCTGGCAATAATCTATCACTATCATATAACATGTACATTCCTAAATCAAGATATCACGAGGATGCAATATAATGGCCTTTAAATCAGGTTCCAATACAACGTTAATTAATAATTCCCGTCAAATTACATCAGGGATGGTTGGTGATCCTGTGTTTGGGAAGCATCAAAATAACGCTAGTGGGGTGCCAACAAAATATTTTGATAGGTTATTCAGTCCTGCAAATACAACTACAGGTGTTAATATTGGAGATAAGTGGATTTATGCCGGGTCAATTTATGGAAGTAGCACTGCGGTAAACATATCAACATGTGATTTTCGGTCTAGTAATCCATTACAAAGGACTTATCATAGAAAGATATATTTAACTCGGTTAACCTATGTTGCAGCAAATAACAGTGATTATTTAACATTTAGACTCAAGTTTCTAAGTTCCGGAACAGCGGCGACTAACTATGTATATGCTGCGGAATACATACATTACACATCACTTGGAACTAGTAAGTCAGGTGGTAGCTCTGTCATATATCCATTAGGAACTAGTACAAGTGCATCTGTTCTGGGTAGTGGAATTACTAGTGGTTTTGATATACGATATCGTAATCCTGCAGAGATAAATATAATGGGCCAATCACAGCGAAATGATCGTGGTGGCGATGGTGAGCGGAATAAATATACAACAGTTGACTGGCATATTGGGTACGAAGATTTTCGTAATAACAATGTATCTAATACAAATAGAATCTATAGAAATATCGCAAGAGGATATGGACACAATACAACTATTGTAGGAGAGATCAGTCAACTTGAGATTGCAACGGTCTTTGGTAGCACAGTAACGGCCCAAGGTTATGCATATGATTATAGCAGATCAAGCACGTAAAGAGGTAATAGAATGACATTTACAATATCAATAAACGGCGTAGAACGTGACATGACAGACAGCGAAGAAGCTGATTTTTTGCGTTTGAGAGAAGAGACAATAGCCGAGTCTCTTAGAATGACAGAACAAAACTCAAGAGATTTAAGAACTCTTCGTTTATCTGAATGTGATTGGATTGTACTGAGAAAGACTGAAAGAGATATTGATATTCCATCAGAGTGGAGCACATATAGACAAGCTCTCAGAGACCTTCCAACTCATACTAACTGGCCAGGACTAGAAGAAGCAGATTGGCCCACAAAGCCAGAGTAAATAGGTTATAAATACCATTGACAGATTAGTAATGATTAGGTATAATGGCATATGGCTACACCACTAAAGATAAAAGATGCTAATGGTAATATTCAACAGTTAACCACAACTGATGAAAACTATGTTGCATATCAAGTGGGATTACACTTGAGCACTGCAGATTCTGCAGAGGTTGGATCTTTGAATAGAAGTACAGGTGGCGATACAGTAGGAACTTTTTCTAACACATTTTTTAATCAGCCTGTTGGAACACATCCTTCCACAAGTATTACTACTGGAACTACCAACACTACCGTTTATCAAACAAACGGTACTGCAGCAGAAACAAACTCAAATATCTTTACTCCTATAATGTGGGTAGACTCTTCAGGGTCATCTGAAACTGGTTTTAAGATGATGCCAAGTGCTGACCTGAATGAAGCTGTTGATAGATATTTAAGTAAAATATTTACTAATGAATACCCTGGGTCATATAGACTTTCTACGGCTGCGCCTAGTGGTGATTGGACAGAACAGCAAGCTGCATTCACCGATACTAGGGCAGATGGTACTTCTGTAGCGTATAAGATTTGGAAAAAAACTAGTGGAACAGCACCTACTGCTGTTAGATCACTTAGACTGAAAGATGAGTCTTCATTCGCAGGTATTCAGGCTATGACTGATACTGAAATCAAATGGTCATTTGGTCAAAGAGCAAAGACAAGAATAGCTGCATCTAATATTGGCTCTTATCAGTTAAGAAACTCAAGTCAAGGTGCTCCTACTGACACAGGAACATGGGTTGCGAAGGGTGTAGCTACAGATACAAAGCAACAAACTGCAGAACAAGCATTCACACGTGATAGTACTGTAAACTTTCAAGCGCAGTATGTCCAACAATATACTAACACTTATACGACAAACTTTACTTCAATAAGTTCTATTACTTATGTGTCTGAAAGCGCCAAAACGACATCTACTGTTGGTTACTTACAAACGTTTACAGGTCAGTTTGGTAGATCATACCAAGCAAGTTTCAGTGATTCTTATGAAGGAGGGTTTACAGGAACTGCGTTTAATGTACAATATGAAAGAAACTTTACTTCACAATATATTGGAACATATCAAACAGATTTTATTAGAAATACTGATGTTGCATATAACATTCAATACCAAAGAGGTTACACAGGTAACTATTTAAGTGTCGCTGACGTGACATATAGTAGAGTTTTTGATCGGTCATATACTAGACGTTACACAGGTAACTACGATAGAAACTTTACTAGACTCACTGATGTAAACTATACTACAGCTTATGATAAGGCATATACTATACGTTACACAGGTAACTATGCTAGAAACTTTATAAGAAATAATGACGTAAACTATACTACAGCTTATCAAATAGAATATGTAAAAACCTATACGGGCAACTATACAACAGACTATTCCAGATTTATAAACAAAGGTTATCAAAAACGGTACACTGGCGTCTATGAGAAAGCATATGCGAGAAGCTATGTTAGAGATTATACAAGTAACTATATCGGTAGTTACAGCCGTGTATTTGTAGGAAATTTCCAAAGTTTTAGACAGACTACCTATATTCGGGAGTTCACCTCTCCCTATTTACAACTCTATACCAAATCTTATGATAGGGAAATCGGTCAATTTTATGTGAGAGATGTACCCTATAGCAGAGATATTTTTTCATCACAGTATGATGGAAATACGTCATATTCTGGCGGTGCAGATACAGATGCGACAAGTTATATTGGACCAACACCCTACAATAGTTTGACCCAATTTTCTGTAAGCTTCGCAACTCCATACTACGTTGGACCGAGAACAGATCAATATGTCAGAGATAGTCTTTACGAAGGTCCATCCAATAGCGGAAACTTCTATCAGGGTAGTTCCGGTGGTGGCGGTGGTGGTGGCTCCCAACCTTATTCTCGCATTGCTTCCTATACAGGACAGGCTCCGGCTTACACAAGAATTATCGGCGGCCAGCAATCAAGTTTTCAGGCGCAGTCGAGTTATCTAGGTCCGACAGGTTATTATGTTAGAGTTACAAGAACTTCGGATATTGCTTACGTAAGGGATCAACCCTATTTAGGACCACAAACATTTCTGGGTCCAACATATGATAGACAGTTTCAAAACATTTATGCCGGTCTGGTGCTGTACGAAAGCCAATATACCAGAAACTTTGATAGAGACTTTGGTATTTACTATGTTGGCAACTTTAACGCACTGTATACACGCAATTTTTCAAGTCCATTTTATAGCCGTAACTTTGAAGTCTTTTATGAAGGCGCAGACTATGTGCATGTTGACCAAATCCCCAACTATCTCGTAGAATACGTCAGCCAATTTACTGGATTATACGATAGCAACTATGTCAGAGCCTTTGCAGCAAACTATCAAATAGACTATCAAAGCACAACTAATGTTAATTATGTAACCGTATATGAAAACCAATATACAAAAAGATATACAGGCAACTATTTAACAAACTTTTTAAGAAATAATGATGTTGCATACACAGCTTCATATGAAAACCAATATACAAGAAGATATACAGGCAACTATTTAGGAACTTTTACTAGACTCACTGATGTTGGGTACATAACTTCATATGAAGGTGGCTATACTAAAACATATGAAGGAAACTATGACAGCTTAAGTACTGTTAACTATGGACAGGATTACGTGCGTAGATATACTGGAAACTATATTAGAACTTTTGATTCAGTACCATATGAAACTGCATACGCAAGTTTATTCAATGTTGCATATACCCCAAACTATCTTAGTCTGTATACTAGAGTCTATGAGGGCGAATTCTATCTTAGGCAATATGAACGTGTATATACGGGTGCATACACCTCAAGCTACACGGGTAACTATGAAGGTAACTATGTAAAAGATTATGAAGGTAACTATCAAAATGAATATGAAACATCATATGAGAACATATATATAAAAGATTATCTTGGAAACTTTATCGGAAACTTTATAGGTGTTACGATTCAAAATACTAATGAAACTAATGAAACATATACATTATATGTAAGAATTGCATAGGAGATTGCGATGAAAAAAGAGTGGAAGCATCCTTTTTGGGAAAATGCTGCAAAGGATAGGTTGACTGTTCGTCTAAACATTACTCATGACGATGGTTCCTTTTCTACAACTGTGGCAAGAGTTTCGAAGTATGACAATGATGGAAATATTACTACTGACTACGAGGAAGTGATAGCACAAAATATCCTTGCCGATATTGACAAGAATACTCAAGAACGTTTGGATAGACATAAAAAAGAACGTGAGGCAAAGGTTAAGAAACAACAAGAGCAAAATGAAAACAAAAGGCTTGAAGATCTATTCAACTCAAAACTTGCTACTTTTGAGATACCTGAGATAAAAGAATCTACTAATCGTACCTTGAAGTCTAAGATAAGAAAATCAAAAAATGCTGTTGAAATGCAAGCTTATGCTACTATATTATTACTGGAGATAATGAATGAAGGAAAATCCGACTAAAGGATTTGTAACTGTTGCTAGTAAACGCAAACAGTTTTTGATGGGAGCTGACAACCTAAAGGAATCGTTACTTACACATTGGCCTGACGCAAAGATAACTCTTTTTACTGAACAACGTTTCATAGATGATCCTTCTTGTCAAAGATATTTCAGAGATTTTGACAAAGTTCTTCCGACTCCTAGCAATACAAATAGAGAAAAAATGTGGGGAATGGCAAACTCTCCATACGATCTTACATTCTATATGGACGCAGATATTGAAATCGATCATGATGATATAGTAAACGTCTTCAATCATTTAGAAGATGGTAAGTATGATATGGCTTATGTTAACCTTACTAGAGAAGGTGCAAGACATTTCGCTGAATGGGAATGGGGTCCAAATCTATATGATGATGGTTGGCAAGGTGTTCCTGATCATTTAGCACATTGTGGGGGAGTCGCTCTTTATGATATGCGTAACCCTCTCATTAAAGAGTTTATGATGGATTGGTATGATTTGTATTTAAAACAGAGAAACGGTGAGTGGAGTCCAGAAGCTTTTGATTATATTAAGAAGGGGAACTTTAGACAATGGGATCAGCTAACTCTTTGGTGGTTGATTTATCATTCGCCAAAATATAAATCGTTGAAGTGGAAGTTTTTTGAAGATAACTATAGGTGGAACTACTTTACAAGCTTTGGTTTTAATAAAGATGGAACTCACAACTGTCATGAGTTAGATCCTAGTAGGGATTATTGGAAAACTAATCCAGAACCTGTAGTAATACATTATTCTAGTTGGATGGATAAGTATGGAGATAAAGGATTTTTGTAATGAATAAAAAAGTAAACTATATGAGAGACATTGATTTAAAAAACCAAGAGTTTTTAGGTATCTTAAATGAATATAAAGATGTGCTTCTTAAAAGAGATTCTCCCGATGACATTCCACTTATTGAAAAAGAAATACCTATAAGGCATACGGACGATAAAGCAGAAGATTGGGTATCTGATCAATATCTAAAAGAAATTATATCTCAAGGAGAGGGGCATGATGGGTTTCCTAGAGTTCTCAGAGGATTTTCTGGTTTAAAACATGAGGATGAAAAAGACGTTAAAGGAAGGGTTATAAAAGACGCTTCTAGTGTTTTGAACAGAAAGCTTATTGAGTTTCTTTCTTGTCGCAATAGTGCTCTTAATGCTTGTTATCCCCCTGGTGGGTTTATTTCTTGGCATAACAATGCAAATGCTTCAGGTTATAATATCATCATCACCTATTCAGAGACAGGTGAAGGGTGGTTTGACTATTGGGATATCGAAAAACAAGAGAGAGTTCGTATTCAAGACAAACCTGGTTGGCAAGCAAAGATGACATACTTTGGTCCATATGACGAACCTGATCAGTTGTGCTATCATGCTGCATATACTGACTGCTATCGTATCACTGTTGCTTTTGTATTTGCAGAAGCTGATCAATTTTGGGAAGAGGTTATTGAGGATCTTGAAACAGAATGTTAACATAGTATGTGTTTGTGTAGGGAAAAAATATACAAAAGAACATGTAAATAGATTGTATCAAATGGTAGAGCGTAACTGTACTCTACCATTTTCTTTTTATTGTATATCAGATGTTCAACAAGATGTCAATACTATTTTTATAAACGAAAGTTTAGACTTAGAAACTTATTGGTGGAAAATAGAACTTTTTAATCTTGACTTCAAAGATCCGACATTGTATCTTGACTTAGATGTTGTCGTACAAAATAATCTAGACTATCTCTTCGACAAAATAGATGATACGATAAAAACGATTGCCTTTGAAGATATCGGTGCATATTATCCATACGATGGAAATAAGGATAATATTTTAACTATTCCCTTAGGTATCATAAATAGCTCTATAATGCTACTTTACCCATATCTTCACAAGGAACTATATCAAAAGTTCCTTGAGAATATTGATTACAATATAGTACACTACTATGGATTAGATAGGTTTATCAGTAATGAATATTATAGTCTGTCTTTTTTAGATTTCTGTAAAGATTATTATCACAGATCAAAGGGTTGTTTGGCTGATAACAAAACTGATAAATATAATCTGAACTACGATCCTGAGAGAACTATATGTATTTTATCTCAATGTGAAGATGAACATTATAAAGGTTTGGAGAAATATTTCTTATAAATAAAGGTAAAGTTGAAAATAACTAAGAGATTTACATATGTCGCAGTACGAAGATTTTACCATCGATCAAGGAACAGACTTCAATATTCAGTTGGATTTGGTTGATAAAAACAA
>MDSX01007629.1_pt1 | contig 12191 bp, 11 predicted proteins | sample 811141 | NCBI WGS metagenome assembly MDSX01 (sample SAMN05326642, study PRJNA326480) | marine metagenome | isolation source: seawater | place: Atlantic Ocean: South East | collected 2010
GGACCGTCTGCGGGTGGATTTCGCACGCGCGAACCCATTTGCGCGGAAGCAAATCAACAGGGATATTCACCAAGTCACCCACGACCGCGGGGCATGCCAGAAGGGCCGCGTGAAAGCCCTCACCGTCATATATTTCCTCCTCCTCGTCGCTACTAGGCATATCGGGAAGAATTGATGGTCTTAGTTAGGGTATGACCGGCCGCAGCCGGCGGCAGAACCTCGCCCAGAGACCTCCCCTTGCGTCGGGCGGGACCCCAAAGGAACCCACGACGTCCCCGACAAGCTGGGCCGGCGGCTGGGGGCTTTACTCAGGCGCCGGGGCCCCGGGCAGGCCCAAAACTAGAAGGCGTCGTATTTCCCACGGGCTCCTAGGCCCCGCCAGCGGGCCCCCGCAGCGGGCCCCACCCCTTTGGGGGACCACAGCGGGGGACCACGAGCTATTAGTCAGCCCCGTGCTCCGTGGCGCCAGTTCAGTCAGGTCAGATACGAGGTCAGGTCAGCACAGTTCCCTGTCAAGATTAACGTTAACGTAGGTACCCTGGCAGCTAAGTACGGCCCCAGAAGTCGATCCATCCGGCCCAAGTGCCCGAATCCGAATGTCAGTATTTGACGATCACGTTTCTGCCCCAGCTTGCTTGGCCCCCACGAGCATTGTCATTAGTCCAAAGTGATGCATGGCATTATACTTGAATGCGCGGCGCGATACACATCGCCATCAATTCCTGTGCAATGAATCTTATTTAACTGTAATTCAACTTTGCCACGTGCCTGAAATAAAAGTTTGCAAGCATATGGGATATGAACACGGACAATTCTTGCTTTGGCATGCTGACAGTCTTTGTTATTGCACCAGTACAAGTGCTTCCGCAAGTCAGCGTGAGCAATCATCCCACAGGATGTGCACACATGAACGGCATAAGGGTCAGAGTTTGCAAACATGCGATCGCGTAAGAAACTAGAGACGCCATGGGAGACAAGGCAGTCTCGTTCCATTTCACCCATGCGTAGACCTCCGTCTCGAGCCCGGCCTTCCATGGGCTGACGCGTCAGCATTGTTACAGGACCACGCGAACGAGCATGTATCTTATCATCAACGAGGTGTTTCAAGCGCTGGTAGAATGTCGGACCCAGAAATACCTTTGCATGGATCATTCGTCCTGTATGACCTGAGTACATGACTTCGTTGCCATGCCTGTGGTAGCCAAGCTCGTGCAACACCCCAGCGATCTGATCAACCGAAACATCAGTGAATGGCGTGGCATCACCTTCTTTGCCAGTAAGTGCACCTACCTTAGACTGCAGACATTCGACCAGGTGACCAATAGTCATGCGCGAAGGGATTGCATGAGGATTCACGACGATGTCAGGGGATACCCCATCCCGAGTCCAGGGCATGTCCTCCTGCGAATACGTCATTCCTATCGTACCCTTTTGCCCATGTCGCGAGGCAAATTTGTCCCCAATTTGAGGTATGCGAATTGTGCGTGTCCGCACTTTCGTAAACTTCATCCCTTCTTGATTGGTTGACAACATTACCTAATTCTTAATGCTAGCGTGTGAGAGATTTTGTTTGTTATATTACCTGATCAACGAGGCCAGATTCATTGGGACGCATTGCTGTTGATGAATCCTGTTTGGTAAACTGACAGTGATTTAGATTGCCATCCATTCCAAGGGGAGTTGTAGGGGCCGTTTTTCCAATAAGGATGTCAGCGCCTGAGACTCGCAATCCTGGAGCTACTAGACCATCGCAATCCACTTTGTCATATGAACCGTGTCGCATGGCCGTGCATTGGTCTCGAGTTGGCCTCTCGAAAGTCTCGTGAAAAGCTTCCCCTAGACCTCGGATACTTTCCTGATCAACGTAAGTGCGATAGAAAGTAGAACGGAACAGGCCGCGGTCGATCGCCGCCTGGTTCATGATTAGCGAGTCTTCCTGTGCAATTGCGGTAGGGAAACGAGTAACCACGCATAAAAGAATACAAGGTTTCTGACCTGATTATAGCCTGTATAACACATGATGGCAACTATGGCATTAACGCCGCTTGGAAGTTCGCGGAAGTGAAGATGTTCCATCGCTCGAGTAGTTGCGAGTGGTTTCTGTGGGTAGTGTAGTACGTGTGAGAGAGTGTCCATGCGTTGCTGGAAATTTGAGGCATAGATACCCATGGCCTGTTTGCCCATAGCTGACTGATAAGTGTTTCGAGGAGATTGGTTGTGATCAGGGAAGGGAATAATAGACCCACATATACCCAGGATCATTGATGGATGTATTTCACAGTGAGTGTAAGTCGAGGAGTAAGTCTCATTCAGGTCGGACGGAACCATGGCAATCATGGTAGTTTCTTCCTCTTCTGTGTCAACCAGCTCTACCAGACCTTTTACAAGAAGCTGTGTCCACCCAAGTTCACCATTGACAAGCTTTTGGATGTGTGACTTACGCAATCGTAGTTCCTGGCGAGAAAATTTTGACATCTCCTCACGCACGTGCATGTTCGCATTTAATGCCTCTACAATAAGGAGTGGGCGGCACACACGCCCAGCGTCGGTGTATATACGAAGCTCTTTCTCCTTGATATCGCGAACAACGGAAACTTCAGGATCAATGTCGATTTGCCTTCGAAGAGATCGCAAAGTCGATTCCAAGGTTGATGGGTCACGATGAACACCAACCCAACTCCCGTTTACGAAGATTTTGGTTGTACCTGGGTCAGCAATCGTTTGCGGGGATATCTCCTCGAGGTTCTCCATGGACCACTCCTCGAGGAATTCAAGAATGGGGCTTTGGGGGCTGCCGACCGAAACATAAGACATCAAAGCTAGATTTTTGACAAGACCGACAGCCTGACCTTCTGGGGTTTCAGCGGGACAAATGAACCCCCAATGAGTGTTATGTAGCTGTCGTGGCTTAGCTTGTTTGCCTTCTCGTCCCAAAGGAGTGTTCAAACGCCTTAGGTGGGAAAGAGTCGATGCATATGTGAGTCGATTGAGTACTTGCGATACGCCAGCACGCGAAGCATCTTTTCGATCACCCCAGTTTCCGGTAGCTAGCGAATATCGGAGACCATCAGTAATCACACGTGACTTGATTGCAGACCTATGCAAGTTGAATTTATTCCACATTCTGCAAATAGACACGCACGCGAGGTTGAAATCACGACCCTCATCAATACACTTCTGTAGATACGCAAGTACATCTTTGGTAAGCTTTCGGAAAAGCATCCGGAACAACCCGCCGAGTAGTGGTCCAGCCAGATCAAGGCGTTTCTTGCCATAATGATCCCGATCATCTTCGTCAATGCGTTCAAGTGAGCACATCAGCAACTTGTGCACTATATATCCGACGAAAAAGGCCTTCTTCGTGTCTGATTGTTCCTCCGTGCCAACGTGTGGCAAAACTTCCTTCTGGAGCAGCTCCTTTGCATACTGAACGCGCTTCGAACGTCCAATATTTGTGGCACTTCCCCGACGTCCGATGAAATCTAGAGCAATAGTTTGGTTTTGAACCACAAAAGCCTCGTCTAGTGACGGTCTCAGCTGCTCCATCATCTCTGTATCTGAGAAGTCGTAAACTACATGTTCGAGAATATCACGATCTGCTACAAAACCTAAATTGTGTGTGCATGTCTCGGCTTCACTCACAGATCAATTTCACCTAAAGCTCGAAAAACGATGATGACAGGTACATCCACACGTATGTACGGTAAAGTCATGCGGATTTGATTTCCCTGAGATTGGCCACGACCTGCCTTGTTATACATTTGCATATAGATAGTGCTCGTCGGGCGTGCACCATGTTCCACGTGAGATCGGCATTCAACTACCCAAGAGTACCTGCCATCTAAGCTCAGCAAATATCATACAGTGCGATACTGACTTGTGAGGTTGCTTCTTCCGGAAGCAGTATACGTGATTATTGGACATACGCTCTTGTGCAACAACAACTTTCTCAGAGCCATTTATTACAAAGTAGCCCCCCTGATCATATATGCATTCTCCAAGCTCACAGAGCTCTTTATCAGACTTATCAGCAAGAACGCAAAACCGACTGCGTAACATGATCGGAACGTATCCAAGGAATTCTTTCGGTGAGTCAATTCTGTGGGTACTGCCATCCTCAGCCAACATTCTAATTCGACAGGCCGAGTCCACGCCTTCCTCTTCGACGACCTGGACTTGTTCATCGTCGTTATTCAGTGGGCCGGCAACTTCATATGACACATTAGCATACCCGTTACTAAGGTGAGTAACAACACATGGGTACCAATCACCGTCAATTTCCAGCTCAGCTGCACAACCTTGATACAGCTGGGGTAAGTGTTTCTGCTCAACACAACTGATGTCCACATACATCGGGGATGAGTAAGTCATGTTACGCAAGCGAGCTTCATGGGGAAACATGTTACTTGTAGTACCATCTCGTTCGGTAGCAGTTGGTTTCGAGACGTACACTTGATTAAATAAGACAGCAAAGGTGCTACGCGTTACAGCTTCCTGTCCAGGCGTGTATTGAGTCTCTGGCTTCACAGTCAGTTCACCGCTATCATCAACCAGTTCCTGCATGGTATTTTGGATGAACTCGTCGAAAGAGTCGAGCTGTTGTCGGACCAACCCCTTCTCCGCAAAATAAGCACTGATCACCGTCCACGCATCCTGAGTTTTGAAATCACACGCACATGCACAGACATCCGCACCTCTTGCGTAATTTCCATCGTGTCGATCGCCTGAAGTCGTCAACCTCCCCCGTCTCGAACGAGGGGGTAGCCTGGGGTCTATGAGGTCTATGAGGGTCCTGGCCATGGCCAAGGACGAAAACAACCACAGGGCTGGCCGCGGCCATAGAAGTATATATAAGTATTTTTTCTGGCCGCCGGTCGTAGTATGTCACAGAGGTGCTCCGTCGACCGCCGTCGACCGTGCCCGCGCGGGTCGACCACCGGACTGAAATCGAGGCAAAATTGTTGAATTATGCCCTCAGCCTGCCACCACCCGCCCTGCCCTACCCTCCTCCGCCCCCGCTGAGGTGGCTGCGCCATCCAAGCGCGGTGCGTCGGCCTTCATTCTGGCACCTTTAATCACGATTGAATTGAGCTCAGCACCCCTTCGTGGGAGGAGTTTACCTTGCTTCCTTTAGCTTCAGGCTAGTGGCCAACTTCAAGTTGAAATGGGCGAAAGTTGCATTTACGGCAGTACAATATGTTTCCCGTAACGAGTTAGTGAGCTATACCACCTATCATCATCCAGCTAAATGAAACTGCTGGCTGTGGTGGTCCTCTCCCAGCTCGCCGCTTCCCCGGGGACCGGGGTGGTGCGGCTTATTTTTTGAGTGCATATGGTTTCTACTAACATCCAAAATTTGGGTCTGACTGATGAATTTCTCAAGCATTTGAAGTTGGAGCAGGGTGAGGTGGCTGTGGCTACGCTGCCAGGCGAGTCTGTGGACTCGCCTATCCATGGTGGCATAATCCTGACTTGGATGTTTGAATTGGACGGAAACCACCTCACCAGTGTTGGTTTGAAGAAAGATTAGCAAGTTCAAACTGGTCTTTCGGTTTCTCCTTTTGGTGTCGCCATGTAGTATGGTCCTCTGAGCACTGCAAATTTCTAGCTCGCCAAATCTGATGAGAGTCGCTGGGTGATCGACATGTCGCTGCAATCAGCGCCAATAAGCATTCGATTACATGATGTAAGACGACCAAGGGGATGCATCCAAACCCTTTACTGTGGAGAAAACGGGCTGCTGCAGCAACGATTTGCTAATCCCAGGACTGCGGACACTGTGGGTGCGGTTTGCGTGGGATGGATCGAGGCCACCGCAGCGTCCGGGATATACATGGGCTGCAAAATCAATTGAATTATCGCTAGGCAATCTGCTGTCTTGCGGAGGCCTTGATAGCGTGCACAATAGTGAGCACCTTGCATTCCGAGCTGACAGGAGATCAAAGAAGCTTCACGCATGTAGCAGGTTGCATCCTTGAGGTGGCAGCCTCGAGCCTATACACAAGCGGTCGTTTGCGCTCGTTCTTGGGTGAGGACGATGTATCGGGCCTTGAGGCTTCGCCATTTCAATCCTGGTCTTCACAATTACTTGTAGTTGTTGTCGTGTCACACCACATACTCTATAGCTCTACCTTTGGAAACCTACTTCCAACACTATACAACAGTGCTGAGATTGCCATTGTTTCACCAGTCAGAGAGGAGCTCATCTTCCGTGGCTTAGTTCTGCAGGCTCTGATAAATCGGGTTCCGCTACACCCGAAAGCTTGTCTCACGGCGCAGGCGATGCTTTTTGGTGCGGCTGCAGTGTCACCACAACTGATTTTCACGTGAGGATATTGAAGTGAACTATGAAATAGTTAAGACGGTGTGAACGCATTCGATCTGTCAAGAGTGTGCAATAGATAACGCGAAAGTATATATATAGGCATATTCCACCTGACAAACGCAGCCCGCCGGCAGCGTCGTTTCATTTTTGTCCAGACCCTGTCTGCAATAATAACTGGCGCCTTCTACGGAGCTTTTTCCATGCATGTTCGTTGTCTCTGGGATACAGCATTCCTGCATTGTGTTCACAACGCAATTGCGTCGCATGCCTTCGAGATGAACAACACGATTATTCTCGACCTGAAAGCCCGTGCCATCCCGCTCGTATTTGGAATTGCACTTTACGCCGCTCTCCTTCGATATTCCCTGGGGCACATACCCTAGACACGTGCAGATGGCGGTTGTGAAAGGGTCCAAGGCGCACCAGGGGCTGTGACTAGGTGGGATGCCTCGTTTAGTGTGGACCATAGACGCTATTCTAAGAGGGAAGGAACGGGAAGATTACCCTATATCTCTCTACATCCTTTATCATTCCTTTATTATGTGCAGGTGATATAGCCGCCAGGATATATCAGCCAGGGTGTAAAGAATCTAAGTTCCGTACATCAACTTGACGTTAAGGTACAATCCGCAGAAGCAGGATGAGCGCAGTGGGTGAGAGAGGGGAAGCTCAGTGTCCATATCTGATACTACGTAGTACGGGACCGCGCTCCCGAATTAGGCCCAGAGGCGCCACTGGATAGCTGCCATCCCCGTTGCGCCGCCCGGCGACCACCCCTTCAAGGAACGTAACCGCCCCCTCGCCGCTTACCGTCTTAACCCGCGCACTTTATCGTCCACGTTCACGCCCGGCGACGCGGCAACCCGCGCCACAAAGGTGCCCGTGGCAGCTGTCTCGGCGGCCTCCGCTCGAGTCTCCGCCGGCCCGCACCAGCGCCGGTCGCCAGAGAATGAGACCTTCTTGGCGGCGGCCTAGGCGCCGGATGACTCCCTGGCATATGCACCACCCCCCCCACCCAAAAGAAGATTTCCCTGGGGTGCGCTCCAGGCGCACAATAATAGAGGATGTCAGCGACAGCCGGTAACTCGTACTCGAGTACGAGATAGATCTCCTGTCTCTCTCCTCTGTATCCTGAATATCCTGGCTGATATATCCTGCGGCTATATCACCTGCACATATCGGCAGCTACATCACCTTGCACAGCTCATGTGCACCCCTCTCTCTCAAAGTGGAGGACAGCAAATTTTAGCTTGTAACAAGATTTCAAATTCGTACGAGTATGCAGCTCGGCATCTAGCAAAGCTTTGGCTCGACGTCAGCAAGCTAGGAACTCATCAAGATATTGAAATTCAAGACTGCGATGATTTTCGTGACTGGCTTGAAAACCCTTGGGAAGTATTGTGGAGACATCGGGCTTTCCCCAAGCACTTGCTTGCCGTCGAAAATATTCTGTTTGGTAGCTCAACCTCAATAATAGCGACTGCAACTTGTCACACGGCCCGAACAATCGTAAGAATGCGAGAATTGGGTGTGTCTCTCAGCTCAGCACTCAATCTTAATCTCACGGATTTACAAGCGTATCACTTACGATCATCGTTGTGTCCCGTGTCGGCGAACGTCTGTCCCGAACCATATGGTTTATCACAATCAATCGTAATGTTCCTCAGGTGTGCCGTAAAATTAATTTCTGAAAGTATGGCAATCTCTGCAGTCATAAAAGCTCTTGAAAATAGAGTACACTGCTCAAAGTTCCGAGCGCTTGGGAACCCGACTCTGAATGAAGATAGTGCCAAATTTGGTTGGTTTCCAACATGCGACATACAAACCGACACACTTCCCACCAGACGCATTGTATCTATTGCTGCTTTAGAAAGGACTCTCATTATGGTGCGGAGCACTACGATGCGCATCAGAGCTCTTGTTCGTGGACTCTGGGCAACAAGAGCAGTGAAAAACGCAGTAGCAAGACACACACATACATCTGCAAGCTTGCAATTTTCTTTAACATCTCGCCAAGCAAGTTCACACGTCGCACCCTCCTATTGCTTACTTTTAGCCTTGGCGTCTGAAGTGTCACTACCACGGCGGGGTCGTTCTCCAAACGCAACGCGCCGAGAGAATCTGGTGCCAGAGCCATGCGGCTTGAGTGACCTTGTCGTAGATTACGCCGATCGAACGTATGCTAAACGCATGCAGCGGCTTTGGGCGCGCAAAGCTTGGTCGGCAATCTCAAAAACGATTGCAACGCTCACTTCCTCTCTGCAAACAGACTCTATTATCGACTTGGAAATACCCAACATGTCTTCTCCTCTTGTTGCATCAATTTTTGATACAGATCAATGTTTTGACATGCTTCATGATGTACAATCGCTACTCACGAGAACCGCTGCAGCGGGAATCCTCGCCGACTCAGCTTTGACAACTTATAAGCTGAGTGTGGCCAGAGACGCATATTGCACCTTGGCACAAACCAGATGGCACTTTGATGACGCTACCTTGAGCTTCGATGCGGTTCTGGAGACAGCCTTGCTGCGATGTATTTCCAGAGCTGCGGGTCCTGACCAGGAGCAGCTGGATCGATCGAAGGCTCAAGCCAATATGTTGGATACAATATACTTTAAGGAGCATAGCATGCAAGCATCCGTGTGCTTCCGCTTTGGAAAGATTGAGGTCGCCAAGCCGGTTTTTGACACATGCTTGCTTGAGAGCTCATGCCTAGCAGACCACGTCAAATATCAGGTTCACAACCGTCGTGAGCTTTGTGCGTCTGCGCTATTAAAGCGCACCAAGGTAAGCCCAGGCTCCTTGAAATGCACTTGGAAATTTGCCAGCGCCCATGAAAGCATATCTGTGGCTGTGTTGGGCTTAGCCCTTGGATTGTTACATGGATCGATCCACCCTTCGCATCACTTTCAAAGAGACTCACAATTTCAGCCCCTGGCCATCTTCGTCGAGAGTACGGTGCAGAACTTAATGTTTCCACAATTAGGCAAAGAGGTGCATCGAATAGTCGGGGTTGCCGACAGCTCAAATGATCCAATGTCAGCCTACCCTTTCAAGCCCAACATAGAATGTACAAGTCACAATGAATCTTCTTCCCTGCGTACCACGCTAGGGGAGATCGAAGCTTCAATTGAAGTTAGCTTGCAGCGTCAAATGATCGAGCATTTCATCTCGAGGGAAGAAAAATCGAATCCATGTCGATCACATGCTGGAGCAGTTCCTGGATTGGTTCGAAAAACTATGCTGGCACACCTCTGCGATGAGCGAGCACAATGGTCTACCGCTCTTCACGATATCCCAGCTAGGATGAAAGTGTTCATCGGTGGAGCTTCATTCAAGCTCTGTCGCAAGAGCCGGGCTAATTCATGGCGTCTTGCAGAACGGGAAATTTCTCTATCCACGTTTGAGTTCTCGCAAATCAGCATGCGCAGCATTGCTGCCACAAACATGAATTTGACGCACGACTTATTGTTGTCGTTATGCGGGCAACCAAGCACCAAGCTACCCGTCCATGCATCTGGACGTCACGAGCAAAGACGCCCCCCACTTCCAAAAGCCAGAGTTCTGCTTGAGCATCGAGAACAAGTACGCACCCCATGTGAGCTCTTGGACAAGGTAAATTCTGAGAAATTAGTAGCTGCATTTTTAGTTATTGATGTTTGTGCAGGTTCGTGCTGTTTTGGAAGCTCTGCACGATCGCAGATTGCTCAGCAGAGCAACGGGGTCAGTCTTAATGATGGCAAAGAATATCGCAAATAGTCACCACGCGCTTTGCGGACTAAGAGTAGATAGCGCATTGCACGTTCTACCTCCGGCGATAGCACAAACGAGCGTGCTCTCAAAATCATCCTATTTGCCCTTCGGTTGGTACAAAATGACAACGAATGCTGCTCACAGTACAGTTCCATTTGCTCTAGACGCCCTTGGGACAGTGCTTGTACTCAAGTCTTGCTTCTCTCAACAAACTTTGCACTTGTTAGACCCGCTGGCCTTGGCTCTCGATGTGAAGCACACAGAAATGTGGTCTAAGATTGCAAATTCTGCGTCTATGCTATCTATAACTCTTGAACCTACCAGGCGGATGGCATTTGTGCAAAGCTGTTGGCAAATGTGGCAAACCGTTATTGGAGAGCTTTCTGTGGTAGGTCAGAGACGGGCTCTTAGAGATGACTATTGCATAAGCCCAGAGACTCACGAAATGATCTTGCAGTCTTGTGGGACTTTGAGTGCCACACTAAAATGTTTGAAGACTGTTCCTAGCGCCTTAACTTGTAGTGTCATGCGGCAAACCTGTTGGCTTCGAGAAAGCCACTTGAGAGCCAATATTTTGATTTTAGGGCGATTTGCGTTATTGAAGGCTGTGTCAGTCTATGGTCGGGCGACAAAGGTCGCGTTCCGTGCTCTGGCAGTTAGAATGTTGCAATCCAGAATTGATGATGGGCGCATAAATTCAGGGCGTTTGTCCCGATCCGGTGAACAGCGGTGCAGCGAGAACCTTCGGCTCAGTAGGCAACTCGCGCTGCTTGACTTTTCTTTGATCCGTGACACAATAACCTCGCTTGTATTGGAGATCTTAGTTGTGCATACGTCTTTTGCGTTGGTCATAATCCACGATGCACAGGTGCATGCCATAGAGGATTATTGTAGATAAGATCAAAACCACAGGAATCTAAAAATTTGAATTTATGCAGTCAAGCCATAGAAGGACTAACTCTTGCCACGGCAGTCTGTGCGAAGCTATGCATATCAGGTGACGCTGTTGGGAGCAGTAAACTCTGGCTGCGGTTTGCAATGTCGCAAGCCCCAGCTTCTGCTTTCTTAGATCAAATTATCAAAAAGCGCATCGAAATTGGCTTGCGCAGCGATGGACTACCTCTTGCCTGGACCAAGCTTGATGCATTTGAGTGGATGTCGACGAACAATTCTGTACACTGTGGCGATGGCGCGGGGGAGATCCCTGTGCAGGGGAGAATCAGTGACATCAGTCGCTCCCAGGTCAGCCTCCTTCAGCACACATGCGCTTCGATAATCACGGAAAGCAAGGCTAAATACGGTGGTATATCTGCTCATACTGCCCGCTTATTGGAGGCGGCCAAAAGCAGAATGCCGGTAGCTTCAAGCACTCGAAGCCAGCGGCTACCATCCTAGCGCTTGATCAAATGTCCTAGCGCTGGAGGAAACCCGGCCGAGAATCCCTATGTTTGGGCAAGCGCATACAAATACAGGAACGCTTCAGTGTCTGTCCGTGGAAATATTCTGAAAGGACCATGCTCCTTCGTTCAACGTACAATTGTTAAGAGCTCCCCAGAGAATTGTCAAAGAACTCCTCGCCTCAAGATGGTGCCCCCCAATGCGCGCATTCCTACCGGGGCATCACACAATAAATACTAAGAAGGCTGAGCAAGCTTAGCAGAGAGTTAGGCTCGTTGTGTCTGACCATTTTTCCAGTTTCAAGGAAGGATCTCAACTTCGGAGAGTGAAGGATCAGTTGCAGATTAAATTCGAACTTCTATCCCCTTACGTCCATCAGCCAAATCTAGCTGAAAATGCCATCAAGCGACTCGGAAACAAGACCATTATACTGTTACAGGGCCTAGCAGACAAGACGCTAGCAGGACGAAAGATCTCGATAGATCGATGGATCCGGGGTGGCGCGGCTGAAACTGAGCTCAGCCCCCCCCTTTGAGGGGGGATTTTACTCTGCTTCCTTTAGCTCAGGCTAGTGGGAGATACGAAAGGCCAAGTGGACGGAAATTGCATTTACGGCAGTACAATACCTTTGGATCGAATTTTTGATCAGGTCTTGGGCCTTGCCTTTCTGAAGGGCGATGAGTTACGTCCTGAGGTGAGGTCTTTCCAGGAC
>MDSX01031944.1_pt1 | contig 12189 bp, 16 predicted proteins | sample 811141 | NCBI WGS metagenome assembly MDSX01 (sample SAMN05326642, study PRJNA326480) | marine metagenome | isolation source: seawater | place: Atlantic Ocean: South East | collected 2010
ATGAAATTTATTGAAATACGATTAAGCTTTTTGCAGTTTTACTGCGGAAGGACCTTTTTCGCCGTTCTCAACTTCAAATGTTAGTTCGTCACCCTCGTTAAGATACTTAAGACCAGCATCCCTAACTGCAGTATGATGAACAAAAACATCTTTTTCTTTGTCTTCACGTTCAATGAAACCATATCCTTTTTTGCCATTGAACCATTTTACTTTACCTTTAAGTGGCATTTAACTTTCCTTATTTGTTATTAATGTGTTGTAAATTTCTTTACAACAAATCTCCTTTAATAGATTTAAGCAAGATATGTCAAGTTGAAATGTGACTTTATAATTAGCTAAATATGGTAGGCTGTCTGGGATTTAAACGCAGGACCTATCGCTTAAGAGGCAATCGATCTTACCGGCTGAGCTAACAGTCCATAAAAAATAAATACAAAAAAATTATAGTTGTGGTGGCCAGGGACGGAATCGAACCGCCGACACAAGCCTTTTCAGGGCTCTGCTCTACCGACTGAGCTACCTGGCCTAAATCAAAATCGATATATGATTCTCCCTTTAGTTAAATCATAAGGAGTAACTTCGACTAAAACATTATCTCCGGTTAGTATTCTTATTCTATTTTTTTTTAACTTTCCAGCTGTATGTGCCAATACTTCATGATTATTTTCAAGCTTTACTCTAAACATTGCGTTAGGTAATAATTCTTTTACTTGACCTTTAAACTCTAAAAAATCTTCTTTTGACAATTTTTATTCCTTTCTTATTACTTATTAAAAATCATTTAATAATTCAATATCCAAATTTATGTGTAGGAAAATGCTTAACGTTCCAAGGTTTTCCCAAGTCATTCATAAATACCTCTATAATCTCACAGGAAATAGTAATAATACCACCTCCAGAGAAAAAAATTTTAACATTATAAAAATTATCTTGCTCTAAATTAGATTTAATTGCCAAAAATTCTAAAGCTTTTTTATTATTTTTTTGACTAATTTTTTTTGATTTAACATTAATTACTTCTTCAAATTTTATTGCACATCTAATTCTCTTATTTTGTCTAAAAACACCTTTTTCAGCATCCTCCCACATAAATCTATTTAAAATCATTATAAAAGTTCTATTTTTTTTTAAATAAATTATATCTCTGGATATTACCACGCTGTCCTGCAAATAAGCTGAAATAATTTTAAGATCCTCTTCATTTTTTCCAATTAATTTAAGTCTATTTTTTTTTTCATCTTTCATTTTAATCTTTTAATTTGTGCCCCGCAGTTCGATAACTTATTTTCTATTTTTTCATAACCTCTATCCAAATGATAAATTCTGTTGATAGTGGTTTTTTCTGAAGCCACAAGTCCAGCTAAAACTAAACAAACTGATGCTCTTAAATCTGTTGCCATTAACTCTGCACCATTAAGTTTTGACTTTCCGTAAATTTTGGCTTTATTTCCAAAAATCTCAATGGATGCACCCATTCTTCTTAATTCAGATACATGCATAAATCTATTTTCAAATATGTTTTCTTTTATTATCGAAGCTCCTTCTGCTTTTGTCATTAAAACCATTATTTGAGCTTGAAGATCTGTAGGAAAACCTGGATATGGCTTGGTTTCTGTTTTTATATTTTTTATTTTTTTTGGACAGGAAACAATTATATGATTTTTTTTTCTAATGATTTTTACACCCATTTTGCTTAATAAGTTAATCTCAGTCAAAATTATTTTTGGATTTATATTTGTAATTTTAACTCGACCATTAGTTATTGCAGCTGCAATGATATAAGTACCAGCTTCTATCCTATCAAAAATAACTTTATGTTCTACTGACTTAAGTTTTTTAACTCCCAAAACATCTATGCTTCTTTTTCCAACTCTTTTAATTTTACAACCTAGCTTTGTTAAAAAATTAATTAGATCTTCTACCTCAGGCTCAATTGCACAATTTCTTAACTTTGTTAAACCTTTTGAAAAACATGATGCAATTAATATATTTTCTGTAGCTCCAACTGAAATTTTAGGAAATTTAATTAAACAACCTTTTAAACCTTTTTTAGCAGAGGCTACTATATAACCATTTTTAACATTTATTTTTGCACCCATTTTTTTAAGAGCGTTCAAATGTATATCTATTGGGCGTGAACCAATTGAACATCCTCCTGGTAGAGAAACTTTGGCTTTTCCATATTTGGCCAAAAGTGGACCCAAAACAAGAACACCAGCTCTCATAGTTTTTAAAAGATTATAAGGGGCAAAAGTCTTTAAAGAACTTTTGTTAATAATTTCAATTTTTTTTTTTCTTTTATTTAATTTAACTAACGAACCAATAGTTTTTAGAAGAGTCACCATAGTTACAACGTCACTTACCATTGGTGTATTTTTTATTGTAATTTTTTTATTTGTTAATATTGATGCGGCAAGAATAGGTAGAGTGGCATTTTTAGATCCAGAAATTTTTATAACCCCAGATATTTTTTTACCACCTGTAATTTCCAATTTTTGCATTAATTATAAATTTATACTTTAGGTAATGTTACGCCAGTTTGCTTCATATATTTTCCGTTTCTTTTTTCATATGTTATTTCTGGCTCTTCATTACCTTCTAAAAAAATAAACTGGGCCGCTCCTTCGTTAGCATAGATTTTTGCAGGTAATGGTGTAGTATTAGAAAACTCAAGTGTGACGTGACCTTCCCAACCAGGTTCAAGTGGTGTTACATTTACAATTATTCCACATCTTGCATAAGTTGATTTGCCCAAACATATAACTAAAACATTTTTTGGAATTTTAAAATATTCTACGGTACTAGCTAATGCAAAAGAATTAGGCGGTATTACGCATTCTTTAACTTTTCTAGATACAAAACTGTTACTATTGAAATTTTTAGGATCTACAAGAGTAGAATTTACATTGGTAAAAATTTTAAATTCATCGGAAACTCTTGCATCATAACCAAACGATGAAAGACCATACGAAATTACATTTTTATGTTTTTGCTCATCTATAAATGGCTTTATCATCTCTTTTTCAATAGCCATCTTCCTGATCCATCTATCTGATAAAACACTCATTTGTTATTTTGAATTTTTTTTTTGATCTTACTTTGAAAAATTTTTCTTTTTTTAAGATTATTTTTTAATGATTTTTCTAATCTTTTTTTTAGTTGCTCTTTTCTTAGATTTACTTCCATTCATCTTACTTTTGACTAGGATTAGTTAAGTCGTCTAATGTTATTGTCTTTTTAATATCATGTGTTTTAATTTCTTCTTTTTCAACAACATTCATAGGAGAAGACATTAACTTTTTTGCCCTTTTTTGTGCTAATCGCGCTTTTCTTTTAGCCTCTTTAAGCATAGCCCGTTCGCCGCGTTTTGATTTATAATCGTAGTGTATGCCCATATATTCACCATCTTTTGATACTACTTTTTACTTTGTTGCTTGCTATGTTGTCAAGTTACTTAAATATTATGGCAATTTTTTGCTTAATAAAAACTCATTAAATATGAAAAATAGGTTAAATGATATAATAATTTTTTGATTTATTAGCTAGTTATCCACTAGCAAATTATATTAATGAAAAATATATTTTGATTAATCGTTTTTAAATTTGCTTTTATAGCTTTTTAAAAGACCAGGGTTCTGTTTTTCTTTATACAAAACAAAATTTTCACAAACTAAAACATCTAAATTGGTACCCATAAAGCATCTAAAAGCATCCTCAATACTACAAACTATAGGTTCGCCTCTAACATTAAAAGAGGTGTTAACCAAAACTGGACAACTAGTAATTTCCTTAAATTTTTTTAATAACTTATAATACCTGGGATTAGTTTCCTTATGAACAGTTTGAATTCTTGCTGAGTAATCTACATGGGTTATAGCGGGCAATATAGATCTTTTAATATTTAATTTTTCAATACCAAAAAGTTGTTTATCTTTTTGGCTCATAGGTATTTGTAATTTTTTTTTGATTTCAGCTACTAAAAGCATATATGGACTATCACATTCTAAATCAAACCATTCGCCGAGATCTTCTCTCAAAACTGATGGAGCAAATGGTCTAAAACTTTCTCTAAATTTTATTTTCATATTTAACACTCTTTGCATCTTATCAGATCTGGGATCTGCAATTATTGATCGGGCACCAAGTGCTCTGGGTCCAAATTCCATGCGGCCTTGAAACCAACCAACTGTTTTTTGATTTTTTAATTCCTGAGCTACAATTTGAACAAGATCTTCCTCGTTTTCTTTTTTGTATGTAGCTTTTAAAGATTTTAATGAGTTTTCAACTTGGTCATTTTCGAATGAAGGTCCTAGGTAAGAACCTTGCATTTCATCAGTTCTTGTGTTTGAATTTCTTTTGTTACCAAGCTCTTTGTACCAAAAAGCTAAAGCCGCTCCTAATGATCCTCCTGCGTCACCTGCGGCAGGCTGAATCCAAATATTTTTAAAAATATTATTTTTTAATATTTTGCCATTAGCAACGCAATTAAGTGCAACCCCACCTGCCATACAAAGATTTTTGCTTTTATTTTCTTTTAATAATGACTCGGTTAATTTTAAAACAATTTCCTCAGTAACAGATTGTATTGAAGCAGCAATATCCATATGAAATTTAGTTAAAAGATCTTTGTTTGGATCTCTAGTTTTTTGTCCAAATAACTTTTCAAACTTTTTATTAATCATTGTTAAACCTGTAGCGTAATTGAAATACTTCATATTTAATTTAAAGGAACCATCGTCTTTTAAATCTAAAAGTTCTTTTAAAATGATATTTTTAAATTTTGGCTCTCCGTAAGGAGCTAATCCCATTAATTTATATTCTCCACTGTTTACTTTAAAACCCGCATAATAAGTGAATGAAGAGTACAAAAGACCAATGGAATGGGGAAAGTGAATTTCTTTTAGCATTTTTATTTCGTTATTATTTCCATATGCAACTGTTGTGGTTGCCCATTCTCCCACTCCATCCAAAGTTAATATAATTGCGTCATTAAATGGTGAGGGATAAAAAGCACTTGCTGCGTGACTAAAATGATGTTCAGAAAAATGTATTTTGTTTATTTCGTTAAAATTTTCATCGTGAAATTTTAAATTATCAAATAAAAATTTTTTTTGAAAAAGTTTTTCTCTTAACCAAATTGGCATTGACATACAAAATGATTTAAAACCTCTGGGAGCAAATGCTAAGTAAGTTTCAAGCAACCTTTCAAACTTTAAAAAAGGTTTTTCAAAAAATACGATATAATCTATTTGGCTTAGTTTAAGATTTGAATTTTTTAATACGTATTCAACAGCATTAAAGGGATATTTTGCATCATGCTTGATTCTTGAAAACCTTTCCTCTTGGGCTGCAGATATAATTTTGCCATCTGTAATTAAAGCTGCAGCACTATCATGATAAAATGCCGAAATGCCTAAAATATGTGTCATTTAAAAAATTGTATAGATGAATGGAGCAACTGCAGAACCTTGGCTTAAAACAATTAAAATACCAAAAAGCGCTAACACGATTATGATAGGCAAAAGCCAATACTTTTTTCTTTCCCTTAAAAATTCAACAAATTCTTTTAAAAAACTAATCATTAAAATTGTTTTTTCATTGAACCAATATTTTTTTGCCTTTTAATCCAATATGATGGCATTTTACTAAATTTAATACTTAACAAATCTTTTCCGAACAATCTAATAATAATTGCAATAGGTGTAACAACCAGAAAATATACAAAACCCATTACTACAGGAGATATAATTTTTCCTAGCAATTCTCCAAATTTAATCCAGTAATAATTTAAAGGTGTTAAAAACTTTGAGTTTAATAAACCCAATATTAAAAAAAATATTGATAATATAAATGGTATAATTTTAATATCATTTAAATCTCCTCTAAATGACCATAAAGAAATAATCATTAAAACAATAAAAAAAACTAAACCAAAGCTTCTATTTGATGCAATTTGTTTTTTTTTGATCATATTAAAAATTTATAAAATAATTAAACTATCCATTCTTTATATTTTTCTTTATTTTCAACTATGTATTTTGGAAAAGAATTATCAATTTGTATTTTCCTATATTTAATCTTTCTATTAAAAATATCATGACCCATTTCTATCTTTTCTTTTATGCTCTTTTGATTTGTAAAGTCAATTTTATTAAATTCTCCATGTGAAAATGATTTAATTTTATTTGATATTTTATCAGGACTCTGTAGATATGCGAAATGCCACCCTCCGTTCTCAATAATTTGAAGGTTTCTCGGCTTATCAATTCTCCAGAAAGGATATTTTTTAAATTTTAAATTTCTGAGCCATTGTGGTGATTTAAGATTTTTTTTTAAACAAATTTTTGATCCATGCCAATTATTTTCAGTTTCATTAAGGAGGTTTATTTTATAGCTATACATTTTTTGGGAGAAAACTGCGTAATTTTTTTTATTAAATAAACTAAGTTTGCTTAAATCTGGAATTTCATCAACATCTGATAGAATGATAAGATCATCATCATGGCATTTTTTTAGTCCTCTTGTAATAGAATTTCTTTGATGTTGTTCGACTAAAGATTCCCCCCAAAGATGAGGTTTTTTTATCGCCTCTGCTGTATCATCAACTACAATATATATAATTTTTTTGTTAAATTTTTTAAATTTTTGAGGATCAAAATTTAGTTTTTTTTCCTTACCTTGGTGATTAGAAGTTGACTCAGAAATAACAAAGTAATCTACAAGTTGATTTAAAACGTTTAGTCTTAAATCCAAAATATGTTCTTCATCAAAAAATTGGAAACAATCGTAAATTGCCATATTATTTTTTAGTGAAAGTAGTTAATCCAAGTTTTTTATTTTTAATTCTTGATGATGCACAATGAATGTGTGTTCTATCAACAATAAGTGTCTCGCCAATTTTCCACTCGTAAACCATTTCTACCTCCATTCCTTTTAAATTGTTTATATCTATATGTGTTAAATATTTTTTGTGAAATTCCTTATCAAACTCTTTGCTACCTAGATGTGCACAAGATCTATCATTTTGACCAGGTTTTGGTTTAAAATTTAATTCATCTTTATCAATCGTAAAAGTCGTTGATTTTCCATACCATCTTTTTTTAAAAAATATTGTATCACCTGGGCCCATTAAAGGTGTAACTACTTGTTTATAAATTATTGCTTCTTCATCAAAACCTGAATCGACATGCATTGGAAGAGGTGAAAAACTTTCGTGAAAGAGTCCGTAATAATCTTCTCCCTTATCTGATTTTAAAGAATCCATTTTATAATCTCCCAACGCTTCTCTCAGTCTATTAAAATAGATTTTATCTAGTTCTTTATTAAAATTTTGTTGCCAAGGTTTTTTTCTAACATTTTGTTTTTTGTTAAATGTAACTTCTGGTAAAATATTATAAAGTTCTTGGATCATTTGAATCTCTTTTTCAGAAAAGATATTAATTTTTTTTGGTGCATGTTCTAAACTTTTAATTTTATCCAAATGTATATGTTTCATATTATTTTTTTAAAAAAAAATTTTTTAATTATAAAAGCAATAATTAATATAGCCGTAAAACCAATTATAGGTAAATAAATATCTGGTGAAAATAAAACAGATGAAAAGGTTAGTTCCTTGTTTTGATCTATAACGCTACCTATGCCGCTACCTAAAGCGACTGTAACAAACATGGCTGGCAAACTACCTAAATAAGTTGCAACTACATAATTTTTCAGCGACATATTAAATAAAATTGGAAGAACATTTTGTATAGCGTATGGAGTACCTCCGCCGCCTACAAACCTATAACACATAAAATAAATTAATTCATTTTTTGTAAAAAATTCTCTTAATTTAGAAAACTTTGGTGACAATTTTTCTTCGATAATATCTCTAAAGAAAAATCCTGCTAATAGATAAAGCAATGCTGCACCTATTGTAGTAGCAGTAAGAGCAAGTATTATTCCCCACCACTTACCAAATACAAAACCTGAAAATATTAATAGTGGACTAGCAAATCCTAACAGCAATACCCAGATGATTGAAAATATAAAAAAAATAAAAGATAGTTTAAAAAAATTGTTATTTTTATATTCTAGAATAATATCCTTATTAGATCTGATGAATTCATAATTAGTTAAATCTTTAAAATCAACTACTGAAAACAAAAAATATAGGCCAACTAAAATTATAACTAGGTAAGTTGTTCCAACAAACAATTTTAAATTTGATGAGGTTAGTTTCATAATTAATTTTTAACTGTACTTATATGCACTTATTACTTATAAATATCAAAAAATTTTAATTAACCAAATAAATTTATGAAAAGAACATACCAACCAAGCCGAATTGTAAGGAAAAGAAGACATGGATTTAGATCTAGAATGAAAAAAAAAGGTGGAAGAAAGACTATTTCAAGAAGAAGATCAAAAGGAAGAAAAAGAATATCCACTTAAATCAATTTTTTGAATGATCAAATTCAAGAGTCTAAATCAAAATAAGGAATTTCTTAGAATACTAAAAAAGAGAAAATTAAACACAAAATACTTTACTGTTTATTTTGATAAAAATACCAAAACTCTAAACAATAAAATAAACAAATATTTAAATATAAGTTTTGTAATGAAAAAAAATATTGGAAACGCAGTCAAAAGAAACAAAATAAAAAGAAGATTAAAGTCTGCCGTGCAAAAAATTTGTAAAAAAGGACCTTTAATAGACTTAAACTACACTTATGTAATTTTTGGAAAAAATACTGTATATAAAGATAAATTTATTGACGTTTTAAATGAAACAAATAAAGCTTTCAAAAAAATTGGACAGTTAAATAGATGATTATAAAGTTATTTAAAAATTTTTTAATATTAATAATTAAGTTTTACAAACTTTTTATTTCACCATATCTATTATTTAGCTGCAGATATTTACCTACATGTTCTGATTATTTTATAGACAGTCTAAAAATTCATGGAATTTTTAAAGGAACTATTTTTGGATTAAAAAGAATTTTAAGGTGTCATCCGATTAAATTTTTAGGTGGAAACAGTGGATTTGATCCTGTTCCAAAATTAAAAAAGGAAAAAAAATAAATGGATACTAAAAATGTATTGCTAGCAGTTGTGTTATCAACGATAGTTTTAATTTTTTGGGCAGTTTTTTTTGAAGCTCCTATAGTTGAACAGAAAAAGATTCAAGAAGAAGTTACAAAAAATGAAGAAAGTTCGACTCCATCTATTGAAAAAATTGAAACTTCAAACAAAACCTCTAGGACAGAAGCAATTAAAAGTGTTGATAGAGTTAAATTAGAAAACGATAATATAAAAGGATCTATATCACTAGAAGGTGGAATAATTGATGACATTATTTTTAAAAATTATAATGAAAACTTAGAAAGTAATGAAAACGTAATTTTTTTAAATCCTAAAAATTCTCAACAAGGTTATTATATAGAAACTGGATGGGCATCTAGCGATAGTCAAAATTTAGAGTTACCTTTAGATAATACGATATGGAAAATTAAAGGTAATACATCGTTAACACCAAATAATCCAATAACTCTTGAATGGGAAAATAAAGAAGGTTTAATTTTTGAAAAAAAAATAGAATTAGATAATAAATTTCTATTTAAAATAACTCAAACTATACGAAATAATACAAATAAGTCTTTTCAATTTTTTCCATATGGCCAAATTACTCGAAATTATAAACCTAAGGTCACGCCAATATATATTTTGCATGAAGGTTTTCTTGGTGTTTTTGGAGATGAACTAAAAGAAATGGATTATAAAGATATTGAGGAAAAAAAATTTACAATCAGTAGTTCAAAAGGATGGTTGGGAATAACAGATAAATATTGGTTAACCGCAATTGTACCTGAAAAAGAAAAAAATTTTAAATCAGAATTTTTGTCAAAAGATAAAAAATATAGAGCAAACTTTATAATTAAAGAGCCCTTAATTCTTAATCCTAACCAGGAAATAAATAGTAAAATTAATGCTTTCGTAGCCGCAAAAGAAGTTGCGGTTATTGATGATTATGCTGAAAAATTAAATATAGAAAAATTCGATTTAGCAATCGATTGGGGATGGTTTTATTTCTTTACCAAACCATTATTTTTTATCATAGATTATTTTTTTAGATTAACTGGCAACTTTGGATTAGCCATAGTTATTATTACAGCGCTGGTCAGATTAATATTTTTTCCATTAGCCAACTATTCTTTTAGATCAATGGCAAAAATGAAAGTATTACAACCAGAAATGATAAGATTAAAGGAATTGCATAAAGACGATAAAGTAAAACTTCAACAAGAAATGATGGCTTTATACAAAAGAGAAAAGGTAAATCCTATATCTGGATGTTTACCGGTCCTAATCCAAATCCCATTTTTCTTTGCAATTTATAAAATGCTCTACGTCACCTTAGAAATGCGTCATCAACCTTTCTTTGGTTGGATACAAGATTTATCAGCTAGAGACCCTACTTCGATTTTTAATTTATTTGGTTTAATACCTTGGGATCCGCCTACTTTTTTAATGATTGGGATTTGGCCAATTTTAATGGGTTTAAGTATGTATTTACAACAAAAACTAAATCCTACTCCACCTGATCCTATACAAGCAAAAATTTTTATGTTTTTTCCACTTTTCCTTACAATCATATTAGCTCCATTTCCATCAGGGTTGGTTGTTTATTGGACAATCAATAATATATTAACTATTGCACAGCAGTGGGTAATTATGAGAAGAACAAAAGTAAAAACTGTTTAAAGCATGTTACATACTGAAAATTTAAGCAATGCAATAAAGAATTTTTGGCCCAAAAATGGTCCTCCAACAGAAGAAATAGAAAAGTATGTAAAAAAATATTTGAAGGAAAAAATAGTAATTAAATGTGGGGGCCGTGTTCTTCTAGACCCAAGTCTCTTTGAAAATTTTATAAATGATATTATTACATTAAAAAAATTAGGCATTACTCCAATAGTTGTTCATGGAGGAGGTCCAAGAATTAAAAAAAAATTAGATGAATTAAATATTGAAACAAAATTTATTTTGGGCCTAAGAGTTACTGATGAAAAAGTAATAAAAGTTGTTGAAGAAGTAATGATACAATTTAATAAAGAAATTGTAGATGCTCTAGACAAAAAGGAGTGCAAAGCTAAATCGGTTACGATTAAAGAAAATATAGCTATTTATGTTGAACAAAAGAATAAAGAATTAGGTTATGTTGGTTTTCCAAGCAAAATAGATACAAACATTATTAAAAATTTAATTAAGACAGATTTTATACCTGTGGTAACTCCAATGGGGTTGGATAAAAATAATCAGGCCTATAATATTAACGCAGACACAGCTGCGGGTGCACTAGCAACAAATTTAAAATCTAGAAGATTGTTGTTAATGACTGATGTAGAGGGTGTCTATGATGAAAATAAAAAATTAATTTCTGAGATAAAACCAGCTGAAGCTGAAAAGTTAATTAATAATAATACTATAAGTGGAGGAATGATACCTAAAATTAGAACTTGCATTAACTCAGTAGAGAATGGTGTTAGAGGTGTAGTAATTATTGACGGAAGAAAACAGCACTCGATATTATTTGAACTTTTTTCAGATGAAGGAGCAGGAACTCTTATAAGAAAATGAAAGATCTACAAAATATAAAATTTTGGATATTCGATTTAGATAACACTTTATACTCGGGCAAAACTAAAGTTTTTGAACAAGTAGATAAAAGAATGTCTGCATATATATCAAAAAAACTCAACGTTAGTGTAGAAGAAGCAAAAAAAATACAAAAAAACTATTTTCACGAATATAATACTACTCTGAATGGGATGATTAAAAACCATGAAATTAATGCTAATGAATTTTTAGAATTTGTTCATGATATAGATATAGATTTTTTAAAAAAAGATTTTAAGTTGGCAGAAGAGATAAATAAATTAGAAGGTAAGAAAATAATATTTACCAACGGCTCTAGAAAGCATGCATTAAATGTAACTACAAAGATTGGCATAGACCATCTTTTTGACGACGTTTTCGATATTGTAGATTCAGAATTTGTTCCAAAACCAGCCATTCAACCATACAGAAAACTAGTGAAAAAACATAAAATTGACCCAAATTTATGTGTATTTGTTGAAGATATTGCAAGAAATTTAAAACCAGCATATGAAATGGGAATGAAAACAATTTGGATCGAAAATGATG
>MDSX01075942.1_pt1 | contig 12189 bp, 10 predicted proteins | sample 811141 | NCBI WGS metagenome assembly MDSX01 (sample SAMN05326642, study PRJNA326480) | marine metagenome | isolation source: seawater | place: Atlantic Ocean: South East | collected 2010
CAATTTTGTGATGAAGGTGCTCCATCAACAGAAAATTCATCAGACCAAATTAGATTCAAATCGTTATCGGAATTATCATTGGATGTATTTGTATTTTGACTATTAATAGGATTACTTTTAGAACAGGATAAAGAAACTACTATTAAAATTAAAATATACTTTTTCATTAATTATTTTTAATGGGCCAAATATAAAATTAAAATTCTGTAAACCTTATATGAACATTTGTATATTTGAGTTTACTTAATACTTATGGGAAATAAATTATTAGAAATAAAAGTTTTTCTCTATCAAATTTTTCTTGCTTTTGTTTTTTATATGATAAGCCGATGGCTGTTTTTATATTTCAATTCAGATATTATAAAGATTGAAAATATTTATGAAATTTTAAGATTGAGCTATTATGGATTAAAATTTGATTTATCAGCTATTATTTATTTACAAAGTCTCTTTATTTTAACTTATTTTTTTCCTTTAAATCCAGGGTTCACTAGAATATATAATTTAATTTTAAAGTCAATTTATTTCATTGGCGCATCATTTGGCTTAGGTCTTAATTTTGTTGATTTTGCATATTACAGATTTAACCTCATGAGGATCAATGCTAAAGTACTTGAGGTCATCGAGAATGAAAGTACTAAATCAAATTTGTTTTTTCATTTTTTCTATGAATACATACATATTTTTATTCTTTATTTATTATTAATGTTTTTATGGTTTTATGCATATGATTTGATTAAAAATCAATCAATTAAAAAAAGACATACTTTTTATAGTTTAGTAATATCTACATTAATTTTTTTATTTGTAATTTTTCTTTCTGTGGGAGGTGCTAGAGGAGGAGATTTCAAAAAAAGTACACGTCCAATTACCTTAATTCATGCAATGGAAAATGTAAAAAATCCAAAGCATGCAGATTTTATTTTAAACACTCCATTTACTTTTATTAGAACATTTGGAAAGACTGGTTTTAGGTCTCAAAATAACTTTTCCAAAGATGAGATTACAAAAATTATTAATCCAATAAAAAAATATGTAAAGAAAGATCTTGACTCTTTAAAACCTAATCTAGTTATATTTATTTTAGAGAGTATGGGTAGAGAATATTGGGGAAGCCTAAATTTATCTAATCAAATTTCAAATTATAAAGGGTATACACCTTTTTTAGATTCATTATCAAAAGAAAGCCTAATTTTTACTAATTTTTTTGCAAATAGCAGAAAATCTATCCATGGTATGCCATCTATCTTAGCGGGGATTCCATCTTTCGAAATTGCTTACACTTCATCTCCATTTTCAAATCAGCCAGTTGAATCTGTTGTTTCAATTGCAAATAACTTGGGTTATAACACCTCTTTTTTTCATGGAGCAAATAATGGATCTATGGGATATTTAGGTTTCTCTAAAACACTTGGTTTTGATAATTATTATGGTAAAGATGAATACAATAATGATGATGATTTTGATGGTTATTGGGGAATATGGGATGAGCCTTTTCTAAATTTTACTAAAAAAACTATTGATAAAAAAGATCAACCTTTTATGGCTACTATTTTTACTCTTTCATCTCATGATCCATATAAAGTTCCAAAAAAATATGAAGGTGTTTTTGATAAAGGATTTCTTCCAATGCATAAAGTTGTGGGTTATACAGATTATTCATTAAAAAAATTTTTTGATGAATCCAAAAAAGAATCTTGGTTTGATAATACAATATTTATTTTTACTGCTGATCATGGAAACCAAACATATTATCCATATTATAAAAAAATAATTAATCGTTTCGCAAATCCATTAATGATTTATTGGCCAAAGAAACAAATCAAAGGAATATCAAATGAATTAGGCCAGCATATGGATATTCTTCCAACCATTGCAGATTTAATTGAGTATGATAAACCATTTAGAAGTTGGGGTCGAAGCCTGCTAAATTATGAAAATGATGATTCTTTTGTTGTCAACTATTTCGGAGCAGGAAGCTATTTTATGATGAATAATAAATATATAGTTGTTTCAAATGGAGAAAAAGCTTCCGGATTTTATGATTCTAATGATTATGATCTTGAAAATAATTTAATTGATAATTTGAATGATGAAATGAGAGAATTAGATCTTAAATTTCAAGTTTTTCTTCAAGATTATATGAATCGAATAGTTGAAGGAAGAATGATATATAATGAGGAAAATGACTAAGCACTACTTTTTTATTATAAATCCAGTTTATAGAATTAAAGCCAATTCTCTTGAAAAAGAAATTATTTCATTTTTTAAATCTAGAGAAGATAAATATCAAATAGTTTTTTCTAAAAATCTCAATAATTTAAGTCAATTAGCTAAAGAAGCTGTTCAGCTCAAAGTTGATGTAGTTATTGCGTGTGGAGGAGATGGAACAGTTAATAAAGTTGGTCAAATTTTGATTGGAAAAAAAATTAAATTTGGTATAGTTCCAATTGGATCAGGAAATGGACTTGCTAACCATTTCCAAATCCCAAAAAACTATTACAGAGCACTTAAAGTAATTGTTAAAGGAGTTACTAAAAAAATGGATGTTGGAAGAGTTGACAACAGATATTTTTTTAGTAACATTGGCTTTGGTATTGAAGCTGAATTTATAAGGAACTATAATTTTTTGAATATTCATGGCTTAATGGGGTATTTTCTATCGTTTTTTAAATCAATATTTTCTTTTAAATCTTGTGTTTTAGAAATAGTTTCAGAAAATAAAAAAATTATGATTATTGCAGATGTTTTAATGATTTTAAATGCCAATGAACAAGGTTACGGGATTAGTCTATCAAGGTCACCAAAAATTGATGATGGGAGTTTTGAGGTTTTAATAATTGATAAGACTAATCCGATATATTTTATATATTTAACTCTACTAGTTTTATTAGGATTTTCTATTAAAAAAAAGAAAAAGGTTAGGTGTTTATTTATGAAAGACTTCAAAATAACCTCAAAAAAACATTACATAAATATGCAAATAGATGGTGAGTTTGATTTTATAATGAAGAATAATATACATATAAGAGTTATTCCAAAAGGGATTGATGTGTTATGTTAGAATTATTTACAGAAAGTTTTAAATTATGATTAGCTTTATATTTATTAAATCTACTTTGTATTAATTTATGGAAATTATCATAACTTTTTTAGGGTTATTAATTCTGGTATTATCCTATTTAGTTTATAATTTAAAGTTTAATAAAAGTTCACCTCAAACTAATGATTTGTTGAATTTTTCAGACTCATTAACAAATCAAATTCAAGAGATAAGAAAGGAAATAGATAAGAATACTAAAGATAGTAGACTTGATATTGAATCTAGATTGAAAGAAATAAATAAACAGATGAGTGATTTTACTAAATCATCTAACACTAATATGTCAAATCAATTTAAGCAGTCAAGTCAAGTAATAAAAGAGGTTACATCTGAGTTAGAAAAAATTAAAGGAACCAATGAAAAGGTTTTAAGTTTTGCTAATCAAATGAAAACCTTAGAAAAAATTCTTGGAAATCAAAAACAAAGGGGAATTTTTGGTGAAATTCAATTAGAAAATCTGTTAGCAAATGTTTTACCTCCAGGACTTTTCGAAATGCAATATATATTTGATAACTCTGAGACAGTTGATGCTATTGTTAGGGTAAATGAATATATAATTCCTATTGATGCTAAATTTTCATTAGATAACTATAATAAAATGATTGAATCATCAAATAAAGATGATTTGGAAGATCTTGAAAAAAAATTTAAATCTGATATAAAAAATAGAATAGATGAAACCGCCAAATACATTAGACCCAATGAAGGGACAGTTGATTATGCATATATGTTTATTCCAGCAGATGGCCTTTATCAAGATCTATTAAATAGCAGGGTAGGCTCATTAAGAATTAATCAACAAGATTTGGTTTCTTATGCCTTTCAAAAAAAAGTAATGATTGTATCTCCAATGAGCTTATTTCCAATGTTACAGGTTACAAATAAGGCATTAAATAACATGAAGATTGAGGATTCTATTAATGATGTATTAAGAAATGTTGAAAAATTATCTAATCATTTAAATGCCTATAAAACTTATCATGAAAAATTGGGAAATACCCTAGGAACTGCAGTTAACCATTATAATGATAGTTCTAAAGAGTTTAAAAAAATAGACAAGGATGTAATAAAGATTTCTTCTGGAAATTCTAAAATTAATATTAATACTGAAATTTTGGAAAAGCCCAAAATACAGAGTGAATAAAAGTCATAAAAACGTCATGAAACATCTAGTTTTTATTTTTTTGAATTTCTCTTTTATATATTCACAATCTCCATTAGAAATTATTAAAATTGCTGATAATAGACTAAGGGGAAATTCTTCTTATTCAGAAATAACTATCACAATTGTTAGACCAAAATGGGAAAAGAAAATGAGTGTAAAAAGTTGGTCTAGGGGAACCGATTATTCTGTTTCTCTTGTTACAAGTCCTGCAAAAGAAAAAGGATCAGTTTTTTTAAAAAGAAAAAAAGAAGCTTGGAATTATCTGCCAACTATTGAAAGAACAATTAAACTTCCTCCATCAATGATGACTCAAAACTGGATGGGCACTGATTTCTCTAATGATGATTTAATAAAACAGTCTTCAATGGTAGTTGATTATAATCATAAAATTATTGGAACAGAAATAATAGAAAATTTAAATTGCTGGAAATTAGAGTTAATTCCAACTGAAGAAGCTTCAGTAGTTTGGGGTAAATTAATTGTATGGATCGATAAAAAGGATTTCATGCAACTCAAAACGGAATTTTATGATGAGGATCTAGAAATAGTAAATAAAATGGTAGGTTCAAATATTAAAGTATTTAACAATAAAAAGTTGCCCTCAATATTGGAGTATTATCCTCTCGATGAAGAAGGAAATAAAACTGTCATAGAATATAATATATGGGATTTTAATGTTTCTATACCAGAAAATTATTTTTCTACTCAATATGTTTCACGATTAAAATAGATAATGTTAATAAAGATTGCTTGGAGAAATGTCTGGAGAAATAAGCGAAGGAGTTTTATTACCATAGCTGCAATTTTCATTGCTATTTTTCTTTCAATTTTTATGCGATCACTTCAATTAGGCATGTATGATAACATGATTAAAAATGTGGTTGGTTCATTTAGTGGATATGTTCAGCTTCATTCAAAGGGTTATTGGGAGGATAAAAACATTGATAATTCATACGAGGTAAGTGAATCAGTTTTAAATGATATTAAAAGAATTGATGGAGTTTCTAATATTATTAAAAGGTTACAAACAGGTGTTCTGTCATCTAATAATAAACTATCTAAATTCTTATATGTAACTGGAATTGAACAAGAAGATGAAAAAAAACTCACAGATTGGAGTAAAAGATTAATTCATGGAACTCTTTTAAACGATAATCGTTCATCAATAATTGTAGCTAAGGGCGTTGCAAAATATTATGATGCTAAAGTTGGAGATTCAATTATTTTAATTGGTCAAGGATATCATGGAATGCAGGCTGTTGGAATTTTTCCTATTCAAGGGATAATTGATATGAAAAACCCAAATCTAAATAATATGAGTGTTTTTATGCCGCTTAAAGTAGCTCAAGACTTTGTATCTGCTAAAAATAGAATAACGAATCTAGTTATTGATAAAGAAAAGTATTTTGATGAAATTAAAATAGCCAAAGAAGTTAAATCTAAAGTTGAGATTCAGTCAAGGGATGTTATGACTTGGAAAGAAATGACTCCAGAATTAGATCAACTTATTGAAGCTGATAATGCAGGAGGAATTCTTATAATAATTATACTATACATGATAGTTAGTTTTGGAATATTTGGTACTGTTTTAATGATGACTCAAGAAAGACTTTATGAGTTTGGAGTATTAATTTCAATAGGGATGAAAAAATCAAAATTGATGATTACATTAATTTTTGAAACTATATTTTTAACTTTAATAGGAGTTTTTATTGGTTTTATTGCATCAAGGCCAATTATAAATTATTTTCACTATAATCCTCTCAGATTATTTGGATCAGCTGCAGCTCAATTAGAAAGCGCAGGATTTGAACCTGTATTACCATTTATGAATACATATGATATTCCTTTCACACATGGATTAATAATAATAATAATTTCTTTAATCACATGTATTTATCCAATAATAATAATATCAAAACTTAAGCCTGTAAAAGCAATGAATAGATAATATGGGAACAATACTAAAAATTGCTTGGCGAAATGTATGGAGAAATAAACTCAGAAGTCTTGTAGTAATTACATCAATGGTTTTAGGATTATGGTCTGGATTATTTACCATAGCGATGAGTAATGGTATTAATGAACAAAGAGTAAAAAGTGCAATTGATAGTTATTTACATCACATTCAAATTCATAATCCATCTTTTGAATACAACCTTGATATAAATAAATCTATTAAAGACCCTCTCAAAATTGTAAAAGAATTGGAGAATAATAATTTAGTTAAAGGATATAGTAGTAGAATTATTATCTCAGCAATGGCTTCATCTGCTCACGGGGCAGAGGGAGTTAAGATTATTGGGATTGATTCTAAAAATGAAAGTCAATTTTCAGATATTAGTAAAAATATTATAAAAGGGAGTTATTTTACTAAAATTAAAAGTAAGCCAGCACTTATAGGAAAAAAATTAGCTGAAAATTTAAAATTAGATATAAAAAAGAAATTATCATTTACATTTGTTGACGATAAAGGAGATCTTCAAAGAATTAAATTTAAAGTTGAAGGAGTTTTTAAAACTTCTAGTTCTATTCATGATAGCGGAAATGTTTATGTTAAGAAAGAAGACTTAAATCAACTATTAATTAATAACTCTATTGTTCACGAAGTAGCTATATTATCCAATAATATTGATAATTCAGATATTTTAAAGGCAGAACTTCAAAATCTTTTTCCAAAAAACAAAGTTGAAACCTGGAGAGACATATCTCCTGAATTAGGCTCGGTTCAGGAATTAATGATTTGGTTTTTTTTCATTTTTATGAGTATTATTCTTGTTGCTCTTTCATTTGGAATAGCTAATATCATGCTTATGGCTGTTCTAGAAAGAAAAAGAGAATTGGGGATGTTGATGTCCGTCGGACTTAATAAGACAAAGATTTTTTTAATGATTCTTTTTGAAACTATTTTTATCTCTTTTATTTCTTTGCCAGCAGGAATTACATTATCATATCTTATGATTAGTTATTATGGAAAAGTTGGAATTGATTTGTCAATTGTATCTGAAGGCTTAGAAGCTTTTGGTATGAAATCAATTGTTTACACTGACTTACCACTTGATTATTATATCAAAATAACTATACTTACATTATTTGTAACACTTATTTCTTCTCTTTTTCCTGCAAGAAGAGCACTTAAACTAGATCCAGCTGAAGCTGTTAGATCACTATAACTTATTATTATGAATGTAATTAAAACTAAAAATATTTCTAAAATATATAAACAAGCAGATATTGAAATTAGGGCTTTAGATAATGTTAGTACAAATTTCAAGCAAGGAGAATTCACCGCGATTGTTGGACCTTCTGGTTCGGGAAAAACAACTTTCTTAAATTCTATTGGTGGACTTGATTCTCCAACCAAAGGCCAGGTTTTGATTGATAATAAAGATATTACTAAGTTAAATTCAAATGAGCTTATCGATTTTAGATTAAAAAATATTGGTTTTGTTTTTCAGTCCTATAATTTAATTCCTGTTTTAACAGCTAAAGAAAATGTAGAATTTATCATGTTGATGCAAGGAGACTTAAAATTAATAAGAGATAAACGTTCTAAAGAATTATTAGAAGCAGTTGGATTAAATGAACATTTAAACAGGAGGCCTAATCAATTATCGGGAGGTCAGCAACAAAGAGTTGCAGTGGCCAGAGCCTTGGCATCAAAACCAAAATTTGTTCTCGCTGATGAGCCTACAGCTAATTTAGATTCCTCATCAACCGCAAATTTATTAGATATCATGCACAATTTAAATATTGAAGAAAACATGACTTTTATATTTTCCACTCATGATCAAAGGGTCATTGATAGGGCAACTCGAATAATTACTTTAGAAGACGGTAAGATACTCTCCGATGTTAATTTAAAATAATTTTAAGTGAGGCTCATACTATTAATTATACTTTTTATTTTAAATAATTTATATCTAAAAGCTCAAAAAAAAGATAGTGGAAGTTTGAAAGATAAAATTACATTTTCAGGATATGTAAGATATATGAACTCTTCTTCAGTAATCTCCTCTGATTCAATAATTGCAGACAACTTGATTCATAATCGTTTGAGATTTAAAGCTGATTTTAACTCTAAGCTATCAGGGATTGTTGAAATTAGAAATAGAGTTTTTTTTGGAGAGGCGACTAATTTAAATCCTGAATTAGGCAAGATATTAGATAATGACATTGGAAATCTTGACCTGTCAGTGATTGCACATGATTCAAGAACTCTTGTTGTCCATTCAGTTTTTGATAGAGCATATCTAAAATATTCATCAGAAAAATGGGAGTTACGGCTAGGTAGACAAAGAATTAACTGGGGAGTTAATTTAGCTTGGAACCCAAATGATTTATTTAATGCATATAGTTTAATTGACTTTGATTATCAAGAGCGTTCTGGAGTTGACGCCATTAGATTTCAGTATTATACTGGAGAAATGTCAAGTATAGAATTTGCTTTTCAGCCAGGAGATAATATTGACAAATCAATTTTTGCAGGTTTATGGAAGTTTAATTTATATGAAAATGATTTTCAAGTTTTATTAGGTAATTATTATTCAGATTATGCAATTGGATTGGGTTGGGCTGGAAGTCTTAAAAAGACAGGATTAAAATTCGAAAGCACCTATTTTACTCCTAAAAAAAATATTATTAACACCCCTAATGTTTTAAGCTCATCAATTTCAATAGAATATTCTACTAAAAAAGGAATCTATTTTAATAGTTCGGTATTATACAATAGCAATGGAAATGATAGAAATACGACATCTGATAATTTATTTGGTTCTTTTTTAAAAAATATTTCTGCTAAAAACTTAATGCCATCAAATATTACATATTTTTCTCAAATCAGTGGAAATTTTACTCCAGCAATAAACGCTTCTTTTTCAAGTTTTTATATGAAAGGTGAAGAAATGCTTTTAATTATGCCTTCTCTTACTTATGAGATTAAAGAAAATCTTGATTCAATGTTATTAGGACAGTTTATATTTAATAATCTGAATAGTAAAATTAACTCAATGGGGATTGGTGTTTTTGCTAGAATATCATATAATTTTTAGAGATGGAAAAAGCCTTGATTAAATAATAATCAAGGCTTTTTTTTAAAATGTGGTACCTCCAGGAATCGAACCAGGGACACAAGGATTTTCAGTCCTTTGCTCTACCAACTGAGCTAAGGTACCGAATTTTAAAGTGCGACAAATATAAAATGGATTTTAGATTACAGCAAATCATTCCCAATAAAAATCTTTTGGTATTTTTGATTATTGTATTAAATACAATTATGAATCTAGTTTTAGATATAGGAAATACTTTTTCAAAATATTCTGTTTTTGATTTAGATAAGATTAAACATAAAGGTCTTTGGAAAAGCAATGATATTGTTGAAAGTTTTAAAAAATGGATAATAGAGAACCCTCGATGTAAATCTATTATAATTTCCGATGTTTTTGGAATTGAAACCTCTATTTTAGAATCTATGACTGAATCTAGAATAGTTTGGGTGTCAAATAAAATAAAATTACCATTTAAATTAAAATACAAATCACCGGGATCTTTAGGTGCTGATCGTCTGAGTCTTTTAGCAGCCACAATAAATAAGTATCCAGAACAAAACTCCCTGATTATTGATTTAGGAACGTGCATTACATATGATTTTATTGATAAATCTGGAAATTATCTTGGAGGATCTATAAGCCCGGGTTTTTCATTGAGATACAAAAGTTTTAAATCATTTACTAAAAAACTACCTGAATTGGAATTTCAGTCTTCAAATAGTATAATGGCTAATTCAACAGAGGATTGCATACATTCAGGAGTTTATTTTGGAATATTAGGAGAGGTAAAACATCAAATAAGTTTTTATAAAGAAAAATATAAAAATTTAACAATTATTTTAACAGGTGGAGATGCAGATAAGTTGGCAAACAAAATAAAAAATGGCATATTTGCCAATCATAATTTTTTAGCTGAAGGACTTTACAAGCTTTTAAAACTGAATACAGAGTAATTTTGAAAAAAATATTTTTTATTTTTTTGATTTCAATAGGATTTTCATCTTATGCTCAAGTTGGAACAGGATCACCATATTCTTTTGTTGGCTTTGGAGAAATTAATTTTAGAGGAAATCATTTAAATAGAGCAATGGGAGGGCTTGATGTATACATAGATTCAATTCATCCTAATATTAATAACCCAGCAAGTTATGGAGCACTTAAAGTGACTACATACTCTGTAGGAGTTAATTATAGAAGTAATAACTTATCTAATAACTCAGAATCTCAAAAAGTAACTTCATCATCTATTGATTACATAGGTGTTTCTATCCCTACAAAGCGATTTAGCTTTGGTTTTGGTATATTACCTTATAGTTCAGTAGGATATTTGTTAGAAGATGTTACACAAACAAATCAAAAAGATGCCATAAACAGATTTACAGGAGAGGGTGGAATAAACAATGCATTTTTGATTGTTGGATTTAAAATTTTAAAGGGTTTAAATATTGGTTTTAGTGCTAATTATGGTTTTGGTGATATAACTTATAGAAAAACTCAGATAATTGATGGTTTAGAAAATGGAACATATTTGGAAAGTAATTCAAGCTTGTCTGGAATTAGCTATAAGGTATCAGCTAATTTAATTTTACCTATTAAAGATCTCGATTTGCATGGATTATTTAGTTTATCTCCTGAGTCAGAGTTGACTTCTCAAAATATTCAAATAGTTTATACTAGATCATTATTAAATGGAGATCAGTTAGGTGATCTTGAAGAAACAGATTTAGCTTCAAGGGGCCTTGATGAAACTATTTTTAGACTTCCAAAATCTTTTTCATTTGGTCTTGGGATTGGAAAAAATAAAAAATGGTTTTTTGGAACCCAGTTCAATAAAATAAATAATAGTCGTTTTTTAAATGAATTTATTATTCAGCCAAATATAAAATACGAAGATGCTTCTAGAATTGGTTTGGGTGGATTTTACATTCCAGAATACAGTTCTATCACCTCATATTGGAAAAAAGTAGTTTATAGAATTGGATTTAGGACTGAAAGTAAAGGTTATTTGATAAATAATCAGTCAATTAAAGAAAATGGTATTACATTTGGGGTTGGTTTGCCAATGGCAGGTTATTCAAATACAAATGTTACTTTTGAATTTGGAAAACTTGGAACTAAGAATCAAAATTTGATTGAAGAAAAATTTTGGTCTCTAAGACTTGGATTTTCTTTGAATGATTTATGGTTCATTAAAAGAAAGTATAACTAATTAAAGTACGCATGAAAATTTTAAGATGTCTTTTAATAATAATATTAACATTTAATAACGTTAAGGGGCAATCAAACCAAGAGTGTTTGAATAATCTATCTATTTTTGCTGAATCTGCAAAAATTAAAAACTATGATGCTGCATATGATAGCTGGCTTTTAGTTTTAAACGAATGTCCGAAATTAAATTTAGCTATTTACACTTATGGAGAAAAGATCTTAAAACATAAAATAAAAAACTCATCAGGAGATATTAAGTCAGCTTTTAAAAAAGATCTTATATCGTTATATGATAAATGGGTTCAAAACATCCCTTCCAAAAAAGGTGTAAGTAGAGTAGGAAACATATTAAGTACAAAGGCCCAAGCATTAATTGATTATAAAATGGCTGATGATGCAACTGTTTATTCAGTTTTTGATGAAGCATATAAAAAAGATGCTGCAAGTTTTACAAATCCAAAACGTTTATATAATTATTTTGATACCTTATATAAACAGTATAAGTCTTCAAGTTCAAGTGTTTCTACTGAGCATTTATTTAATATGTATGAGGAGATATCAGAAAAGTTTGAATATGAATCTACTAGCTTGGCAAAAAAGTTGGATAAAATCCTAATAAAAGAAGATAATGGAGAACCACTTAATAAAAGGGAAGTAAAAAATAA
>MDSX01038085.1_pt1 | contig 12188 bp, 4 predicted proteins | sample 811141 | NCBI WGS metagenome assembly MDSX01 (sample SAMN05326642, study PRJNA326480) | marine metagenome | isolation source: seawater | place: Atlantic Ocean: South East | collected 2010
CAATCTGGCGCCCACACTGGTTGATCAAGCCTATCATACCCGTCAAGGAGGAAGTGCCCGACGACGATGTCCCCGATGTCAAGGTGGAGCCTGTCGCTGTCGACGATGGGATAAATGCGGAAGACGAAAAGACGCATCTCGAGGGGAAGGGCGCGAAGCGGAAGAGAGCCCCTCGGACGAAGGAGAAGCGGAAGAGAGCCCCTCGGACGAAGGGGCCATGCGAGCACGGGGTGAATCCACGCTCTCAGTGCAAGGTGTGTCGTGCTTGTCCACACGGTCGTCGGCGCACTCTGTGCAAGGAGTGCGGTGGGGGATCAATCTGCGAGCACGGTCGTCGGCGAGATAGGTGCAAGGAGTGCGATGGGGCATCAGTCTGCGAGCACGGTCGTGTGCGCTATCAGTGCAAGGAGTGTGGTGGGTCTGCATTCTGCGAGCACGGTCGTCGGCGCTCTATATGCAAAGAGTGTGGCGGGGGTGCAATCTGTGAGCACGGTCGTGAGCGCTATAAGTGCAAGGAGTGCGGGAAATAGCTCCTCAATAGACGAAACAAGTTCGTACGTGGCTCAGTAGAAGGTTGCCGTCCCAAGCCTAGCACTACGACTCGTCGCTTCCCTGGGGAGGGTACAGCGGCGTCGCCCCGGTCCACTCGTCCGCACACGTACCGTGCATCTCCTCGATGAGCCTCGCCAGACCCAACGCCGACGACTCGACCAACTCCGCCCCCAACCCCGCATCCGCGCCCGACGCGTCCCCCACGACGCCGTGCGGATTCAAATCCTGGCTCAGCCACCCGGTCTTCACCCCGAAACCCAGCGCGTGCCTCTGCAACACGCCGTCGCGTGGCATCGCCGCCGCGGAGGACTCAAATTTCATCGCCTTGTCACGTTTCACGAGCTCCGGGCGCAGGTGCATCATCACGCTGGTCTCGATCCCGCCGCCGTGGATGCCGAACCTGAGCTCATCCTTTGGGAAGTGCTTCGCCGCGCACCCGTCGTCCATCGCGAGGTTCAACGCCAACGCCGCGATCATGCCGTGCTCCAGCCGCAGACGCCGCGCGACAACCTCCGCGAGTGCGTGGTTTCCGCCGTGCGAGTTGTACAGCACGAGCTTCCGAATCCCGGCTTTGGCGACGCAAGCGCCGATCTCTTCCCACTGCGCCGACGCCGTCTCCGGGGAGATCCCGACGGTTCCCGCGAACCCTTCGTGCTCGCAGCTCACGCCAATCTCCAGCGGCGGGAGCGCGAGGACGGTAACGTCGGGTGCGACGAGCTCGAGCGCTCTGGTGAGCAACGCGGCGTTGTGCATGGAGTCCACGCCGAGGGGAAGGTGCGGGCCGTGCGCCTCTATGGCGCCCAGGGGTAACACCGCGACGGCGTCTTTTAAATCAGCGGAGGCGAAGTCCTCCGTGGTCCACTCCGACCACAGCCTGCTTCTGCGCCTCTTGTTTGTCTCGGTGATGGTTACCTCCTTCGGTTCAAGTGCGTCCTTAGGTTCAATCTCGGCACTTGCTGACGTGTCGCCGCCCGATTGGCCGTCACTCTGCGCGAGTCTGTACGCGGCTGAGAATGACCCGCGCGGGTCGGACGCCTCCGTCGTCGCAGTCCCTTCCTCCCACGCGCGCATCTTACCCGGGTTTAGTACCCCGTTTGGATCGGACCCGGACTTGAACCCGAGCTGAGACCAGTCTGTCTGCTTCATCCCGCCGTCCTCGAGGACGTGCGTGTGCGGATTGAACACCGGGATGTCGTGTCGCTCGTGCCACGCCATTATGTCATCGACTTTTGCCACCGCGGCGTCGGCGTCGGGCCCGGGCTTAAGCAGCGCCAACGACGCGAACCCGATCCGACCACCGAACCACACAACCTCCAGGTGCTGTACCAGCGTGTCGGTGTTGTACTGGGCCTCCACGGCGGCGACCAGGTCGAGAGCCTTGCCGGGCATCATCGCGGCTTGTAGGTAGGTTATCGATTTGTCCTTTTTCAGCGCGTGAAGGGTGGTGTGGTTCCACGTGTACTCGTACAGCGGGATACCCAGCGGCAGGTCCTCGGACCGAGCCGGCTCGAAGCACACTTTGCCGTCGTTGTCCTTGGCGAGGCGCGACGCGGGTCCGAGCGAGGGTTTCGCGATTTGCGCGAGCACCGCGTGTTTCTCGGCGGCGCCCTCCGATTGAAGCATCCCGCCTAGCGTCGTGTGCCCGAGCTCTCGCGCGAATGTCGGGGACTGGTGCACGGACACCTCCCTGGCGACGATCGCGGGTGCCTCCCCGAGCTCCAACGCGAATTTCGCGGCGGCACGTAAGCTCGGGAACGTGTACACGGCGTCCCACCACGGCTGCGCTCGAGCCAGCGGGATCTCAACCTCGGTCACGACTCCGTTGGTTCCGTAGGCGTGTACCACTGGGAAGACGTCGCGGCCGTTCAACTCGAGCGTCCGCGGCGAATGTTCCGCGGTGACCACGCGGAGGCCGAGCACGGCGCCGTCCTCGGCGAGCCCGCCGTGCATCATCGCGCCGATCCCCGTGGATCCGCCCGCTACGAACCCGCCGAGCGTGGCGGTGCGTCTCGTGCTGGGATGCTGCCGGAGTTCCCACCCGTGCTTGCGTGTCTCGTCCTCGAGCTGCTGCAGGATGATCCCGGCGCCCGCGCGGACGACGCCGTCGCGTGCGTCGAGGCTGACGATCTGGTCCATCGGCGAGAGGTCGAGGACCATGCCGCCACGCATCGGGACCGCCTGGCCGTAGTTGCCGGTGCCCGCGCCGCGAGGTGTGATGGGTACGCCGGTTCGCGCGGCGACGCCCGCGGCTTTGACGACGTCGGATTCGGACTGCTCTACGACCAGCGCGTCGCCTCGCATGCCGCGCAGTTGTTTCTTGAGTCGCGGGGAGTACCAGTAGAAGTCACGGGACGCCAGGGCGACTCGTCGCGCCGCGTCGTCGTCGTCCGATGCGTCGATGACTTCCACGCCTCCGTCCCTGAGCTCTGCGACGGCGCGCGCGACCGCCTCGGGGGATACCCTCGTGCCTGCATCGGAGGCTAACGGACGATGCGTCGGCGTCGCGCGCCCCCTCGCGAGGAGGCGCGCGACGATGGACATCGCGTGCGCGCGCATATCGGTCTGTCGTCCTCGCCGGTCTATCCAAGACCGAAACTTTTCCCGCGACCTTTCGTGACGAAACGTCGCGACAGCATGGCACACCACGTGGCGCATCCACGAGATACCCCGGGTTTGGGGTGGATGCGAGTCCCGTGTGGGATCATCGAAGCATCGTTCGCGGCGCTCGTTCGGGTCTCGAGCCAGGGACGACCGTCTCGCGCACTCGGACTCGCGCCCTCGAGGACGCTTCGGCGCTGGACTGCCGAGCCGGACATCATCGCGATTCAACAACGAAATTCGGAAGCTTCGAGCGGTGCCGGGCGCCGCGGAATCCACACAAACGCGTCGGCTTCGATGTCCGCCCCGGTCACGCGCGGCGTCGCGGTCGATCCGACGACGCTCGCCCCGCCGTTCGCGCGATACAGCCACGGCTGCGAGGTCTCCTTCGCCGTGCCCAACACGCGGATGGTTTTCGTATCAGGCCAGCTCGGGGTGAAACCCGACGGGACGTGCTCCGAAGACGCGTACACGCAGGCGACGCAGTGCCTTAAGAACGTGCTCGCCGTCCTCGACGGGGCGGGCATGGGGGTCGCAAACGTCGTCCGGCTCAACGCCTACGTCACGCACCGCGAACACCTGAAAGACTACATGCGGGCTCGAGACGAGCTGTTGGAGAGCGCGGAGTGGCTGAACGGACCACCCGCGTCGACGCTGATGATCGTGAGCGGGTTCGCCAGGCCGGAGTTCAAGGTGGAGGTGGAAGCCACCGCGGCGGCGTGACGCGCGCGCGTATTTGGTTAGTTACGTGTTATTCACCCGCGTGTTAAGACTGATAACACTGTGTGCGCGTTCTATTGGCTATCGCTGCCACTGCCGTAGGCACCGAGGAGCCCCAACCCGCCCCCCCCGCTATCCGAATCTTCCTTCTTCTCCTCCACCGGCACCGCCACCGCTTTGGGCTGCACCACGAGCCTCGGCTTGGCCTTGGCCACGGTGAGAAACGCCGGCTTCTTCACCTTTGGCAGGCTCGGCGCCGGCCCGCCTTTGCCGAGGGGATCTCCGTCGCCGTCCACCTTGCGACGCTTCGCCCCGCCTTTGCCGCCGTCGCTGTCGCTGTCGGATGAGTCTAGCCTGCGAACGAACCCCTCCGCCGCCTTCTGCGCCTCCGCGAACACCGCCTTGGCCTGCGCCTCCTCCGCCTCTTCCGCCCGTTTGCGCTCGGATTCGACGCTCCGACTGATGGCTCCCAGGGCCGAGTCCAGTGTCACCTTGGCGTTGCGCGAGTTGAGCGACCGCATCTCGTCCAGCGCGGCCATGATGTCCATCTCGCGCTTACTCTCCTTCGTCCTGTTCTCCAGCGCCGCCATGGCGTTCCCTTCCTCCTCCTCCTCGCGCTCGCGCTCCGCCTCGTCTTCCTGCGTGGCTTTGTCTCGCCACGGCTCGTAGTTTCGACTGGCGCCTCGTTCCACGGTGTAGTCGCTGTTCTGCGGGTCCGTCTTCATGGTGATCTCGGCGGAGCACCGATTACACCGGAAGAAGAACCTGAAGATCTGGATGCCGAGGTAGTCCTCCCCGAGCGCGTCCTCCTTGCGGGAGTTGAACTTGGTCCCTTTCATGATGTAGTTGCCGCACGTGTTGCAGCAGATGCTCATGGGCAACATCATGCGCACCTTCATCTCGTTGCGCTTGCCACCCTTGCGCGTGCCGCGCGGGATCTTCGACGGATCGAAGTCCGGCGGGATGTACTTGTTCAGAACCTTGCGCTCGCCCATGGTTACCGCCCGTACGAATCGTCAGCCGCGCGACGTGCGCTCCTCGCTCGGCGAGGGAAAATGTGTTAGGGTTGGTCGTAGGTGTTCAAATATATTATCGACAAATGATGCAACTCCGCTTCGCCTACGCTTCAATCAAACCGGCCGCCTGGGCGCCATGCACGCCAAAATCCCCTTCTGCCACCAGGGCTTATCCCCGTACTCCGCCTCCGACTGCGCGTCGACGGTGTTGCGGTCGGGTGCCCACGCACCGACCGCGCCCGAGTGCTGCGCCGCGATGGCCGCGCCCGCGCATCCCGCCATGAGCGCCGAACCGACGTCCAGCCCCTGCGACCACACGCGGAGGAACCCCGCGTTGAACGCGTCCCCCGCGCCGTTCGTGTCCACCACGCGTGACACGGTACAGGCCGGAACCGCCCACCGGCGACCGGAGGAGTCACCCGCCAACACGCCCCGAGCCCCGCGCTTGATCACCACGAGGCCGACGCCGTCGCTCGACGCGGATTGTTGCCCCGATCCGTCGCCGCCCGAAGCACCTCCCACGAGCACCTCCAGCGCCTCCTCCGCGGTGTCCTTGCCGGTGATCTCGCACGCCTCCACCTCGGATGGCATGAGCAGGTCCACCGCGCCCGGGCCGCGCACGGCGGTCATCATCGCGGTGGGCGTCCACTCGCCCGTTGCGTCAAAGTTTGGATCCATTGAGACTTTGATCCCTCGTGATTTGAGTCGCTTGACGCATGCTGCGAGGCCGCCGTGGACGCCGCGGCAGACGTAGAAGCCCCCGATGTGGACGTGCGTGGCGTCGAGGGCGTCCGCGTTGCCCCCCGGGAGGAGCTGGTTGAGCGTGGCGGTCTTCGCGGCGCCGTAGGTTGAGACGAAGGTTCGATCGACTCTTGGGCCGTGCATGGCGACGCACGTGGCGGTGGCTTGGTACTTGAGCACCGCGAGTGATTTGGCCGGGTCCGTCACCTTGGACTCGTTCTTCAGCGCGGCGGTGAGGACCTGCGCCATGCGATCCTGGCCGACGGCCGCGTGCAGCGTGGCGGGGACGCCCTGCGCGGCGAGATGCCACGCGGTGTTGAGCGCGGATCCGCCCGGGCCCTGCGACACCGTCTCCACCTCGATGTCCGCGCCGGGGGAAGGGAGGACGTCGAGGGAACCGACGGAGATGTCGACGAAGGCGTCGCCGATGACGGCGAACTTGACCTGGGAGGCCATGATCGGGAGGCCGTAGGAGGACGCAGGAGAGGTCTGCGGTCCCCAATCTCTGCAATAATCTCAAGGTTCCTTTCCTGCTGTTCGACCTTTCCTTTCGCTCTTGCGTATTTGGCTATTTGCGCTCGTATGTATCCGCAGTCATTACCTTTTTCAAATTCTTAACCGTTAATGTGAACCACCGTACGAGCAAACAGTATGATAACGATTTTGAACTTCCTTCAGGTTTGTTGGATATAGGCGACCTTTTTCGACTGGGATTCTCCATTGACGACGGAGAGGCGCACCGGGCCTTGGTGCCAGGCGGGTGCGATCCGCGAACGTAGCGACGTGGTTTTTCCATCCGGAGCGACCCACCATGGTGTTCTCGTGGGACGCGCAGTCCCTGCGGGCCGCGATTGACGACCCGGGCCTGAGCTTCGCCGCGCTGCAGGTTGCGAATCAGGGATCTGGACGGCACGAGCTGACGGGCGCCGAGGCGGTGGCCTTCTTCACCGGGTCGGGGCTCCCGCAGGAAGCCTTGAGCCAGATATGGATGACGAGCACCAAGGGCGCGCCCGAGATGGGCCCGCAGATGTTCCTCGAGGCCCTCAAGCTCGCGTACGATGCCCTGCACGGCGGGCAATCATCGTCCCAGATGATGGCGGGCGCATCCTCCAGTGGGATGGCAGCACCCGCTCCTCCCTCCGCCTCCTCCTTCGGCGCTCCTCCCTCCGGTCCGACTCCCGAGGAGCGGCAGAAGTACTCCGCGCACTACGGCACCCTCCCGGGCGCCAACAGCCAGCAGGTGTCGCTGCCCGACGCCGCGGAGTTCCTCTCAAAGGCGAAGATCAAACGCGAGCTCATCGAACAGATTTTGGTCAAAAACACCCGGGGAAGCGGCGCGGTGACGCTGGACGCGTTCGTGCAGTCCATGCACGAGACGTACGAGGCGCGCAAGGCGAAGAAGGAGAAGAAAGGGATGAAGAGCGCGGCGAAGGCGGCGATGGCGTCCGGCGCGTTCGGCTCCACCCTCAAGTCGCAGCCGAGCGGTTCCGCGTCGTGGCGGTCGGCGCCGCCGCCCCCGCCGCTCGAACAACCCGCGGCGAACACAGCTGTGCAGCCCGGGCAGTCTGCATCCACGTCGTCCGCGTTTGCCAGCTTTGACGCCCCGCCCGGGCAGGCGCCGGGGGGGATGGGCGGCGGCGCGTTCGACGTCCAGGAAGGAAACTCCGGAGGCTTTGCATCTTTCGAATCCGATTTCGGCGCTTCGGCGTCCGGGCCCGCGCCCGTTGGCATCGCGACAAACTCCGGCGGCGGGTTCGCCTCCTTCGACGCCAACTTCGGCGCCGCCGCGTCCAACGCGGATCTGTTCACCGAGCCGGGCACGGTCACGGGCGGCGGCGACGCTTTCGGTCGGTCGGGATCCTTCGCGGGAACGGTGGGTTTCACGGGTGATTCTCAGTCTCAGTTCGCGTCCGCCGGGCCCACGGGCGGGTCCCTAGCCGCGGGTTCCGGCGCCGGGTCCGCCGCGCTGGACCAGGACATGTTCTCCGGCGCGCAGTACGGCTCCGGCGGCGGCGGTTTCGGTGGTGAGATTCAGCCGGAGATTCAGAATGAGATTCAGCCGGCGCCGGAGATGCAGGCGAGCGGGTTCGGGGGCTTCGGCGGCGATCAAAGCTTAGCCGCGTTCGAGGCTCCACCTCTGACCGCCGTGGAGCCGCCCGGGGTGTCGGTCACGGCGCCGGCTGAACCGTCCGCCGCGACCGGGGATATGTTCTCCTCCTTCGACGCGCCTCATCCAAACCCGCCGCATCCCGCACCGGGCGGTGACGCATTCGCCAGCTTTGAACCGCCGGCGCCGCCCGCCGCGACGACGGCGACGACGAGCGACAACAACGACGCGTTCACGAGCTTCGACGCGGCGCAGAAGCCCCCGTTACCTCCGCCGGCACCGCCGCCGCAGACGACGGCGGCGTCTTCCTCCGGCTTTGGCGCCTTTGACGCGCCCTTCGATGCGCCCGCGGCGGCGTCATTCCCGCCGGCTCGCGATGAAGCCGCCGAAGCCGCCGCCGCCGCCGCGATACTCTCCGCGGACCGTGAAAAGGAGCGCGCGCGCATCGCCGCCGCCGACCTCGCCGCCGCGGAGGCTGCCGCCAACCTCGCGAAGCGACGCGTGGCTCAGGCGGAGTCCGACGCCAGAACAGCGGAGGCGGACGCCGAGCGCGCCGAGGCGGACCTGGAAATCGCGAGAAACGAAAGGGACGTCGCCGAGGAGGGCGCCAAACGCGTCGGCGAGCGCAAGCGCCTCGCCATCGCCCGCGCCGAGCGCGCCGCCGCCGAGGTGGCGGACATACGAGCCAAGACGAAACGTTTAAAAACGGACCAACAGGAAGTCGCCGGGCAACTGGACGCCGACGCCGCCGCCGCGGAGGAGGCGCTGGACCGGGTCAAATCTCACGCCGCGGCGTCGCGCAAGAACATCGAAAAGGCGATGGCGCAGTCCAAGAAACGCGCGACGGACGCCCAGGCGCAGGCTGAGGAGATCCGCGCCAACGCCAGCAGCAACGCCAAGGCGTCCAAGCTCCGAGTGGAGACGGAAATCGCCGAGGCCAAGGAGCAGCTCGAAGCCGCCAAAGCCGAGCGTGATCGGATCAAGCGCGAGACCCAGGTTGCCAAGATTGAACGCGACGCGGAGCTCGAGCGGCTCCGTCTGGAACATGACTTGGTTTCCAGAGAGATTCTGGACGCACGCAGCGCGCACGAGCACGACCACGACGTCGCGGCCGAACCCCTCGAGACCCTACGGGCTCAAATCGCGGTTATAAAATCCGAAATTCGCCGGACGCAAGATGAGACATCCGTCGCTTCCAAGCGCGCCACCGAAGCGCTCGTCGAGGCCAGTCTACAGCTCCAGGAGTGCGAGGACGCCGCCGCGGAGTGCCGGCTAGAGCGCGAGATCACCGCGGAGAGCGAGGATAAGGAGTTGGAGAAGGTTCGGATCGCGTTGGAAGAGACGAGGCGAGCGCTGGAGGAATCCATCGAGCGGAACGACGAGCTCTCTCGAAGGCACATCGCGGAGATCACCGAGCTCACCGAGACGATCGAGGCGACCCGCATCGCCACCGAGGAGGCGCACGTGGAGGCGCGGGAGGCGTCCGAGGCTCACGCGGAGCGCGTGGAGGCGCTCCACGAGCAGCTTCGCGCCGCGTACAGGGCCAAGGATGAAGCCGAGGCTGACGCCATCAAAATCGTGAAAGAGTGCGGCGCCGTCGCCGCCGAGAAGACCGCCGCGGCTGAAAAGGCTGAAGCCGCCGCCGCGGACGCGCGCGAGAAGGCGGACGCCGCCAAGGCTGACGCCGACGCCAAGCGATCAGCCGCGCTCGAGCGCCTGAAGGATGCCGAGGAGGCGTTGAAACGTGACCTCGAGGAGCTGCGAGCCGGCAAAAAGGAGCAAGCAGACGCGGCCAACCTCGAAAACGACCGACTCGCCGAGATCAAAGCCACACGCGAGGCTGAACGATCCGCGTACGAGACCGAGGTGGCCGCCGCGAAGGATGCCATCGCGGACGCCCGCGCGGCGATCGCGAGCGAGGAGGCGATGCTCGAAGCCGACCGCGCTAAGCGCGAGATCGAAAAGGAGGAGGATGACGAAAACATCACGGTGGCAAAGGAGAAGCTCAAGGCGGATCAGCTCGCGCTCGCGAAGAAGAAGGCGCAGGCTGACGAGGCCAAGGCTCAGGCTGAGCTCGCGTCCGTGGCGAGGAAGTCCATCTTGGCGCACGTCGAGGAGGAGGCTGCGGAGCTCCGGCGGAAGGTTGCGGATGAGCAGCGCAGGGTGGACACGGAGTCGACGCAAATTGAAAACGACCTCGCGATGCGCGAGGCGTCTCTCGCCGCGGAACAGACCAAGCTCGCCGCCGCGCTCGAGCGCCTCCGGTTCCAGCGCCCCAGGGAGTCCGCCGCCGCGAAGCAGGTCCAGGCTTTACGGGAAACCCTCGCGAAAGCCGAGGTTGAACGCGAGGATGCCGAGAACCGAGAGGCGGAGGCTCGCGCCGAAGTTGAGAAGAATCTCGCGCAGCTCAAATCGTTAGCCACCGCGGTGGCGAAAGCCAACGGAGCCGCGGCGTCCGCCAGGGCGTCCGCCATGGAGGCTGAGCGACTCGCCGCGACCAACGCCGCCGCAGCGGAGCATCAAACCTCGCACCAAACCTCGCACTACGGCGGTGACCGAATCAGGGCCACAGCCGAGAAACGAGCCGCCGATCGAATCCGAGCAGCTCGAGCGGAGGCGGCGAGGGTCATCGCCGCGAGATCACCGCGAGCTCAGCTCGGGTTCAACTCCCCGCGGTTCAGCGCGTCGGGAGGAAGCGGTTCGTTCGGTGGTGCGTCCACGCCGAGGTCCGCACTGACGACGCCGCGTGCGGGTGCGGCGGCGACGGGGGGGGCGAGCGGAGAGTTCCGGACCGCTTCCACCACCGGGTTTGGAAGCGCGTTCAAGACGCCCGCGGGGACGACGGCGGCGGCGGCGACGCAGCCCCGCGCGTTCGCCGCCGAGCCCACGCCCACGACCACGCCCGCGCCGGACCCAACACCCGCGCCACGGAAGGCCATGTCACCGAGGGCGTCGGCGCGTGAGTCTATGGATACGCTGCGCATCGACGCAGACCTTGACGCGGACCTCGGCGGGTTCGACGACCCGTTCATGCCCGGCGGGTCGGGGGTTGATAAATCCCCACGGTCATCCGCCGGCGCGATCAAGCCTCCAAAGTCTCCAAAGTCTCCAAAGTCCAAGGCGTCGTCCCCGGGCTCGCCCAAGTTCGCCGCGTTCGAGGCTAGGTTCTCGGAGGGTGAGCCCGCGTTTGCGGCTGACTTTTCCGCGTTTGAGCCCCCCGCGGCTACCGCCGGCGCCGGCGGCTTCGGATCATTCGAACCCGCGAAAGGCTTCGACGCGTCCTTCGATAACCCCCTCTCGACGAACCCTGACGAAGGGAGGCAGATGGAACCGGCGCCCGCGCCGGTCGACCCGCCGAGAAAGTCGGAGGGTGAGCTCAAGGTTGACGACTTCACCGACGACGAATCCGAGGACGAGGAGGAGCCGACGGACCCGAAGGTGAAGGCGCTCCAGGGGTTCACGATCAAGCCCGGCGTGCCTAAACCCGCGGGACCGAGCTACTTCGACGATCCAAACCTCCCTCCCGCGAAGGGAACGTCGGGGCTCTTCGACGACTCCGGGACGACAAGTCCAGCGGTTGAGGCCAACTTTGACGAAGCGCCGGCGGCCGCGCCGGAAGAAACTAGGGAAAAATCCAAATCCGAAGATGAATTCGCCACGGACGACGAGAACGAACCCGAACCGCGGAAGGAACCCGAGTCCAACCTGACTGGCGACGGATCCATCCCGGCCATGGCGGACGCCGACCGCGAACAGTTCTTCGACGCGTTTGTGCAGTACACCGGGGGTTCACCGGACGGCGAGATGTCGGGGGGGCAATTGGTGCAGGTGACTCAGGGCACCGGTTTGGAGCAGGGCGATTTATCCACCATCTGGCAGCTGGTCTCCGCGCCCGGTGCGTCGGCCCTGACGCGGGAAGACTTCGCGCTGTTCATGCACGTGCTTCGACACAGGGTCGCCGGCGGGACGCTGCCCGAGCGCGTGGACGAGGACGAACGGGTGAGGATCATGGGACCGACGCACGGCGTTCGAAGGGCGCCGCCGCCGCCCCCCGCGGATCACCCAGTCGTCGTCCATATCGAGTCCTTCGCGAACATCAAGGATGGGGGCAAGTTTAAGAACGCGAACGTGTCCGTGGCGCTGGTGGACGGGGCCGGCGAGCCGCTGTGCCCCGCGGCGACCACGCCGATGGGCGCGGCGACGCCGAGGGCGGATGGGAGTTTGATCTTCAACGCGCCGGTGAGCCTTCAGGCGACGTACGGTATGATACCCAGGGGCGGCGCGATCGTCCTGGAGCTGAGGCACTTCAAGGAGAAGGAGAAGAAGATGAGCGTGAAGTGCTGGGCGTACGTGGCGGGCGCGAGGGTGGAGCGGGGCGGGTCGGTCGCGACGGCGTCGCTGCACAAACCGACGGATAGGAGCGGGAAGAAGCAAAAGAACTTCAACAAGGGCGC
>MDSX01044970.1_pt1 | contig 12186 bp, 8 predicted proteins | sample 811141 | NCBI WGS metagenome assembly MDSX01 (sample SAMN05326642, study PRJNA326480) | marine metagenome | isolation source: seawater | place: Atlantic Ocean: South East | collected 2010
AAGGCAAGTCTTCGGTTCATGAATTCACCGAGGAACCCGTTAGATATGAACAGCGCGCTTTGGCGTGCAGATCGTGAGAGGCTCAATCCTCATCGTTTTCATCATCGGTTTCCAGTTTCTTCACCGGTGTTTTTGAGACAGGAATGAGGCTTCCCTTCACCGGACGCAGTTCGGCTGTCTTTGGCTTTCCGATGGAGGGAGGAGGGCCTCGTTTCTTTTCTGGCGTCAGCATGTGGCCAACCGGCGTGAGCGATGCCGTTCTTACTTCTTCTTCATCCACCAGTGGTTGAAGCGTCCCACGAATGGGTCTGAGCATGGCGGTGGGGCGGGTCATGGTGGTTTTGGCTTCAGCTTCCTCTTCCACCGTCTCCGATGGCGCCATCACTTCCTCTTCCACCTGCTCAACGACTTCATCGACTTCGGCCTCGTCGGGTACGCTGACTTCCTCGAGCATGGCCTCGCCGACCTCTTCCATAGCGGCGTCTTCTTGGGCAACGAAGGCAGGCTTCGAGATGGGTTGCCGAACGGTTCGCACCGGTTCGGGTTGGGCGATGGGCTGCCGCACGTTTCGTACGGGTTGAACCTGCCCAGCCAACGGTCGAGCGCTCGTCATTGGAGCCCTCATGTTGCCCAAGCCAAGCCTTGGCTCATCCTGGGTTTGCTGTCCAGCTAGGCCACGCAGTGGGCGGCCTGCGGCAGCTCCGAGGCTATCCGGCCGGGCTCCAAGCGCTGTAGGGTCCATGGCGCCTGCTCCAAAGGCCGCAGGGGCTTGTCCCGAAATTGATTGCATCCATTTCTGGCGTTTCTCAGCACGTGTATCGGTGGCTTGCAAGGAACTGAATTCCTGTTCACGAGCACGAAGTTCCCCTTCATCAGCGTCAATTTCACCTTGGATTTGTTGCGAGACGGCCTCCCGCATCTTATCTTCGGCCATTTCCTTGAAGGAGTCCATTTTCTCAGCCAGTCCCTTGAGGCGGTCCCGAATCTCTGCTCGCTTGAGACCAAGTTGCGCCTCGATCTCAGCACGAATTTGGGCCTCACGCTTTCGGACGTCGATGAGCGCTTTGTTGCGCATGATTTCCTCACGCTTCTCCAATTGGCGCTCCAACTGAGTGGCGACTTCCTCTTCCTTTCGGGCTTTGAATTCCTTGAGTTTCTCTTCCATCTCGACTTCCAGTTCGAGAGCGGTTTCCTCTTTGAGGAGGTCCAGGTCGGTTTCATGGGTCAGCCGGTCGTTGCGAAGTTGTGCATCAACCTCCGACATGATGGCCTTGCGAGCTGCGGCTTCACGGGATTGGAATTCAAGGTCAAGCCGTTCGGTCCAATCTTGCTTGTTGGCGCTGTATTGTGCCTCAAGTTGTTCTCGCAGTTCGGCTTCCCGCTCGTACCTGTATCGGGACAATCGGTTCTGAATTTCTGCTTCCCGTGCGTGGCGGTAAGAACTGAATTCGTTTTCTTTGCGATGCTCAAGTTCCACCTCGATCTCCGTTTGCAGGCTGCGTGAGATGTCATCGATGGCTTTGCTGAAGGTGAGGTCATACTTGGCTTTCAGTCGAGCCTTGCGCTCAGCCAAACGGGTGGCTTGCTGCTCGTTGAGTTCTTGTTCAATCTGTCCACGAAGTTCATCGCGTCGCTTGGCAATGGCCAGTTCGACGTCCTCCCGCATGCGCTCTTCTAGGTCATCGGTTTCACGTCGGAGCTGCTGTTCGATATCGGATTGGAGTTGTTGAGCAATGTCCTCTTCGAGCCGGAGGCTTCGTCGTTCATATTCGACCTTGAGTCGTGCCTCACGTTGCTTGAGGCGTTGGCGCAACTGTTGTTCAAGACGGGTCCGAATCCCTCGGCGGAGTTGTTCTTCACGCTCGGCCAGCAAGGCTTCGTGCCCCTCCTCCAAGCGACCGATCTCAAGTTCTTCCATCTCAACGAATCGCTCCTCCATTTCATGTTCGAGGTTGGCTTCTATCTCGCGGAGGCGCTGTTGCAGCTCTTGGTTGTAGTCCAAGCGCAACCGCTCCTTTTGAATGCCAAGGCGTCGGTCGTATTCCTCGTGAAGTTGAGTTTCAATGGACGCTTTCATCTCAGCCTTTCGCTCTTCAAGCCGTTGATGTTGCTCAACACCGTGTTGCTCGTGAATGGCGTTGATTTGACGCTCAAGTCGCAAGTCGAGTTCCTGACGGACGCGCGCCTCTTCAGCGGCCAAAGCATCGCGCTCCATGGTTTCCAGTTCGGCCTCCATGGTGGTTCTGAGTTCGTTTTCCAACGCATCGAGGGTGAGTTCGTGTTGGGTTGCCAAGTCCTTGGCAATGTTGGCCTTCATGGCCTCAACCCGTTCGCTGATGGCCTGTTGACGGAGCCTTCGCTCGCGTCGAAGATCGGCTCGGAGCCGCTCTTCTTGACGGAACCGGGCACGCGTGCCCAAAGCCTCGTCGAGGGTTGACGTGTCCGCCGAGGTGAATTGAGAGCGCAAGGAGGCCAAGGTGACCCGTTCGGCTGTTTTGTGGCCGTCATGCGCCGCCTTTTCCACCTTCATGTCATGGCTTTCGCTCATACCCATTGGAATCCCATCCACTTTTCCATGGACTTCTCTTCATAGATAAGGAGCGCGACGGAGGTGTGGCCGTAGCACGCGCTTTTTGCACCTTTTTTTGGTGGCGGTGTTGTTCAGAATCGAACTGTAAACTGTGTATCACAGGCCGGGCAATCAATCTCTCGTGCACCGGGGCGGCGTTTCATTCGCAGATTCCGGTGGCATCCAGGACACTCAATCTCGACGCGGGGGACGTTGGGGGTGAGGGTGAAAAAGGAATCACATGAGCCACATTTGAGTTCAGCAGGACGATGGTCTACACCCGCTACCAAGACCTTTGAGCAGGATGGGCAGGACAACTTCTCTTCCTTCCACTTTCGACGTGTGGCGGGGTGGTCGACACGAACGCGCGCATCGCACAGGGTGCAGTTGAGTTCACCCAATCCAGTGGGCAGCATTCCTCCGCATTTTGGGCAGGAAAGTGGCGGTGGCGCGACCTTTGACTCGACACTCAATTCTTCGGTCATGGAATCACTTCTTCTTCGAGTAGAGAACCAGTTGCTCAGGAATGAAGTTCCAAGGCACATCAAGGGTCAGTCCAAACTCCTCGGAGAGGCGAACAATGAGTTGTTTCGCACTCACTTGGTCGCGGGACCCCTCGAGGTCCAAAACAATGACTTCTCGCCCTTCCTCGTCCACCGCCAATGAAGCAAGCGTTGCTCGTGCCGACGAGGGGGCAGGGGTCTCGCTCGATGCTGGTGCAGCGGCGCTGGGGGCAGCGGTCGCGTTGAGAAGTTCTGGCAGGTCAACGTGCAGGTTCTTTTTCCACCAGCGGGCACGCCCTTCGTCTCGATGGTTCTCAATGAGTTCTAAGGAGGCGAGTTTCTTCAGGTGGTGGTAGAGGTTGTAGCGGTCCACGCCCAGTGCTTTTTGGAGTTGAACGGTGCTCATTTCAGCGGTTTGAGCCAAGGCGACATACGCTGACCGTCGCGTTGGGTGTGCGAGTGCCGTGGTGATGGGGTCGCCGCGTACTCTTCCCATTCGCTCACCGTTCCGGAAGAAAGGCTTCTATGGTTTGAAGATGTCGCGTGAAACCCAAGCAAAACCATTCAGGTTCGAGCAGGAATGTAACGCGCTCGGAAGGTCGAAAAAGCCTCCTTTGTATCGCTTACCATCGCCGCTAAACTTTGCTTCATGAGTTTGAATGATTGTCCATTTTGAGCCAGCCGTGCTCCGTTGAGGATCACGATGACCACCGATAATTCGTGGATGAGCACACCGACCCAAAGCTGGTCGTACCACTGCTGGACAACGGCGAACACCAGCGTCACGGTGATGAAGACAGAAAAGAACAGGTTTTGCATGAGGGTGCGTTGTGCTTGCCGTGCAAGGTCAACCATTTCGGTCAACAAGCGTGGGTCATCGCCGGGTATCAGGACATCTGCGGCTTCGAGGTTCACGGCTTCGCCGGTTCCAATGGCCACGCCTACGTCCGCCACTGCTAAGGCCGCAGCATCGTTGAATCCGTCGCCGACCATCATGGTGACGTGAGAACTTGAGCGGGCTTGAACCCAACTCACCTTTTCTTCCGGGCTTAGTCCTCCATGTGCAGCGCTTTCAGGCAATCCAACCGAGCGGGCAAATTCAGAAACGGCTTGTTGGCTGTCTCCGGAAAGAATTTCGATGTTGATGTTGCGTTTTTTCATCGCAGCGATCAATTCGTCCGAACCGTCTCGGGTGTCATCGTGAACGAACGTTGCGAGGGCAATGCCCACACCATCTTTCACCAAGAGGCTGGCACCATGCCCATTGGCTTTGGCTGCCTCGTAGGCGTCGAGCAGCCGGTCTTCAACCGTGATGCCCATGGATGCTGCTTTGTCGGGCCGGATGATGGCCACCTTCGCTGCTCCATGTTGGCCTGAAACACCCGCATCAATGTCGGTGATTTCTTTGATGGCCGCTGCTTTGACCCCCTCATTTTCTCCAAATTCCAAAACGCTCAGGGCGTAAGGATGGTTGGACCGAGACTCAAGTCCCATCATGATTTGAAGAGCTGAAAGCCGACGTCGGCCTTTACCGAGCACGATTTCACCAATCTTTGGCTTCCCGGAGGTCAATGTACCTGTCTTGTCAAGAAGGATGTGATTGACGTGGGCCATGCGTTCCAATGCATCTCCTCCACGAACAACAGCCCCGCTTTGTGCTGCGTTTGAGAGGGCGGCCGCATGGGGGACTGGCGTGGCCAAAAGGAGGGCGCAGGGGCACGAAACGACCCACAAAAGAAGAATAATTTTCCAATTTTCAGGGAAGGCAAAGTACCACACCACAAAGGCTCCAAAGAGCACGAAGGGCACCCATATCGCAGTGAACTTTTCAATGCCGCTGTGAAGCCGTGGAGGAACTTCTCTGAAGGTATGGACGGCGTCGATGAGTCCGGACAATCGTGTGTTTTCACCGACCGCCACCACCTCGCATACCACCGGTCCTTGAGCCAAAATGAGCCCCGCTTCGATGATATCGCCGACCTTGACATCAACCGGTACGGATTCGCCGGTCAGCGGCGCTTTGTTGAGGGTTCCCGAACCTTCGAGGATACGGGCATCGGCCGGAATCAATTCACCGCTGCGTATTTCGATGTGGTCGCCGGGATGAATGAGGTCGATGGGGATGATGTCCGAGGTTGGCCCTTGATGAGGCGAAGCAACGGGGCCAGCTGCTCCCATGAGGGAAGGGGCCAAACCAACAGGAGCGAGGGAGATGGAGGTCATCGTGTCCAACGAGATTGGTCCGTGATGGTTCACCTTCCTGGCGGTTCGAGGGAGGCGGTCCAAGCCACCTTGCATGGCTTCCCGCGCTTTGATGAGCGCATCGCCTTCCAGATGGATGGTGAAGGCTACCAAAATGGTGACAATAAGCGCCTCTTCCCACATGCTGAGGATGCATGCACCGATGACGGCGAGGCTGGTTAAGACCTGGAATCCCATTTGCAGGCTGCGCAGCGAACCATAGGCTTCTCTAAACATCTGAATGCCTCCAATGGCCACTGCAGGTACCGCCAAAAGCGGGATGAGCACACCGTGGTAGCCCAACAATTCAGCGAGCATGATGAACACGAGAACAGGAAACGCCACTCCGCCACCAATCAAACGCCATTGATCTGGACGCAGCCGGTTTGATTTTGCCTCGGACAATTCGGGGGCCTGGCCCAAAACATCTTCCAATCCTCGCTTCCTTGCTTCCACAAGGTCCTGATTGTTGGTGACGACCAACTGGACAAGGATTCGGTCGTCGTCGGAAATTTCCACATCAAGGACGCCCGGTTGTCGCCGAATCACGCGGTTGAGGCGTTGAACGGGAACATCGTTTCGTAAAGCGATGGCTGACGCTTTGACCCCTACCAGTTCGTGATGTTCAACATCGGGTGCATGTCCGAGGGAGCGCAAGACGGAGGAGATCTCGAACAGAGGCCCAATTTCAAGGTCGACGTTGACCTTGACCTCTCCGGAAGTGACGGAAACGGTTGAATTCGTGACCTGTTTCATTTGGTTCATCGCTCGGGTCGCCTTTGAAGCACAATCCGGGCAATCCATGCCGAGAATGGGCCAACTCACTGAATAGGTGCCGGCGGCGTCGGAAATGACACTTGTATCGACGACCTCGCCTTCCAGTGAAGGGGGTTCGCTTATGGGAATTGACGCTGGTTTCTTGTTGGCCTCCGGAAGGGCTTTGACGGGCTCATCGTCTTCAAGGGACAGGAATACTTCCTCGCCCTCCGATGCGTCCATGACGCTCCCAATCCACGGTCGTTCAAGAAATCATCTCATCCGGTCCATGTCGGCCTGAAGGCAAGGTAAGGTTCATGCCGCTCTTTCGGCCAGCCCTTGGCATGGAGTGGCTTCCTTCCAATTGGTGCCCCAGCGTCGTGGTCATCGACATTGACGGTACCATCACCGATGGAAAGAAACACCTTTCCACGGAGGCGGTCAAAGCCGTTCGAAGGTTGGAAGATGCTGGCATCCCGGTCGTGTTAGCCACCGGTAACGTTCGGCCGGTCACCTATGGATTGTGGCGTTTCTTGGGCCTCTCGGCGCCGATGTGCTGCGAAAATGGAGGTGTGCTTTGGCACCCATCGTGGGATGAGCCTATGCTGCGTGCTTCGGCCGATGAGGCCAAAGAGGCCGCTGATTGGCTGGCCACGCAGGTCGATGGAGTGGACCCCAACGGCATTGCCACCAACCGCTGGAGAGAAAGCGAATGGTGCTTGTTTCCCGATGACCCTTTGGACGCCATTTCCGCGGCGATGGCTCGTAGCGAATGGTCGCACCTCAGTGTTGTCCGCACCGGCTTCGCCATTCACTTGATGGAACCACACCTGAGCAAAGGCGAGGGCCTTCGTGTGTTGTTTGAGCGAATGGGGTGGTCGGTTGAGGAAGCGTTGTGTGTTGGGGATGCGCCAAATGACCTCCCCATGTTTGAATTGCTGCGTTGGTCCGTGGCCGTGGGGGGTGCTTTCGACGCGGTGGCTGAGGCGGCAGACGTCGTTTCGCCCTACCCCCACGGGGCGACCTTCCCCCCTCTTGTCGATGCCATTTTGGAGCGTGCAATGGGGGATAACCGTTGAACGTCATGGGCATTGATATTGGCGGAAGCGGCTTCCGAATTGGTGTGTTTGACACGGCGTCGGGAGAACTCATCGGCCCACTTCATCGACATCGCCACGACCGATCAACCGGTCCTGCCGAGGTTCTTGGTGCCGTTCGTAAGGCGATTGAAGGGTTGCAATGGAACGGGCCAATTGGCCTCGGTTTCCCGGGTGCTGTTGAGATGAACCGCCCCATCACGGCCCCCAACTTGGGTCAAGACTGGATTGGTGTGGATGTTGCACAGCTCTTGGGCGCCCACCATGGAGGACGGTTTGCAATGCTCAACGACGCCGATGCGGTCGCTTTGGCGGAAGCAACCCACGGGGTTGGCCATGGCGGTGCAGCGTGCGTGCTGACCTTGACGATTGGGACGGGACTGGGAACCACCGTACACCGGGATGGGCGGTTGGTGCCCAACCTGGAGCATGGGCGATTGCCTCATCCAACGCGTGGAGGTCATCTCGAAGAACACCTCTCAGGGCGCGCTCGGACGCAGGAAAATCTGAGCCTGGAGGCTTGGGCGGAGCGTTTCCAAGAAGGCTTGTCGTTCCTCGAGCAACGGATTCAACCGGACCGCATCATCCTCTACGGGGGCTTGATGGAGCATTGGGATGAGATCCGCCCGTTGCTCTCCACTCGGGCAGAATTGTTCCCGGCCACGTTGAGGGAAACGGCTGGGCCGTTGGGTGCAGCGATGGCGGCTCACGACTTGTGAGACGCATCCGCCAGTGAAAACGATGTCACCATTTGCATGGCTTGTCCGTACTTGATGGAGCCAAGGTACTCTTTGCTCTGGCCGTGTGTTACCACGCGGAGACGGAATTTACAGAGGCGTTTTGTTCGTCGCTTTCGATGATGTTTGTAGAAATGAACCCCAACTTTGTATGTTCCCAAGGGTGCATTTTGCCGCCAAACAACGTTTTCGACGGGCGTTTTTGAAACCGGTCGCACGTTCATGTCGACGTCCAATACCCCGCCGCATTCGCTTTTTTTGTTGTTGAAATAAATCCGTTCACCGGACGGGCAAAAGAGATGGAGGTCAAGGTCGTTGTAATCGTCCCAAGCCAACGAAATTTGCACTTCACCGGACGCCCCTCCCTCTCGTTCCAATCGCTCATCCATGTTCACTTCGGGCTCTTCGTCTTCCTCAGTGGCGACGATGACGCCGCTACCGATGTGCTCCTCGGAAACCACGGCGGCGTGTTGCTGCAAGGGCGGTTCGTGGTGTTCCATCCACGCCGCTCGCGAGGTCAACTCTTCTCTTCGTTGGTCCTCCGAGGGCGTGCTGTCCTCGTCGCCGTTGTTTTCTGGGACCTCTTGGAGAAGGCCCAATTCGAGGAAGTTTCGGTCTCGGCGCTCATCTCGCTCTTGCCATGCTTCTCGTTCTGCAGGGGGAAGTTCTCCAACCTGGGGCATGCTGACGAGCAATCGCATGCGTCCTTGGTGCATGCCAATTTGAGAGCGAGTGCTGTATTTTTCCAACAGTGCTTGAGCGCGCAGGCGAGCTTGGCGTTGCTTCCAGTACCGGTTGAGAAGGTAGACACCGAACCCTCCTAACCCTGCGCTGGTGCCAAGGGTCAGCGGGTCAACCATGGTAGGAAATTTTCCCGCGGTCCTTTATGAGAGAACCGGTAGGGGGCCCATCACGAAAAGAATTCAGCGTTGAGGGCATCAAGGGATGCTTTGTCAGGCCGCAGTACTTCATCGGGAACATCAAGAAGGGCTTCATCCACCAAGCCGAGGTCTTCGGCGAGCGAAGGTTTGGTGGCATCGAAATACAAGAGTCCAGTGACGTGCTTGCCACCCGTCTCGGCACCGTGAAGCGCCATCAAGGCCGCCATCGCATCGCTGGGGTCGTGTTCGTCCGAAATGGTCTCGAGTCGAATCGTTGAACCGTCGTGCAGGGTGATGTCCCGAAAGTGGCCTTCGGGAACTTCCACCTCTTGCATCGGGTTGAAGTGGGGGATGTAATCGGCCATGTGCAAGGTGACTTCGTTTTCTTTCACGTAGCCGTACGAGCGCATGGATTCATCGTTGTTGTTGAAGGTGACACAGGGCGAAATCACGTCGATAAGGGCGAATCCTTTGTGCGACATCGCCGCTTTGAGAAGGGACGTGAGTTGTTTCTTTGAACCTGAGAACGAACGTGCTACAAAAGTGCATCCGAGGTTGATGGCCATGGCGCACAAGTCAATGGGCTGCGTTTCGTTTGCCGGGCCCTTCTTCTTCTTGGAACCGACGTCGGCGGTAGCCGAATATTGGCCCTTTGTCAATCCATAGACGCCGTTGTTTTCCACGATGTAGACCATGTCCATGTTTCGGCGGATGGCGTGAATCAGTTGACCGATACCGATGGAAGCGGAATCGCCATCCCCGGAGACGCCGAGGTACAACAGATCCTTGTTGATGGCATACGCTCCTGTTGTCACCGATGGCATTCGGCCGTGGACGGTGTTGAATCCGTGGGATTGACCGAGGTAGTATGCGGGGGTCTTGGACGAGCATCCAATTCCGGACATCTTGGCAATTCGGTGAGGCTCAATGCCGTTTTCCCATGCAGCCGTGATGATCACGTTGGAAATCTGGTCGTGTCCACAACCCGGGCAGAGCGACGAAGGTCCGCCCGTGTAACTGTCTTTCGGCTCGTTGAGGACATTGAGTTTGACGGCTCTTGCCGGTCGTGCTGGGCGTGCAGGTCGGTCGCTCATTGATTCACCTCCTCGAGGGTAGCCAAGATTCGCTCGGCGTAGATGCGTGCTCGAGGTGGCATGCCGTCGCTGTAGGCGACGGAGTGAACTTTTGTGACCAAATCGTTGGGGAGTTCTCGCCGAAGAATACCGTAGAGTTGTCCGTCTCGGTTGATCTCAAGGACGATGGAGACTTCGTGGCGACGCACGAAGGCCTCCACATCTGAGTGGAACGGTAGGGCGCGTACGCGGCACTGACTGACCTTGATGCCGGTGGCTTCCAACAGGTCATCAATCTCCTGAATTGAATTCTCCATGCTGCCGAGGAAGACAATGCCGACCTCACACTCTTTTTCTTCACGAATGATAGGAGCCGGGAGGTGGTCCCGGGCGTTGTCAATCTTCATTCGCAAGCGCTGCATGAGGTTGTAGTAATCCTCTGGTTTCTCCGAATACACCCCCATGGGGTTGTGCCCCGTTCCTCGGTAGAGGATGGGGTCCATTCCGGAGCCAGGAAGGGTTCGGTAGGGGATTCCGTCACCGTCAACGTCCAAGTACCGACCAAAGGTCTCGAAGGCCTCAAACACCTCTTGTTCGCGGACAACTTTTCCACGGTCCATGGGAGTGTCGGGGTAGGTGAATCCGCCGCAAGCCCAACGGTTCATGCCCAGATCAAGGTCGCTCAATCCAAACACGGGTGTTTGGAAGCGTTCAGCATAGTCGAACGCTCGCCAGCCATATTCGAAGCATTCCTCAACGGTTCCGGGGATCAGGACGATGTGCTGTGTGTCGCCATGGCTTCCTTCGTAGAGCATGGAAATGTCCGATTGTTGGGTTCGTGTCGGCAGTCCTGTAGAGGGGCCGACGCGAACGACGTCCCAAAACACCGAGGCGATTTCTGCAAAGTAGGCAAGGCCAATGAATTCCTGCATGAGTGAAATGCCCGGTCCCGATGTTGCAGTCATTCCCCGGCCGCCAGCCCAACCGGCTCCAAGGACCATTCCGGCCGCGGCCAATTCGTCTTCAGCCTGGATAACGGCAACGGTGGCGTTCCCCTCGTCATCGGTTCGCAGACGCGGGATGTAATTGATGATGCCTTCGCACAACGAGGAGGAAGGTGTGATGGGGTACCAAGCGAGCATCTGAACGCCCCCGTAAATGGACCCCAGGGCTGCAGCCTCGTTTCCTTCGAAGAAAAATTTGGGCGTTTCCACCTCGCGCGGTTCGACAGCGTAAGGGTCGGATTTGGTCAAGTTCTCCTTGCAGTAGTCTCGGCCCATGCCCAATGCGGTGACGTTGAGTTCAATCGCTGTAGCTTTGCCCTTGAATTGCTTCGCCACCGCTGACTCAAGGCAGGTTTGGTCGATGCCGAGAAGTTCAGCAAGAATGCCGACGTAGATGATGTTGGTAACCAACTTCGCAAGTTTTGGATTGATTTTTCGGGCCATTGAAGTCATGGGTACGGGGTAGGAGATGATGTCTTCCCGTTCCACGGTTTTCTTCTTCGTGTCACTGTTCCATATGACCACCGAGCCGGGCTCGAGGGCCTCGATGTCCTCTTCCCACGTCGCAGGATTGACCAAAATTTGGATGTGTGTGCGGTCACCCGGTGCTTGGTAACCCTTGTCTGAAAGGCGCACAATGTACCAGGTGGGCAGTCCTGAAATGTTGGATGGAAAGAGGTTCTTTCCACTGACGGGCACGCCCATGTCGAACAGGGACTGAAGCAAAATCAGGTTCGCAGATTGCGACCCGGTTCCGTTGGCGGTGGCGATGTTGATGGTGAAGTCATTGATGATGTGGTCCATGTGATACACCCTTCGGAACATGGCGGTTAACCCGTTCTCGGACTCGGGTCTCCTACGCACTCTTTCAATATGTTGCCACCGCATTCCCGAAATTTCCTGCGGAAAGGTGTGAATGAAACCGATTATTCATTCTCCAAATCGCACCAGTTTGGAGTCTCGTCGAGATAGGAATCGTCGTTGGCATAATACTTGTCGAGGGTCGAGGCCACGTCCGACTTGATGAGCATCGAGCAGGACGGATTGTAGCCCGGTGCATCGGTGTATTCCGTTCCGTCGTTATCTTGAATTGATGTGGGTAACCACCACATGGCCCTCCCGTCTTCTGAAATTTCAACCTGAAGTGTGTGTGTAAAATCGGTGCCTTGGTGGTTGGCGAGCACGACCAACTCATCTCCGCTGTGACTCCACTGCGCAGAGCGGTCGTCTTCCCATGCGGCGGTGCTGTCTTCCCTGAACGTGAAGCGCTGACCTTGGTCGTTCATCCATGTTCCTTCAACGGCTGCCCCACCTTGATTGGCCAA
>MDSX01107195.1_pt1 | contig 12183 bp, 15 predicted proteins | sample 811141 | NCBI WGS metagenome assembly MDSX01 (sample SAMN05326642, study PRJNA326480) | marine metagenome | isolation source: seawater | place: Atlantic Ocean: South East | collected 2010
ACACCTACATATTCTGCAACTTCTTTATCGCTATAAGTACGACCTTTCTCGAGTAGTGCTTCTGGGTTTAACAGATAAGAACTACCGTGAAAACTCTTTTCATAAAACTTAAATGTTTTATCATAGTAATTCGCTGGTGTAATTTTATAAGTAATAATTCTCATAATAGTAATTATATCAGCAACATTTCCATTAGTCGCTTCTAGAATCTTCTTCCAGTCAAAATATATCATATATTATACCAATTTTTTGAGGGGTTGTCAAGAACTATTTTTTTCATGTATTTAATTCAAATAAAGTTTCTGTTACTTAATGTTTATCTTATAATCTTGTTTTACATAATATCCCATTCGCGCGTTTGCCTGTCTAGCAGCCGTCTTACCTTTTAAATGGATATCTACTATTTTTGGTTGTATTTTTCCTTCTTTTTTACGGATTACTCTACCAATTAGCTGTGTTAGAAGTGGCTCATTATTTACAGGGGTAGCTAGTATTAAACAACTCAACACGTCTAAGGATATACCCTCAGAGAATATTGATTGTGTACCAAACAAGATATTCTTGTCACCGCCCACTCTACGCATTGTATCTTCTCTTTCTGCAAAATCCATATCTCCAGTTATGCAAACCGAATTTTCACCAACTAATCGTTGACAGACTTTCAAGAACGCCACTCTATCCGATACTACTAATACCTTATGCCCTTCGGCGGCATATGTTGACGCAATCAGAGCCACACTATGAACATATTCTTCGTTCTGTGCCAAATGATTGATTCTCTCCGCCCAAGGAGTAAAGCTTCCGTCAAGAAATCTTACTTCAGATTTTATGACATCAATTTCAGGTGTCATGTAGTTTTCTTTTGGCGGCTTAAGTACTGTGTTGCCAAAGTAATCCCTGAATACAACGTGTCTGCCGTCCTTCCTCTCCAACGTTCCTGTTAGTCCTATCTTGTATCGGCTCGGCATTTCGTCTATAATACGTGTAAAGGTCGGTGAACTCACGTGGTGCATCTCGTCCAAAACGACTGTCCCGAACAAATGTTTTATCTCGTCTATACGACGGTATAAACTCTGAATGTTTCCAACGACTATCGGGGACGAAGTGTCGAAGCTCCCGCTCCCGATTCTCCCTGCTTTTATCCCAAAGCATTTTTGTACCTCCTTTTCCCATTGATTACGTAAATTGGTAGTATGTGTAACTACAAGTGTTTTCTGACCAAGCTTAGCAGCTATGGCTAGACCTGTAAAAGTCTTTCCCCAGCTTACCCAAGCGTTAATTATACTGTTGTCTTCTACTGCGTCATAAACCTCTTGCTGGGACGCACGTAACTCGAACTTAAACTCAGGAAACTGCATCGGCGCTTGTACGCGTTTGTCGATAATTTCATACTCCTCTGGTATTAAGTCTAATCGCCCCGCAGGTATGGACACTAAACCCTCTCGCAATGGGCGAATTGTCTTTATTATCATAGGTGGGTCTTGTGGCATACGAGGAGGCAAACTATAAGTTAGCTCTTGTTCGAGCAATCCAAGGAATCTAGCATCTCCTTGGAGCTGTATTCTGTTACTTATTACTGCCTTCATGCGCCTAGTCGTTTTAAGAGTTCTAAATCTTCTGTTCGCCAACGCATTGCTTGTTGCGGGTGGTTATTATCCCATGGTGAACTCCAACCTGTTTTTTGTTTTCTTTGTATAACATGCTGAGGTATATAATCTTTCATTACTTCCCTCATAAGATACTTTGTTGTACCTAGTTCGAGTCCTTTGAATTGTTTGAATCTATCTATTGCGGGTATGGTCATAACGTAATGAACATACCTTTGTGTAAGTAATGGGATTCTAGCCTCCATACCAAATAATCCTACTGTTTGGTCAGTTGCTAAAATATTTTGTTCTGATGTTGTAAGCAAATCAATAAATAAAGTGTTAGACATAGGGTCTGAAAACTCAAATGGCTCTGTTGGAAACCATCTCCATTCTTTTGCCTGTTTCATCATACTTTCACAATAATCTGGATTAAATCTTTTATCGTGATGTAAGTATCCTGAGTACAGCTCATCTCCGCTATCACCCGTTAGGACTACTTTACAGCCATGTTCAGCTGCTGCTTGAGCAAGTTTATATCTTGGGCCTTGCCTATTATGGTCAGACCATGCGTAATGCGTACCTGCTAACCAAGTTTTGCCTAACGAGATTCTTTCATCTCTATTTAGTGTTACATGGACTAATTCTCTACCCCATAGTTCAGCAGATTTTTTAGCCATTTTACTTTCTTCTTGAAAACCCCAATGTTCATGAGTATTTCCTTTTTCATTACTGTACCCGCAAGTGAAAAGCGTGATATCCTTAGTACTTTCGCGGCATACACTAGCAACTAATTGACTATCAAATCCACCACTCAAAAAGATTGCGTGTTTATTTGTAGAATTACCATAATTAGCTACTTTTAATATAGATTCTTTGGTCTTTTCAATAAATTCTTCTTTATCAAATTTTTTCTTACGAAACATAAAATAGTTCCATAAGTTTCTTCTAGTAAGTTTAAAATTCTTATCAATATCGAACTCTAATGCACCACCTGGCTCGACTTTATGGGTGTTTTTCCAAATGCACTCGTCGCCCATAGAGCCAAACTTAGTCATTCTTTCTTCTTGCATTTCTTTGTGTAAAAATGACTTACAACTTGTGCTAAATTCGAACGTTTTTCCATCAAATCGCCACCATAATGGCTTTGTGCCAAACTGGTCTCTAAACAAAAATAATTTTCTATGACTAGGATCATATAATGCTATTGCACCATGCCAATCTGTCCATTCTAGACAAGCCATTCCGTATTTATCTAGCATTTTTCCAAGCCAAACGGTATCATTCTGCTCTCTACTGTCGTACATTTCGCCGTTAAATAGCAGAATATTACCTTTTGGGGTTATTACGGGTTGTGTTTGTCTTGCGCCTGTAATATCTAGTAAAGCGTGACCAAACTTGAAAGTATCGTCTGACCAAAATGTAGATGCGTCAGGGCCTCGGTGAGCCTGTTTTTGTAACATAAGCTCTCCGAAAGCATGATTAGTTGTTCCTACAAAACCGCACATTATTCATATCTCCATGCAATTGTTTTTCCACTTACTTCTTGCCCTTTATATGGCAACCATAAAACTAAACTAAACTTTTCTCCCTTTGTGACAGGAGCAACTCTGTGCCTAACGTCGCGGTCATACATAACCATACCACAATATCCAGGTACTTTTGTGCCTGTACTTTGTGCTTCGAATTCACCGCCTTCATAAGACCCGTCAGGGCTTAGATTGATACTTACAGACACACAGCCAAGATTTTGATCTTTATGCCAGTCTAGTCCTTCACTCGGTGCTTTATAGTGCATTATTTGTGCATACGCATCGGGACGGAAAGTTATATCTCCAAAGTGATAATTTTGTTCTGCAACTTTTCTCACTTTGTCAAACAACCAAAAAGGCGAAGCAACAGAATAGTATAGTCTATCGACTTTAGTCTGTTTTCCGCCTTTCATAAGTGATACTTGCATACTAGGATTTGAAACAGCATATTCTGCGTATGTTCGCCAAAATGTAGCTTCTTCATCTGTGATGAAGTTATCAATCGTCAGTATCTTCTGTTCCATCGTGGTTTAGGTCTGTCAGTTGTCGTTGTACTTTCTTAAAATTCTTTTCTTTTGGTAATTCTATGGATTTCCAACTCAAAATAGTATCTTTGTCGATATCGTCCCATTTGCCGAACTCTATATCATAACAAATCATTTTATCATTTTGGTCTTGTTTCCATTTTTCAGAATTTACTATTCTTTTTCCTTCTGGTATGTATTTATGACAAAGAGTAAGTTCTCTCTGTTTTTGATTACCAGATACGAGACTAGTGTACTCTAACAAGACAATACCTTTTTGCATTTTTTCGACTATTTTATCTAAGTCCATCTAAATACTCCACAAAATTGTCATACCCACCAATATTCTCCCCATCAATTCTAATCTGAGGAAATGTTCTAGCAGTAGGAAAGTTTTCTGCAACAAACTTCATATCAAAATCCGTACCTAATTGCTTGTACTCGTAGGTATGCGGTGTTTCTTGAATAAAAGACTGTGCAGCAAATTTTGCCTTATCACAAAAAGGACATTGTGTTTTTCCAAATATCTCAATTTTCATACTTTTCTCCATGTGGATTTTTGTTTTTCTTCGGCAAAATCATATATTTGCCATGGGACTCCATTTTTATACATAACTCCCGCCCATGTGATTTCATCAGCTGGCGGGGATTTTTCTGCAAATGGAAATGGACAATCTTTTAACCACAATACAGTTGCCACTCCCTTTTTCTCTTTCTTTTTTATTTTATGGTATTCTATTTGAACTGTTTCAGTCTTTTCATAGTTAAATACTTTACCATTTGTATCAATAAAAAATTTACCCTTATGTTTCATCATACCTCGTAAACTTTCAACTTGATACTTTAGATTATACATACTATTCATAGGACTTTGTATACGTCTCATTCCTAGTGTATCTCCTGACATATTTTTATCGTCTAAGACCATGTCATCTAGCCAAAGAATACCATCAATTAACTCTACATTATCACTATGAATAACATAAAGAGGATACTTCAGATCCTCTTTGTGTGTAACTAGGTATTCTTCGCGTTGTTTTGTCATAGACCAAATTCTACGTTGTCTGCGTTGTCTCGCTTTGAGACTCCTGTTCATTCGCCTGTTCAATAAACTTCCCTATTATTTGTTGTGCCTCTTCGAGAGGTGTAGGTTCATACACCCACTTAAACCCATCGTAACCATACTCATCTATCTCAGAGCCAATATGCCTTAAATGTGGCATATGTTTTTGGAAGAACATCATGATACTATGTGTATCTGTGTACAAATCCATGATAGAATTAGCACAACCAGTTGTTCTCTCAACCCACTCAGGAGTCCATATGTAGGCATTAGCATCGCTAAAGCCAGGTACTGGGAATAAAGAAACTGTTGGATCAGTAATCCATGCTTTATCCCAGACAGAGTATGTTCGGTCTTTATAAGTGTAAGCGTGGTGTGGTGGTAAAATTCGTACACAGGCCACCATTTCACCCGCTGGGTTTTCAATCCATAGGAAGTAAGATTTAGTTTCTAAATCATCTACTGGATTCATTATTCGTTTATTTTGTACTATAAATGCTTCGCATCTATTTTTAATTATGGTTGCGTACTCTGCTTTTGTAAGCAAATCAAAATGTTTGGCTTTTTTGACATAGCCATTATCGTAATTTAACTGTCCTACATTTTTAAGCAATTTGTAGTTCTCCATGACTAGGTATCTTTTCGCGTGTTCTGTACTGCTCTCCGTAGTGTATTCTACCATCTTTTTGATTGTGTCGTCTGTCATGGGTGTCACAGTAGTGTAATACTAATGCCATGTAATCACCTTTTAGGCGAAGTCGACCGTGATACGTCTTCCCGCCTGTATATATTACTCCATCTCCCATATTTAAAGTTACTACTTTATCTGCTTCATCTGAAGCACCTCCAAGTATTGGAGTTTCTTCTCTAAATCCTATCTGCCATTTATTAGTGCATAGTTGAATTAGGCACGTATACATATATTGAGGAGCATTTCTATGCCAGGGCATATAAGAGCCTTCCGTAACAAACCTAAACTGGCTAGTAGTTAGTGTGATATCTCTATCTAAATAGCTACCTACTTTATCTTGTAACTCAAGACCATATGCATCACCTAACGCACTTCCTTGAATTACTGCGATTCTACCATTTTTTCTGTCTTTAATCTTTGTTTGATTATTGGTAGCTTTCATATTCCACCAACGTTTTAGAACTTTACATTCTGGGTGAGATAGTAGACTTCTTGATACTATTGAGGTCATTATTCCATATCCTTCAAAATTGTACTAAAGTATTTGACGCCCTCTTGATATCTAAAAACGGCGTCAGCTGCTGTCTTTTTTGCTTGTTGTAGTTCTCCGCACTTATGACACTCACCGCACGGAACATAGCCTGTTACTTCTCCTTTCTCGTTTTTCAATGTACCTTTCGGTAAGAAACAAGTCCAGATTAAATCAAGCAGTTTTGGCTCTTCTCTAATAATAAGAGCATACATTTCTGCTTTTGTCAAAAAATCTAGTGGATTTATTACTTGTGGTACGTTATCAATAGTTGCTTTTAGACTTACACCTGTACCGTCTAATGAGTCACTTTCAAACGTAGCCATAATTTTACGATATTCTCTAAACTGTAGACGCATACGCATATCGTCTTCAGCATTAGCTCCCATCATAAACCACTTAAAATTTATACCGCCAGGCTGGGCGATACACATTGACATAAATGAAGAAAGTCCCGATACAATAATCGGGACAGTCTTCGTGTTTGGCAACATAGATAGCATTGACTTATCATTACCATAAGGTAAATTAAAGTATTCTGCTTGTTTTTGTGTGTAAAACGCCATTGCGTCTGCGAACAAACCATAGCGTTGCTCATACCAATGCACACAAAATGGCTTTAAACTGGGGTCTCTGACCGCATACAGCAATGCTGCCGTGGATTCGATACCCGCAGATAAAGGCATATAGGTATTACAATCAGGGTGTTTTGCAATATGCGCAACCATTTCCTGAGTTGTAACTAGAGTTTTATTCTCTACTTTAGAAGCATAGTAAGCTTTCTTGCCTCCGAGTTTATCCGTTGACATTTCTAAACTCCCTATCCATATCGTCTTGAATTTTTGCTAATCGCATTTCTTCCTCTTTAGTTATTTCTTTAAAATCCCATGTGCCACTCCAAACGGCGACACTCATTCTACACCCATCAAGAATACCGTTTACCCAATGTAAAGACATTGCAGAAAACATTACTCCATCTCCTTTTTTGAGGTGGGTGTTTTGACCTCCTATAATTAAGTCTCCGCCCTCGAACTCATCATTCAGCAAAATAGACATACTAAGATTTCTGTCTCGTTTGCATACTTGTTTTGCTGAGCCGTGTACTGGTATAGAGTACCATATGGCATCTCTATGAGGAGCAAAACTATTTCCTTGAAAATAAGTTTGAACCCTACTAGCGATAATTTTTTCATCACCTAAGCACTTTTGGGCTTTATCTATAACTGACTGTGGGATTTCAAATTTTTTGACTTCCCACCTGTTTTGTAGCCAGTCATCTTCTTGTCGATCTATTGAATCAACAATAGCCTGACATTCTTCATCAGTTGCTAGATTTCGAAAGACTTGGAAGCCTTTCACTTGTTTAAGTCCATGATTACGTTGTTTGTTGCCACATCTTTTAACTGTATCATGTCTTTCATGGGCTTAAATTTACAATTACACAAGACTTCTGTCATCATGTAATTTTGAGGATACACCAAATTTATCAGCACAAGAGCTGCTTCATATGGGTCAATCCAATACTCTGGATCTTCTGCTCCTTGAATATACCTACTGTTTGTCCAACCCATGCTAACATTGTGCAAGCGACACTTGTTCTCATGGGGGAACTGGATTGCTTTTTGAATACAGTAATCACGAAGCTCAGCTTTATCACTTTCGTAAATACTAGCACCTATATTATAGTATGCTGTTGCTGAGCCTGTGTTAATTATTACTTTATCCTTATCTTTCCATTGTGTATGAAGGATTTTTAGAATCTTATTTTGGATACGAGGGTACCAAGCATGATTGAACACAATATCTGCGTCCCAACGTAATAAATCGTTGATGATGTTGTCACCATCAGCTTTCATATCAAAACCATTGGTTCTGCTATAACCTCTTACTTCCGCTCCGTGAAACTGGGCGTATTCGTAAATCTCTTTACCAATACCACTTGTATGCCCAGTAATACCTACTTTCTTACCCTTAAATATATCCATAAAAAGTTTCCTATAGTTGTGCTAACGAGAGCCACATTGTACCTACGATTAAGCCTAACAATATGAATGTAACTACATCATCGACTTCATAAGTCGTTGGTTTCCTTACATCATGCCTATTAACCCTTAGCTTTTGATACACGCACTCTGCTGCGTCTTTAATATATTCCATGTTAGTTATAATATTTATCCCACTTGTCAAAACTGTAATCGTCACCTATTTCAAAGTCACAGCCTACAGGACAGTTCGGTATTGAAACACCTCGATCTTTTTGAACGAAGGATTTCAGGTTTTCACAATAGACCTCCATTTCATCTTCAGGTACTTCGGCAAGAATCGAGTCGTGCACTAGTCCGAAGATTTTGGAGTTCATTCCATTTCTATTGATGTAATGTTGCATATCTATCGCACCCAATAGGTTAATGTCTGATGCGACGGATTGTACAAGAAAGTTAATTCCAGAACGTACTTCGTGAGACGCAATACCTTTGTCTTTAGACTTGGCATTGGGAAGTCGACGCTTCCTGCCGAACTCTGAATAGATAAACGCATTAGTTTTAATAAACTGTCCGCACTCATCTAACCATTTCTTCAAATTAGGGAATGATTGGAAATATTCTGAAATAACTCTACTTGCATCATGCATTGAGAACTCTGTACCAGAGTCCTTCGTAACCTGCCATGAAATCTTAGCGGGCCCAGCCCCATACATTATACCGAATGTAACAGCTTTCGCCTGTTGACGTTTAGCGCCGTAAAGCTCATCGACTTGGTCAACATCACATGGTAGGTTAAAGACTTGCTTTGCAATACTCGAGTGGAAGTTGCCTCCACTTTTGAATACGTCTTGCAGTCCTACGTCTTTCGCCAAGACCGCGGCAACATACACTTCTGCCGTTGTCAAGTCCATAGAGACGATTTTATGTCCCTCTCGTGCTTTGATACAACCTTTTACAGTCGGGTTGTCTCTTGGCAACTGTTGCATATTCAATTTACCACTAGAAGATAGACGACCAGAAGTAGTACCGTGTAAGTTAAACCCAGTACGCAATCGAGAGTCCCTATCAAGATTCGGTATAATTTTATCTAGATAAGTAGTCTTGATTTTATTCTTTTGTCTAATCTCAAGAATATGTTTAGGTACAGGGTGTTCTTCTGCAAGCTGTCCTAAGACTTCTGCATCAGTACTATGAGCTCCTGTACCAGTTTTCTTACCCGTTGGGGTTAGATTGATATAATCAAATAAAAGGGATCGAAGTTGAACTGTGGAGTTAGGGTTGAACGAGTCTCCCCTTGCTTTCTCAAATTGTCTCACTTCAGGAAATTCGTATAGTTCTGCAACTGCCTTCTCTATATCTTCCTGCATTACGCCCTGAGCAAACTCTAGTCGCTCACGGTTGAAAGGCACTCCATTATTTTCAACTTGTCTTAAGAAGTCACAGCCTTCTAGAAGAATATTCTCATAGACCCATAAGAGTCTTTTGTTCTTCTCTATGGCTGGCCTCATCTTTTGATACAATGCAAAGGTTACAACTGCGTCCATCGCAGCATAGTCTTTCATTACATCAAAAGGAATCAGGTCATAACTAAAGGCTTCCTTTAGTATACCATGTTTACGCCTGTACTCAGCAGACCAATCTTCTAGTGGTTTTTCATAATCTCCAAAAGGAGTATGCTTCATCGCTAGAGTCTTTAGTCCATGTGTACCAGGGTTTTCATCGAACATATAGTGCATAAGCATTGTATCTTCGAATTTAGGGAAGTTAAAATTAAAATGATAAATAAACCATTGTAAATCGAACTTCGCATTGTGAAATACTACAGTCTTCTTGTTGAAGAGTTCCTGCATTTTTGCTTCGACATCTTCGTCAATTACATCTGCGTCACAATAAATACCGTGATCAGGCTCATAAGACATAGAAAATCCAAGCATATAGCCGTCCCTACAATATAAAGCACTGGTCTCTGAGTCGAGTGCGATGTACGGGAGCGGGTGGTCAATCGCCTTCTGTAAGAAGTCAATTGCTTGTTCTTTATCTTGTATGCCATAACATTTATCCTCTGATAGTTTCTCTATCTTTAGTTCTCCACTAACATATCCAGAGATACTTTCAATAGCTTCTTCAAAGGATTTCTTAGCTTCGGGTTTGAATTTAATAATAGCAGGATTGATAAGTGCTAAAAACTTTTCATCAATAATCTTGCCGTTATATTCTGTCACAGATGTTTTCCTAGTAAATTGTTTAAATGCTTCTGCACCAACAAGAATTAACCAATCATAATCGTCAGGATTGATTTCTAGGTCTACATCTTTCTTTAGAACTTTCTGAACAGAACTATCGGAACATAATGCAAAACGGTCAAATTCGAACTCGAAATATTTATCGAAGTTCGTACTAGATGGTTTTGTTTCTATAAGTGCTACTTGAGCCATTCTAATAATTCTCCATAAGTTAATGTTTTAAATAAATGGTAATCCAAGTGATACTTAAATGTTTGTCTGTTCAAATGGAACTGACCTTCACCTGTATTACCTCTGTGTTGTTTGTTAGAGTATTTCATATCAGTACCAATATCTTTAGATAAACACCTAAAGATTAGCACCATATCCTTAAAGAATACTCCATAAAAAAGAACATCAAATTCTTCTTTTTTGACTTGCTGGATATTACAATCCCAGTCATAATCTTGCCATTCGTGATACATAATATCACGGTTTGCTTCGCATTGCAAAGCTTTGAACAGATTACTGTCCGTTATTTTCAATTCTGCTTTCTTTTGTACTCTCGAAAATTTACATTCGATTCTACTACCATCTGAATTATCAAATAAGTCGAAGGATAACTGGTCACTATCAGTTGCTTTTATCATCTTCTTAACCATAATCTCGGCAACTGTGCCGAATCTACGAGTATGCAATCCGAAGATTGCTTGTTGAAGTTGATTGCTATCCATATAATCGTTCTTTTATCTTTTTAATTTGTGCTGGAGTTAACCCACCTGGGTCTTGTCCATCACGTAAAGTTACTTTTTGTACTGACAATTCCATTTTTTCTGCCAGCGTCTTAATTTGTTCTGTTGCTTTCTGACCTGCTTCATCGCCATCAAACATAATATCAATACCCTGAACTCCTTGTAGTTTGAGCAGGGATAGCTTGAACCAGTCCATTTGTTGTGTTCCGAAACAGCAAACTGTATTCTTCAAGCCATTGTCCCAAAGATTGAGACAATCAAAAATTCCTTCAACCAATATCACTCTGTTTTGTATTGGTTTTACTTTTGCTGGTGTAAAAGGCATCTTTACCCCACTTGGGTAGATATAATACTTGTCTTTTCCTATGCCTCCAGCAATCTGTCTCCCTAAGAGTGCAATTGTTTTACCTGTAACGTCGCGAATGGGGAAGATGATCCGCCCTTCAAACTTTGGAACATTCCAAGTGAAGGCTTGCCATATTCTAAGGGTTTCCTCAGAGATATTACGATACGGACCACCTTTCCATTCTATGCGGTCTTCTGGGAGTTGAATACCTACGGTTTGCGATCTGGTTTTTGCAATCTTGTCTTTAATTCTGTGTAGTCTTACCTCTAGTGGACTCTCAGGTGCACCAAAGTGTGTAAATAAGTTACCTTTAAACCCGCATGAAAAGCAATGCATTATGCCTGTTACTTTATCTACTCTAAGGCTTGGGTTTGAATCATCATGCTCAGGATTTAGGCATGATATGATAGCGTCCTGCCCTTTGACAGTAAACGGTATTTGCTTTTCTTGTAATAAGTCTATTGCTATCATTTTTCTATATTATATATTATACAGGAATTTTGACCTTGTGTCAAGTATTATTTTTTTCTTCCATTGATTTAATTCTTGCCTTTCCAAGGGTACTTTTATGTTTCCATTCCAATTCGTCCCCTAACTTTTCAAAGTCTGTCATTGGAACGCCAGCTGGATCTACCTCGTCTTCATAATATCGTGACTTCCATACTAGCTCTACCATCTGAAAATATACGGCAACTGCTTTATCACGAAAGTCTTTATCTCCCCATAGATACCATACTAGCCAATATTCTTTATCTATACGACAAACTCGTATACTTTGTTCTCCTAATTCTGGTTGGTCTTTTACTAACTCAGACATTGCTCTTAGTCGTTGAGACCCCGCTATTGGATACCAGTTAGGCATACAAAGTATAGGAGCTTTCATTCCATACTCTGATAAAGATTCTAGTAATGGTTCATTCAAAGGAACTTTACTAATATTATCTTTTACTTTG
>MDSX01015932.1_pt1 | contig 12179 bp, 6 predicted proteins | sample 811141 | NCBI WGS metagenome assembly MDSX01 (sample SAMN05326642, study PRJNA326480) | marine metagenome | isolation source: seawater | place: Atlantic Ocean: South East | collected 2010
GATGCTATTGTAGAAGGCTTAGAAGGCATTAAAGTAAGTGTCTTTGATTCTAATTCAGCTTCTATATCAAGCTCTAATATCTTAATTGATAACGGCGGTAGTTCAGCTACGTCTCAAGCTTTCTCATTAACAACAGGCGTTAATGAATTTACTGGTGGTAGTGGCAATGACTCATTTGACGCTTCTACTGCAGATAGTTTAAATGACTACGATGTTCTTGATGGTGCAGGTGGTTATGACACATTAACAGCAAAAAGTTCAGGTGCTGATGGTGGGTTATCACTTATTCCTCAATTATCAAATATTGAGCATTTACAAATTACAAGTACAGAAGCTACAGGTGGTGCTGATGTTCTAACTGTTGAATTAGCTGCTGCAACTGGTCTTGAAAAAGTTTCTAACGTAACATCAACTGATTCAGTTACATTTGATAATGTTCCTAACACTGTTGATGTTAACTTAAAATCAGCTGTAGGTACTACAACTGTTGATTTTGGAAAAGCTGGATTAGCAGGAACTGCTGATGCAATTACTGTTACACTTAATGGAACAAATTCAACTACTTTAGCATTTACAGATGATGATGCTCTTCAAACTGTTGCTCTTGAAACAATAACAATAGCTTCACAATCTGTGCCTAATACATTAGCTGACTTGCAAACAACTGGTGTTGCAACTTCAGCCCTTCATGTTACTGGTGATAAACTTCTAACAATTACTGCTGCATTAGATGCAGAAATACTTACTGTTGATGCATCAGGTTCATCAGGTGGACTTTCATTAGGAGCCGCTCCTGGTTTTGCAAACGCTACTGTAACAGGTAGTTCAGGTGCTGATACCTTAACTGCTGCTCCGGTTGGAGTTACTAACCTATCTCTTGGAGCTGGAAATGATACTGTTGACTTCGATGCAACATTAACAGCTGCTGATATTGTAGATGGTGGTGATGGAACTGATACGGTTACTATTTCTGGTGGTAACTTAACTGCTGTGTCTGTCTTAGGCGGACTTAGCAATGTTGAAGTTTTAAAATTAGATACTGCGCATACTATTACTTTAGAATCTAATGTTGGACCAACAACATTCGATTTCACTGATGCGACTGATCAAATTCTAAACTTAAATGATGGATATACTAATGCAACTAGTGTGAAGATTAGTGGCGATGGTACGAATGCAGATAAAATTGTCAATACAGCTGGTGTAGATCTTACTGTAACAGGTTATGTTGCTGACTTTGATGGTGATACTGGAACAACAATCACAGGTGGTACTGGAACAGATTCACTTGTAATGATCAATGCTGCAACTGGTACTGCAAGTATTGCGGCTAATATCACAGGTGTAGAAAATATTACTATTTCTGACTACACAGCTGGTGCTGATCCAACACTAACAATTGGCGCTTATACGCTTGATGCGACATTTGTAAAATCTCTTACAATTGATGCATCAACATTAGATGCTGGTGAAGTCTTTACTTTAGCTGGTGCAGCTTCTGTAACTAGAATGAATATCACTTCTGGTGCTGCTGCAGATGCATTAACATTAGGTACACTAGCTGATACAGTTGATGGCGGAGCTGGTAATGATACTATCACTGGTACTTCAGGTGGTAATGTTATTACAGCAGGTGCTGGTAATGATGTTGTAACTGCAGGTACTGGTGCAGAAAATATTTCTGGTGGAGCTGGTGATGACACATTTACACTCGCTGGAAATCTAAATTCTGCAGATACTATTGATGGCGGTGATGGAACTGATACATTAACTATTACATCTGGCATCACAACTGCTTCTGTAATGGGTGGCGTAAGTAATATTGAAGTAATTACTCCTTTAGCCGCTTTAACAATTACTGCTAACGGTTCTCTTGGTGGAGCAAATTCATTTGATTTATCAGATGATACCGATCAAGTTCTAACTCTTACAAGTGCTGCTGCTGGTGGAACATATTCTGGTGATACTACTGTTATGTTAACAAACTTAGCAGCTGCTACAGATGATGATACAAATGCTGATACAGTTACTAACTCTAAAGGTGTTACATTAAATGTTATTGGATATGCTGATAACTTTGATGCAGGAACAACCATTACAGGTAGTGCAACTGCTACTGATACATTAACTATTATTGCTGATGGTAATGATGCTATCTTATCTGGTACAACATATTTAGATAAGGTTGTAATTCAAGACTCAGTAACTCAAGGTACTGATGTTGAAGTAACACCTAAAGCAACTGATGCTACAACTCCATCATTAACTATTGATGCTTCTGCATTAGATACAGGTACTGGAGCTGCAAGTGAGAATTTCACACTTGATGGTGATAGTGTTACAGCAACCAAACTTACTGCTACAGGTGGTGATGGTGCTGATACTCTATTAGGTGGTCAAGCTAATGATACACTTGACGGTGGAGCTGGTTTAGATGCTATTAACGGTAATGAAGGTGTTGATCATCTATCAGGTGGTGCTGGTAATGATACATTCACAGTTGATGCTGTATCTGATCACACTGGTGCGTTAGGTACTGATACAATTGATGGTGGTGCTGGAACTGATACTGTTGCTTTCGGAACAGCTCAAACTTATACTGCAGCACAATTAGCAACGATTAGTAATACAGAGATTTGGACTCTTGTTGAAGATAGTGCCTTCACAATTAGTGATACTGTTCTTGCTAATAACCCTGGTCTAGATATTAGGGTTGCAGGTAATGGTACTGTAACTGGTGGTGAAGATTCTCTTGGTGCTGCCTTAATGACTACGGCAATGTCAATTAAATCGTCTGCTGCTGGTAACTTAAAAATTGTTGGTAGTGCAGGAGATGATTCGTTCACATTCTATGCTACTGAGAGTTTAACTGCCGATGATACAATTGATGGTAATGCTGGTACTGATACAATTTATATCGTTAATGATGATGGTACAGAAGGTACTGGTGATGCAACAACTGCTGCAATTGATTCTGATGTAAGTGGAATTGAATCAATTACAATTACTGATGCAGCTACTGATAACAATGCAGGTGATGTAACAATCACTATCGCTAACGGTTATACAGACACTGCTTTAACAGTTGATGCTACATCGCTTGATCTTAATTCTGTTACTTTAGCGAACAGTGAGGCCTTAGATCTAACAAGTAGTGATACTAATACTGCTATTACTGCTTTAGGTGGTGAAGGCCATGATATAGTTCAAACGAATGCAGCTGCTGATAGCTTAGTTGGTGGCGGCGGTAACGATAGTCTTTATGGCGGCGCCGGTGCTGATACTATTGAAGGTGGTGCTGGAGTTGACTCTATCAAAGGTGAAGGCGGTACAGATTATATCGATGCCGGAGCTGGAAACGATATCATTGATATTGCAGACGATGCTCACTTCAAAACTTCTGGTGGTGTTGAAACTATTAAAGGTGGCGCTGGTACAGATACACTTAAATTTAGTGAAGCTGCTACAGTAACACTAACTGCTCCTGAATTAGAACATCTTTACGGTGTTGAAGTAATTCAGTTTGCAAATGGTGGTAATGCTGCTTCTCTTACATTAGGTAATGCGACATTTACTAACAATGGATCAACATTAACAATCACAGGTAATACAACTGATGGTGGTACAAACTATGTTGATGCTTCAGCTGTAACTAATGGTTCAATCACTGTAACTGCTAATACTGATACTGGTGATAATGACTCATTATACGGTGGTTCAGGTGATGATACATTTACGTTCGCAGGAACAGCTGGTCTTGAAGATGGTGACATCCTGGACGGTAATGGTGGAACAGATACTATTTCACTGAATGCTTCTGCAGCTGCTGTTACTATAGCTCTGGACTTTGATGATGTAACTGATATGGAGAAGGTTGTTGTTTCAAGAGGAACATCTGCTACTGATGGTGGTGATGTAACAATTACAATTGAAGATAACGATGCTCTTACAGCTGCTCAAGAGGGAGCTCTATCGCTAACTGTTGATGCAACTGCAATGAATACAAATAACCTAATCTTTAACAATGCCGGAACAGATGACATTGATATGGCTTTAACAATTACTGGTGGTACACAAGTTGACACCATTAAAGGTTCAAGTGGTGCTGATGTGATCTCAGGTGGTGGTACTACTGTAGGTGATAGCTTATATGGTATGTCAGGTGCTGATAGTATTACTGGTAACTCAGGTGCTGATAGCATTGATGGTGGTGCTGGTAACGATGTCATGTTAGATGGTGGTGCTGGTGCAGATACAATCCTTGGTGGTACTGGTAACGATGTTATCTCTGGTGGTACAGGAATTGACCTTATCACTGGTGGTGGCGGTACTGATAACCTAACTGGTGGTACTGGTAATGATTCATTTAACTATACAGCTGTTACTGACTCACAAACATCAACTCCTGATGTTATTACTGACTTTACTCAGTCTACATTGAATGCAACAACTGGAGCTCTTGTAACTGAAGGTGATAATATTAGGCTAACATTTACAATGGCAAATGGTGATGATTCATTTGTTCTAGCTGATAAAGGTGATGAAACATCTGGTCTAATTACTTCTCTAATGGGAACTAGCAAAGGTGACTTTGCGTTCGCAACTGATATCAATACACTATTTATTGATAGAGATGGTGATGGAACACTTAACTCTGATGATTGGAAGATTCAGTTAACTGGCCTTACTACATTCCATGATGATGATATTGATCTTTATGTAACTGTTGGTACAGGTGGTGATGTATTAACAGGTGGTGATGGTGATGATAGCCTTACTGGTAATTCTGGTGCTGACTCATTAACTGGTGACGGTGGTAATGATACACTTGGACATGGTAGTGACGGTGCAAACACTATGAAAGGTGGTGCTGGTGACGACTCTATTACAGGTGGTTCAGGCGCTGATAGTCTTTATGGTGGATCAACAAGTTCTGATACTACTGGAACTGGTAACGATACAATTGCTACTGGTGGCGGTGCCGATACTGTATACGGTGGTGATGGTAACGACTCTATTACAGGTGGTGCAGCTGCTGAAAGCTTATACGGTCAGCTAGGTAATGATACTATTACTGGTGCTGCTGGTGCTGATAGCCTTTATGGTGGCGGCGGTAATGATACTATTACTGATGCTGCTGGTGCTTCAAGCATTGAAGGTGGTGCAGGTAATGATAGCCTAACTGGTGGTGCTGATGCCGATACTATTAAAGGTGGTGATGGTAACGATACTGTTGCTGGTGATGCTGCTGCTGATAGCTTGTATGGTGATGATGGTGATGACGTGATCACATCTGGTGCTGCTGCTGACTCACTACATGGTGGTGCTGGTAATGACTCATTAACAGATGCTGCTGGTGCCTCATCTCTTAGTGGTGGTACTGGTGATGATACACTTATAGGTGGTGCTGGTGTTGATACAATGACTAGTGGTACTGGTAATGATGTATTTGATCTTACTGATGTAAGTGCAACTGCTAATGCTGCTGTTATTACTGACTTTGCAGATGTTGGTACAACAACTACTGATACTGTTAAAATCCTTGCTTCATTAACAAGTGATGGAACTGCAGCTGGATCAAATCCTGTATTTGGTGCAACCGCTGTTGTTTCTCCTGCTGATAACATGGCGCTTGATATAACTAGTGATGTAGATACAGGTGCTATAGATATTCTTGAATTAGCAGCTGCTCAATTAGCTAACGTTGCTAATGCTGACGCTGGTGCTAATGGTGAAGGATTATTTAAAGCCATAGCTGCTGTTGGTGCTAATAATGAGGTAAATGGTATTACCGTTGATACGGCTGGAGATAAATTCTATATCTTAGCTTATGATAATAGTAATGCTTATCTATGGGCTGCAGATTCAGGAGCTGATACAACAATTGCTAAGACTGAAGTAAACCTAATAGCAACATTTGATGCTACTGCGGCGATTGCAGTAGGTGCATTTGATACTACAGACTTTGTTCTTGGTTAATAGTTAATCATAAAAAATTAAAGGGAAGCCTACGCTTCCCTTTTTTTTTATCTTAATTATTTTTTTTTACTACCTTTATGTTTAATATATAGATTATGACAAAAAAGTTTTTACATGTTGGATGTGGTAGATTAACTAAAGCGAATTCAACTCCTGAATTTCAAAAAAAAGAATGGATTGAGACACGTCTTGATATTGATGAAAGTGTAACACCTGATATTATTTCTTCTATTACTGATATGAGTGTAGTTGACAGCGATTCATTTGATGCAGTTTATTCTTCTCATAATATTGAACATCTTTTCTCACATGAAGTTCCATTAGCTTTAAAAGAAATGCATAGAGTTTTATGTGATGATGGGTTTCTTGTTATCACATGTCCAGATCTTCAAAGTGTTTGCGAGCATGTTGTAAATGATAAACTAACAGAACCTCTTTACCAATCAGGTATGGGACCAATATCACCAATTGATATAATTTATGGCCATAGAAGCTCTATTAGTAGTGGTAATCATTATATGGCTCATAAAGTTGGTTTTACTGCAAAGGTTCTTTATTCTACTCTTACTGGAGTAGGCTTTAAATGTGCTGCAGTTGCTAGACAACCTAAAGCTTTTAATTTATGGGCAGTTGCTTATAAAAATATAGATTATTCAATTGATGACTTAGGTATTGAATTAGGAAAGCATACTAATTTAAATGTGTTAGCTGATAACCGTTAGTCATATGTCTTCTAGTAGTGAAAATATTAAATACCATCCTTTATGGGCGCTATTTTATGAAAATGAAGGCTTTTCTATTTCTGGGAATAGAATTATGGGCCGACAGGCTGCTGGACACTCTTATCTTAAGGCTGTAGTTAATTCAGATATTAATGATATTGGTTTATATTTAAGAAATAATCAGCAAAAAGACCTTGCAAAATCTGATATTAAAACATTATTAAATCCTGATAAATCAATAAATCTTACAAATATACCTTATAATCAACCTTTTTTATCCGAACCTTTTGGTGGTATTTTTTATCCAGGTCCTAATTTATCAAAATATAGTGAGATTAGATATTATCATGGTCATTCACGATATAGTTTAGTTGGTATTACACATACTACTGCATCTCATCAAGTGATGACCGGTTTAAAGGAACTAGTATATTACCCAATCATGCCTTGGGATGCCATTATATGTACTTCAGACGCGGTTTTAAATACTGTTAATCGTATAACTGAACAAGCATATGAAGAGGCTCAATTAACTTTAGGTGCGAGTAAAATAACATTACCTCAACTTCCTGTTATCCCATTAGGCGTGCATAATAACGAATTTGAATTTTCGGATTCTTTTAAAAATAAATCCAGAGAATCAATAGGAATTTCAAAAGATGATATTGTAATTATATATGTTGGTCGTTTATCTTTTCATGCTAAAGCACACCCCTTGCCAATGTATCTGGCTTTGGAACAGTGTGCTAAAAATTTAGATAAAGATAAGAAAATACACCTTATACAAACAGGTTGGTTTGCTAATGAACCTATTAAGCAAGCATTTGAAGATGAAGCTAAAACTTTTTGTCCAAATGTTAAATGTCATTTTTTGGACGGTAAAAATCAAGATCTAAAAGCTAAAACATTTGCATGTGGTGATATTTTCATGTCATTAAGTGATAATTTTCAAGAAACCTTTGGTTTAACACCTCTCGAAGGAATGGCTGCTGGGTTACCAGTTATAGTATCAGACTGGAATGGTTATAGATCAACTGTAAGAAATAATATTGATGGCTATACAATTCCCTCTTATTCTCTTGAAAAGGGCTTAGCAGAGGAGTTAGCATATAATCATATGGTAGGATTAATTGATTATGATACCTATATTGGTATGCTCTCCCAGAAGGTAGCAATTGATGTGCATACATGCTCCGAAAGATTAGAATATCTTATTAATAATAAAGAAAAAAGATTGGAGATGGGCAAAAATGGTAAAAAAAGAGCACAATCATTATTCGGCTGGGAAAAAATTATTGAACAATACAAAGATCTAGCTAGTGAATTAAATTCAATTAGAGATAGCTTTAATAACAAAGAAAAATTACTTTATCAAAATTTACCGTCAGATAGACTAGATCCACTTGAAATATTTTCATCTTATCCAACTTCAGTTTTAAGTAAAAAAACTCTCATAAAAAAAGATAATAACTTAAATAATAAACAAATTGTTGAGATTTTTAATCTTGCAAGCGTAAGTTATGCAACGCAATCATTTCCCAATATTGAGAAATTTGAATTATTATCAAACTATATATCAAAAGAAAAATTTGTTACCCTCGATGAAATATCAAATTCATTAAATATTTCAATTGATGAGGTTTACGAGATTGTTATAGTAATGCTTAAATATTGTCTTTTAAAAATACAAGAGGATAAAGAAAATGGGTAAGAAAAAACATATACTATTTGCTCATCAAAATTTTCCTGCTCAATATAAGCACCTAGCCCCTGCTTTAAGCAATCGTAAAAATATTGAAGTATCATCTTTAGCTATAACACAAAGAAAGATTGCTAATATAAATAATTATTTTTACAGTTTATCAACAGGAAATAATGACGGTACGCACCGTCTTGCTCTTGAGTTTGAGGCTAAAATGATAAGAGCAGAGTCGGCTGCCAAAAGATGTATAGAATTAAGAGAAGATGGATTTGAGCCAGATGTAGTTATTTCTCACCCAGGTTGGGGTGAAACTCTGTTTATAAAGGAAGTTTGGCCAAAAACTAAATTATTAAATTATTTTGAATATTATTATCATACAAATAATTCTGATGTAGACTTTGATAATGATCCAGAGCTTCATTATGAAATGGGTTTTGATTTATATACTAAGCTTATAGCGCGAAATCAACCATTACTAATGAGTTGTTTACAAAGTGATGCCATGATTTCACCCACAAAATTTCAAGCAGATACAGCTCCAAACGCCTTTAGGGACAATATTCATGTCATTCACGATGGAGTTGATACAGATTTTCTTAAACCTGATGACGAAGCATATATAACATTATCAAAAGAGTCTGGACTTGCAAATGAAGTCACTAAATTAACAAAAAAAGATAAAATTATAACTTTTGTTAATCGTAACCTTGAACCTTACAGAGGTTATCATATTTTTATGAGAGCGTTACCTGAAATATTAGATAAGCACCCTGACGCATATATCCTTATTGTAGGTGAGTTTGGTGTTAGTTATGGAGCGACACCAAGAGATGGCATTTCTTATAAAGATAAATACCTTAATGAAGTAAGAAAAGATCTAAAAGAAAATATTAAAAGATTAAGATTCCTTGGTAGAGTTGATTATAACTCACTTATTTCAATGTTTAGAGTCTCATCAGCTCATATTTATTTGACATATCCTTTTGTTTTATCCTGGTCCATGATTGAAGCAATGTCAGTAGGGTCATTAGTTATTGGATCTGATACTGAGCCAGTTAGAGAAGTTATAAATAATAATAAGAATGGATTTTTGGTAGATTTTCATGATCCAAAGAATCTAGCAAAGAAAGTTATCGAAGTATTAGATAATAAAGATGAATTTGATACTATTCGTTCCAATGCAAGAAAATCTGTTATCAAAAATTATGACTTAAATACAATCTGTCTTCCTAAACAAATTGAATTAGTGGAGAGTCTTCTTTGATTAAATTTAAAGAAATCTTTAATGATGTTTATAGAATTTTTCCAGAGGTACATTCTGATGAGAGAGGTTTCTTTAGTGAGGATTATAATAAAAATAAATTGTCTGAAATAGGTATTTCGGATGACTTTGTGCAAGATAATATATCTTTATCTTCAAAAAAGTTTACTGTCCGTGGTTTACATTTTCAGAAGAAACCGTTTCAGCAAAGTAAGCTATTAAAAGTTTTGGAGGGATCTATATTTGATGTTTTTGTTGATCTTAGAAAAGCTTCAAAAACTTATAAAAAATTTGATACAGTAGAATTATCAGAAAACGATGGTTGGATTTACATACCCGAAGGTTATGCCCATGGATTTTGTACATTGAAAGATAATACAAAAGTATTATATAAGGTTAATCAATTTTATGATCAAGATTCTGATTCAGGAATAATATATAACGACTCTTCTTTTAATATAAACTGGCCTTGTGAAGAAAAAGATATAGTAATTTCTGAAAAAGACAAAAAATTATTAAATTTCAATAAGTTAGAGGATTTATTAGATTTTTAAAAATGAAGAGAACTTTTTTTATAACGGGTGGTTGTGGGTTTATAGGATCATGTTTTATTAGAAATATAATTAATAATAGTGATAATAAAATAGTTAATATTGATCGTTTATCATATGCATCGAATAAATCATTGAATAAATTTAGTAAAAATAAAAATTATAAATTATATAAAAATGATATTAATGATGAAAAAGCTATTAGAAAAATATTAAAACTTCATAAACCAGATTATATATTACACTTTGCAGCTGAGAGTCATGTCGATAGGTCTATTGATGATCCTGATGATTTCATAAAATCAAATGTATTAGGAACTTATAAATTGTTACATAATTCTTTCGATTACTGGAAAAAGCTATCTTCTATAAAAAAAAATCGCTTTAGGTTTATTATGGTTTCTACTGATGAAGTGTATGGATCTTTAAAAAAAAATGAAAAGAAATTTGAAGAAACAAACGCATATAAGCCTAATAGCCCCTATGCGGCATCCAAAGCGTCTTCTGATCACCTTGCTAGAGCATGGCACAAAACATATGGTTTGCCAGTAATCATAACTAATACTTCAAATAATTATGGGCCTTGGCAATTTCCAGAAAAGTTAATACCGCTAACAATTCAGAAATGTATTAATAAAGAATCTATTCCTGTATATGGAAACGGGAAACAAGTTAGAGATTGGATTAATGTTGAAGATCATGTTGAAGGAATTAAATTCATTATTAAAAAAGGAAAGATTGGTGAGAAGTATAATATTGGATCTAATAAAGAACTACAAAATATAGATGTAGTTAAGACAATTTGTGATGTTTATGATGAAATTCAATTAAACAAACCTTATACTAGTAGAAAATTAATTTCCTTTGTAAAAGATAGACCTGGGCATGATATCAGATATGCTATCAACAATAAGAAGATAAATAAGTTAGGATGGAAGCCTAATATTTCATGGGATAATGGCATAAAAGATACTATTTCCTGGTATCTTAATAATAGTAAGTATCTAATGATGATTGAACAAAATAAATATTCAGGTAAACGCCTTGGAAACATCAAACGATAAATTTAAAATTCTTATTACAGGTGGTTCTGGACAGATTGGTTCTCACTTAAAAGATATTTATTCTAAAAAGGGAAAAATTTATTTTTTTCCTAACTCTAAAGAACTAAACCTTAAGGATGTGAAATCCATTAAAGGATTTTATAATGATATTTGTCCTGACTTAATAATCAACCTAGGTGCATATACAAATGTTGATGGAGCAGAGGAGAATAAAGAACAAGCTTATCTTGTAAATTGTGAAGGCGTAAAAAATTTAGCTGACTTGGCTAGCGATAATAAAATTCCATTAGTGCATTTCTCAACTGATTATGTTTTTGGATCTAATGATGGTCCACTTAAAGAAGAGTCAATTACAAATCCGATAAATTATTATGGCTCTACAAAAGAATTGAGTGAAAAAATTGTTATAGATAAAAACAAAGAAAATATAGTCATTAGGTTATCATCTGTTTTTAGTGAATATGGTAATAATTTTATAAAAACTATTGCAAAACTTGCAACTGAACAAAATGATATTGATGTAGTTTTTGATCAAAAAATAACATTAACTTACGCACTTGATGTAGCTTTATTTATTGAATTCTTAATTGATTATTATCATAAAAAGGGGTCATTCAAAGATTTTAATAAAAATATTATTCACTTTACTAATAAAAATTATACTAATTGGGCTGAGGTAGCTGAATTTATATGTTATGAAATTAATGAAATAGTTAATGGTAAGAAGGTTGCTACAATTAACAAAATAAAAAGCAATGAATGGAACTCTAAGGCGAAAAGACCAATAGATTCAAGACTTTATGTTAACTATAATTGGTATAAAAAATTAGGTATACAAATACCTAACTGGCAAGATAGAGTCAGAATCGTTTTAGAGAGGATTTATGATTAAGAATGACA
>MDSX01049586.1_pt1 | contig 12175 bp, 13 predicted proteins | sample 811141 | NCBI WGS metagenome assembly MDSX01 (sample SAMN05326642, study PRJNA326480) | marine metagenome | isolation source: seawater | place: Atlantic Ocean: South East | collected 2010
GAATTCCATTATTAACTCAACCGTGTCTAATGAGTCAGCTCCTAGATCGTTTGTAAAGCTAGCTTCTGGAGCTACTTCGCTTTCATCTACACCTAACTTATCAACGATAATTGCTTTTACTCTTGATTCGATATCAGACATTTTTTTAAATTTTTAAGGTTATAACACGCAAAGAAAAACATTTCTTCATTATTATTCAAATAATAATCGTGTTGTGTTATCAACAATTTTACAATAACTTATTTTATGAATCAACTAAACAGATTATAAACTTTACCTTTAGAGGCATAATTTAAATTGAAAAATCTATGAAAAAACTTGCTATTTTTGCTTCGGGAAGTGGGTCAAACGCCTTAAAAATTCATGAATACTTCAAAAAAAATAACTTTGCCAAAATTGATTGTGTATTAGTAAACAATCCAAATTCTGGAATAGTCAAAAAAGCGGAAAAGTGGGATTGTAAAGTAATACAAATCACAAAAAATAATTTTCACAAAGACTCAAATATTTCTATCCAATTACTAGAAAGAGGAGTCGACCTAATAATTCTCGCAGGATTTCTTTGGTTAATTCCCGATCACCTTTTAAGCGCATTTCCACAAAAGATAATTAATATTCACCCCTCCTTACTTCCGAAATACGGAGGAAAAGGCATGTATGGTTTAAATGTACATCAAGCAGTATTCAATGCAAAAGAAATAGAGTCTGGAATAACCATACATACTATTGATAAAGAGTATGACAAAGGTGAAATTATTTTTCAACAATCAACATCCATTAAATCTTGTAACTCTCCTGAGGAAATCGCCGATAAAATTTTAAAAATAGAGCATAAAAATTTTGCAAAAACTATTCATGATTATCTAAAAAAATGAAAGAAGTTACTATTTACACGGATGGATCTGCTAAAGGAAACCCAGGAAAAGGAGGTTACGGCACAGTATTGATTTCAGGGCAAAACCTCAAGCAACTTTCTCAGGGGTACTTATTAACAACAAATAACAGAATGGAATTGTTAGCAGTAATAACCGGACTGGAGGCATTGAACCAAAAATGCAAAGTAAATGTTTATTCCGACTCAAAATACGTTGTTGATTCCGTAGAAAAAGGATGGGTTTTCAATTGGCAAAAAAAAGGATTTACAAGTAAAAAGAATACTGATTTATGGAAAAGATTCTTAACCGTATACAGTAAACACAAAGTAAAACTTCACTGGATAAAAGGGCATGCTGGTAATAAATATAATGAAATATGTGATCGACTAGCTGTGAAAGCAGCAGAAGGAAATCAATTAATAGATGACATAGGATATGATCCTAATTAGTTTGAATATTATCAATCAATCGTACCTGATTATAAAAGCCAGCAATAAATAGTCTTTTTTGATCTCCAAAATCATGTTGCTCTAAATATTCTAATTCAAAACCTAATTCGAGCAATTCCTTCTCAAAAGAACTCCTTTTATACTCGGTGAAATCACTAAGAACTCTATAAATAAAACCGGCCTTCTCCCTTGCCTTTTTACTTAATCGGCTATTTCTACTGCTCATTGCAAGACCATTAGACTCCCTCACAATTGGCCCTCCTATTATCTCTACAGACAAGTGAAGTTGATCAACCATTCTCTTAATAATTTGAAGCTGCTGAAAGTCTTTTTCACCGAAAAAAGCCTTATCTGGATTTACTACTTCAAAGAGGCGAGAAACAACTTCTACAACACCTGTAAAATGTCCTGGCCTAAACCTACTTTCCATTATCTTATCTAACCCTCCAAAATCTATAGGTTTATTTTTTTTTATCTTTTCAATTTCATCTTGTAATGGGATAAATACTGCATCGCAAAGCCCTTTCTTAAGAAGCTCCAAATCCTTAGCCTCATCCTTTGGATATTTTTCATAGTCCTTAGGATCATTAAACTGTGATGGATTAACGTAAATACTCGCAATAGTTATATCAGTTTTACTTTTTGAAAGATGTATTAATGAGATATGGCCAGCATGCAAAAAGCCCATAGTTGGAACAAATCCAATTTTTTTTCTTGTTTGTTTTTTTTTTGCAACAAACTCATTAAGCTCTCTCAACGTTCTTAGTACTTTCATAAAATGAAAACAAACTTAATAAAGAATACTATTTCACGTTCTATAAAACACTAATTAATTAAGATTAATAATTGAAAATACAGTATATTTTGCTTAATTTTGCACCTCCCATTCCCGCCTATCAACCTACTTGTTTTTTTAGGGAAATAAAAAAGTCGAATGAAAAAAAGAGTATTATTTATAAATCAAGAGATGTTACCATACATCGAGGAATCTGAAATTGCTAAAATTGGAAGAAATCTTCCACAAGGTATCCAACAAAAAGGAAAAGAAATCAGAACATTCATGCCCAGATTTGGATGTATAAACGAAAGGAGGAACCAACTTCATGAGGTAATTCGATTAAGTGGCATGAATTTAATCATAGATGACAATGACCATCCGTTAATTATAAAAGTTGCTTCAATTCAAGCAGCTAGAATGCAGGTTTATTTTATAGATAATGAAGAATATTTCCAAAGAAAATTTGGATTAAAGGATAAATCCGGTAACTTTTTCAACGATAATGATGAAAGAGCGATATTTTACTGTAGAGGCGTACTAGAAACTGTAAAAAAACTTGGATGGGCACCTGATATAATTCACTGCCATGGCTGGATGAATGCTTTCGTTCCTTTGTATATTAAAAAGGTTTTTAACGAAGATCCTATTTTTGCTAATTCCAAAGTTATATTTTCTATTTACAATACTGGTTTTGAAAAAGAATTAGATAAAAACTTTGGTAATAAAGCTATTTTAGATGGTGTTGATTTAGAGGATGTAGCAGAATTATCAAAACCTTCTGCGACAGAAGTATATAAGTATGCTGCAAAATGGTCTGATGGAGTCATTATAGGGAGTGAGGGAATAAATACTGAATTGGATCAAGAAATCAGAAAAATGGGGAAACCCATACTTGAGTTCCAAAATGAAGAATCCTACGTTGAAGAATACAATAATTTTTACGATTCTGTGTTGTCAGATAGTGAATCGGAATAAAATAATCTATGAATAAAGTAAAATTAATAATTGGGCTATTTTTATTAGTAGCCCTTTTTTCTTGCAAAAAAGACGAAGGAAACCTAGGTGCTTATATTTCTGAAAACTCGGATAAGATGAAAGCCGGAATAGTTGATTCTTTAGAAATCACAACATACTCATCAATAAAGGATTCTGTAATAACTTCAGGTAGAACAGCTCAAAATTTAGGATACATAAATTCTAGTGATTTCGGTATTTCAAAAAGCAGCATATTCGCAAGTCTTCTACCGGATTCTCTCGATAGAGTTTTTCCCAATTCAAACTATACAATAAACTCTTTCTACATTCAACTTAACATAACAGATTATTACGGTAAAAATATAGATCAAAATTTCCAAGTATATAAATTAAACGAGAGCGTAAAACAGAACTTAAACTATTATGATTTTGACTCTCTTTCAGTTGGAGAAAAGCTCGGTTCTTTTACAATTAATGTTTCAGATTCAGGAATCTACAATTTTAATTTAGACAGCTCCGCCGGCCGACACTTGTTTTCAGATGCGAGTGATGACTACTCGTCTAAAGATGCATTTAAAAGTTTTTTTGGCGGTATTTGTATTTTACCCGTTAACACTCCCGATTTAAATGAAGGTGCTATTTATCAAATAAGTAAAACCGGCATTTCTCTTCATCTAACTTTTTCAACAACAAATGAAATGGATGACCATTACGATACTGAAATAATTTATAACATAGAAAATGAAAATAATGTATTTGCAAAATTCAACCATAATTTTGATGGTTCGGAAGCAAACTCGATTTTAAATGACTCTACTCTTGGTCAACAAGAATTTTTCACTCAAGGATTATCAGGAACTTGTGGCAAAATTAAATTTCCAACTACACAAAATTGGTTTGACGACGAATCATTCAATTATTTAATAACTGGCTTTGAATTTAAAGTCTTTGCTGAAGAAAACCCAGTATTTAATTTACCACAGCAATTAATTTTAACATACAATAACTCACTCGGATCAAGGTCATATAAAAGCACAAATTTAAATCAAGATGAAAATTCATACACATTTCAAATTTATAACGCTGAAGTTAATACAGCTTTAGAAAACAGACAGTTTGATGAAATGGATTTTGAAATATCTCATCCTACACCAGGAAGTAGTCCAGAGCAGGCCAAACTATTCGGATTTAATTCCAATAAGCCTCCTGAATTAGTAATCACTTATACTAAATATTAAAAAAGGCGAAGTTTAAAACTTCGCCTTTTTTAATTATGCCCTTGAAAATAGTTCTGCAACTTTTTCCCAATTCACAACATTAAAAAATGCATTAATATAATCAGGTCTTCTATTTTGATAATTCAAATAGTAAGCGTGTTCCCAAACATCTAATCCTAAAATAGGAGTTCCTTTAACATCAGAAACATCCATTAAAGGGTTATCTTGATTCGCAGTAGAGCTTACTTCAAGTTTACCATCCACAACAACTAACCAAGCCCAACCAGAACCAAATCTTGATGCAGCAGCTTTTGAAAAATGATCTTTAAAGGATTCAAAAGAGCCAAATGCATTGTCAATAGCTTGAGCTAATTCTCCTGAAGGAGCTCCCCCTCCATTTGGGGACATTATTGACCAAAATAAAGAGTGATTGTAAAATCCACCGCCGTTGTTTCTAATTCCAATGCTTTGAGATCCTACTTTTGATAAAATAACCTCGATAGATTGACCATCCAGCTCAGTGCCTTTAATTGCATTATTTAAATTGTTTGTGTATCCAGCATGGTGTTTACCATGATGAATCTCCATTGTCTTTGTATCAATGTGTGGTTCCAACGCATCTTTAGCGTAAGGTAACTGAGGTAATTCAAATGCCATATTATAAATTTTTAATTTTTTCAAATATAAGAATAAATGTAAATTAGCCAATTAGCTGAGACGGTATTTAAGCTAAAAATCAGTACTCATTTATAATTAATTCATGGTTTATAATCTATGATAAAAAATTGAAAATTATTGATGAAGCTCCATAAAAAAGGCTCCACATCCGGAGCCTTTTTTGAACTTTATTTTTTATAAAACTTAATTCCTTTAGTATATTTCCTCCCAAATAGCAGCTCTGTACCATTTAATTTCCTCTCTATTATATTTATTTTCAGAATCCACGAGAAGGTTAAGGAGATAGGATAAATGATTCTCAGGTTCTTCATATTCCTCTAAATCCTCTTCGGGAATTTCTAATTCAATATCAAAATCTAAGGATTCATCTTCCTCAATCTTTTGTTTTGTAATTCTAAGTGTTTTTACAACCAATGGATCATCCAACTCAAGTGCAATCTTTCTTATTTCTAACAACTGTTCTCCAATTGATTCAACAGAAACATTAGCTTCAACGTCAACCACAACCTTCTTAAGTAATTCTTTAGCCTTAGTATTATTCATAATAATAAAATTAGGGGTTAAAGTTACTACAATAAGTGCAAAGTATTACTAATAAGTATACTTTTTTCAACTCTTATTATACGAATGTATTCCTTATGAATATTCCTAAACTAATTCATTTCATATAATTTTGCGAGATATTTCCCCACAATATCAAATTCTAAATTAACAACAGAACCCTGACCTAAATATTTAAAATTTGTATGATTATATGTATAAGGAATAATACAAACAGAGAAAAAATCTTTTTCAGAGTCAACAACAGTGAGACTCGTTCCATTAATTGTTATACTACCCTTATTTACTGTTATATTAGAACGTGACGGGTCGTATTTGATGTAAAACTTCCAACTTCCATCTTCCTCTTCAATTTTATTAACAACACCTACCTGATCTACATGACCTTGAACAATATGACCGTCCAGCCGATCACCAAGCTTCATACAACGTTCTAAATTTACTTTTTCGCCAATATTGATGTTACCAATATTTGTTTTTTGAAGAGTTTCATCAATTGCTGTAACGGTATAGTTACTCCCACTAATATCTATAACGGTTAAACATATTCCATTATGCGCTAAACTTTGATCTATCTTCAACTCACTTGTGAATGGACAAGAAAACGTGAAATTAACATTATCACCCTGTTTTTCTGTTTTTTTTAACTCCCCTAAACCTTCAATTATCCCGGTAAACATTTTTTATGTTTTAATAAATTACTAAAGTTAAAAAGTAAACCAATATGTAAATTACTGGGTAAAAATAAAAAAAGGCATTCTGAAAAACGCCTTTTTTTATTTTGAAGATATATTCTTCTAAATCTTTTTAATTTGCCCCATTTTATTATCATACATAACAAAATATTCGCCTTTATTTAGCTCTGATACATTTACACTCGCACCGAAACCCTTTTTGACTAGAGCACCTGTCTTATTACTATACACCTCATAGAGAGTTGAAACCTCATTACCTGAACCATCTCTGAATGAGACAATATTTTCAATTTTCAAAAGATTTTCATTCGCTATAAAAACCTCTTTAACCGATGATCTTATTAGCTTCTTCTCTTGAGAATATCTAGCTTTCCTAGTGAAATCAGTTTGTTTGATTCTAAATACATTTCTTCCTGAATGGGGATTTACCTTTAAAGAATAATTATTCATGTCTGCACCTCCCTTACCTTCAACAGTAGCTACCGTAATCCACTTATTCCATCTCTTCTGCTCAATAACAAAAGGCAGTTGTCCAGATTCATTCGTCGTTGAAAACGAAAAAATACCATCAGGGGTAACACTCATGTTAGCTATTGTATAAGTACTTGATGGTTTTAATACATCAGGATTAAGTACCCTAGGAGAACAATCTTCTTTATATTCTATCTTAATTTCAACAGAGGATCCTTTTGTTAGCTGATAACTCGAAAAGTCTATTTCAAAAGCACTTGAATTTATTTCATCAATAGATTGCTGACCATTGATTAAAACATTAGTCACACAAAAACCAACTCCTGAACTTGCAAATGGGTTTTGAACATACAAGTTTTCGCCCTGATAAGTTCCTTCAAGCACCATTTCATTTTCAGCCGAAACTCCTATAAAAAACGTTAACACAAGTGAAAGGATTCCTATAATTTTTTTCATACCTAATAAATCTTACTTCTGTTTTCTTTCTTTTACTCGCAAAAAGTACAATAATAGTACAATTGGTAAAAATATCAAAAATATCAACACATTAAAAAGAACTTGTTCCTCGAAATAAAACAGTAATTTAAAAACCTTTAAGCATATATTTACCTAAATCAAAAGGAATGAGGTGTTAAACAGCCAAAAATTATTTTTCTTTTATTTTTAAGAAAATTAGTTTGATAAAACGATTAAAAAGAAAGACTATTCATATAGGTTTCATAACGAACATAAAAATATCATTCCAATTGAAACAGATTCAGGAATATCGCTAAAAATATTTTGATTTTTTTGATAAAAAAACATCTTTTTCTCTATGCATTAAAGTACAATCTTTTTAATTCCAGTTAAAAACTATGAGTAAACTTTTACCAGCAGAATGGGAGGAACAGGGAGCAATCGTTATTGCATGGCCTAATGACAAAACCGATTGGAAAAAAAACCTGTTAAAAACTGAAGCGACTTACATTGAATTAGTAAACCAAATTGCCGATCATCAAAAAGTTATAATAATTACTGAAAAATGCTCCATAAAAAAGAAATTCGCTGAAATTATTCTTAAAAACGTTAAAATAGTTTTGGGGGAGTATAATGACACATGGGCTAGAGATTATATTGGATTATCCGTTAAAGTGAATAATTCTTTCAAGTTTATGGATTTTAAATTTAATGGATGGGGTGAAAAATACAAATTTGAAAAAGATAACTCCATTAATACTCAGTTGTACAGAAAAAAAATTATTTCAACAATTGAACTTAAATACAATAATTTAATTCTTGAAGGTGGATCTATTGATTCCAATGGAAAAGGAACAATTTTAACAACTTCTAAATGTTTGCTCAATAAAAATAGAAATCCTGATTTGGGCAAACACAAAATTGAATCTATATTACTTGAATCCCTTGGGATAACAAAAATAATTTGGATAAATCACGGAAAAATTCCGGGTGATGACACCGATTCACATATCGATAATCTTGCAAGGTTTTGTAGTGAGAATAAAATAGTTTACGCGACAAATAAATCCTTAGAATTGAGTCTAATGGAGCAAGAATTAAAAAACATAGCTCTTGAAAATAATTACGAACTAATACCTATCCCATTACCTGAGCCCATATTGTTAGCAAAAAAACCCTTGCCCGCTTCCTACATAAACTTTATTATTACAAATCAGAAAGTTTTAGTTCCAACATTTGGTGATATTAACGACTATAAAGCTATTTCAATTTTACAAAATGTATTTCCTAATAGGAAAGTAATAGGAATAAACAGTATTGAAATTATTAAACAAAAAGGCTCACTTCACTGCTTAACGATGCAAGTGCATAAAAATCTTTTAAACTTATCTTTGTTTAAATGAAAAAAGAATTAAAAGCCGGTATATTTCAAATGACATGTTCTTCAAATCAAAAGGAGAATCAAAGTAAAATTGAAGAAAAAGTAAACAGCTTTGTGCATGAAAAAATTGATTTAATTGTTCTTCAAGAACTTCATGACAGTAAATACTTTTGCCAGTCAGAAAACATTAAAAACTTTGATTTAGCGGAGAAAATACCAGGACCTGCTTGTCTTTTTTATTCAGAATTAGCAAAGAAAAACAACTTGGTTCTTATTGCTTCTGTTTTTGAAAAAAGAACTACAGGACTATACCACAACTCAGCAATAGTATTCGAAAAAGACGGAACAATCGCAGGAAAATATAGAAAAATGCATATCCCCGAAGATCCTGGTTACCACGAGAAATTTTACTTTACACCTGGAGATCTTGGATTTGAGCCTATAAAAACATCAATAGGGAGTTTAGGCGTTCTAATTTGTTGGGATCAATGGTATCCAGAAGCAGCAAGAATAATGGCTCTAAAAGGAGCTAATATCCTAATTTATCCTACAGCAATCGGTTTTGATGAAAACGACAGTCTAGAAGAACAACGAAAACAAATTAACTCCTGGAAAATAATTCAAAAATCACACGCTATAGCAAATGGAATTCCATTAATTTGTGTTAATCGATGTGGGAGTGAGTTAAGTGAAGATTCCAAAAGTAAAATTCTGTTTTGGGGAAATAGTTTTGTTTCCGGACCGCAAGGAGAAACGATTTACCAAGCCGGAGAAAAAGAGGAGTTTTCAATAATAAAAATAGCACTCAATAACTCCGAAACAGTAAGAAGAAACTGGCCCTTCCTAAGAGATAGAAGAATAGAAGAATATAAAGAAATACAGAAAAGATTAGTAGATTAAAAAAAGCACCTCTAAATAAAGGCACTTTTTTATGGTTTTTTAAAGTTATAAGTCATCAGGACTTGGAGCGGTTGCAATTTTCTTTTTTGGTGGTTTAATTGAGCTCGTAAAAATAACATTTACGATTTCACCGTCAATTGTTAATCTAGACTTTGAAATACCGTTAGATATTGTTGTCTTTTCTTCGTGTTTCCACTTTCTATTAAAAATTTGATAGGTTCCATCTTCATTTTTCAAATACATTTGGCTCACCTCTCCTTTTTCAACCTGAACTTTACCCAAAAAGCAATCAGCTTCATTACCTTGACGAAAGGTAATTACAACATTTTCATGCCAGCCATCTTTTACCTCATTTGCTCCTCTTTTAGCAAATTTTTGATTGTACTTCTCATAACAATTCTCCCCATCTCCGGCAAGCACAATCGTTGATAAAACAGATAATATTAATCCAAGCATTATTTTTTTCATGGTATTTTATTTTAGTTTAGCTTCTCACAAGCAAAAGTCCTGCCAGAAAGGCTTTAACCAATCCGAAATCAAAATTAACAAATTATTGCCAATATTAACCATTTTTAGTAATACTCATATTCTAATTAGGTATTCAAATTCATAAAAGACCGGAAATATTTATTAAAGAATAGATTTACAAAAAAAAACATGCTAGTTAAAACATATGGAGGGGCTGTTCAAGGAGTTGATGCAAAGCTCATTACAATTGAAGTTTCCGTTTCAAAGGGAAAAGACTTTCACCTAGTAGGCTTACCGGACAAAGCTATTCAAGAGGCGAAAATTAGAATTGATACAGCATTAAAAAACACAAACTTTCATAGCCCTAAGAAAAAAACGGTTGTCAATATGGCTCCAGCTGATTTAAAAAAAGAGGGGGCTGTTTACGATTTACCTATCGCAATTGGTATACTAGGAGCAACAGCTCAGGTTAAAAAAGAAAAAATTAAAGAGTTTTTGATGATGGGAGAATTATCTCTTGATGGAAAAATTCAACCTATCAAAGGAGCTTTACCTATTTCAATTTATGCCCAAAAAAAAGGTTTTAAAGGGATAATTCTACCATTTGAAAACGCCAAAGAAGCTGCTATTGTTGATAAATTAGATGTTTATGGATTCAAAACAATTACTGAGGTAATTGATTTTTGTAATGACTCTTTAGAAACAAAACCAATATGTATTAATACACGAGAGAAATTTTTAGACCAATTAGATAATCCTGAGTTTGATTTTGCAGATGTTAAAGGACAAGAAAATATTAAACGAGCAATGGAAATTGCTGCTGCAGGAGGGCATAATTTAATTTTGATTGGTCCCCCTGGGGCCGGAAAAACTATGCTTGCAAAAAGATTTTCATCAATCCTACCTCCTATGACTCTTCGGGAAGCTCTTGAGACTACAAAAATACACTCGGTTGCAGGAAAGCTAGGAAATGAAAATGGCTTAGTGGCCCAAAGACCTTTTAGAAGCCCTCACCACACTATATCAGATGTTGCACTAATTGGTGGTGGTACAAATCCTCAACCAGGGGAAGTATCTATGGCTCATAATGGTGTGTTATTTCTAGATGAATTACCCGAGTTTAAAAGAACGGTTTTAGAAGTCCTCAGACAACCTCTTGAAGACAGGAATGTTTCAATATCAAGAGCTAAATTCTCGGTAAACTACCCTGCTAGCTTAATGTTAATTGCAAGTATGAACCCCTGTCCATGCGGTTATTACAACCACCCAGATAAAGAATGCATTTGCCCCGGAGGCTCCGTTCAAAAATATTTAAATAAAATTTCCGGACCACTACTCGATAGAATTGATCTTCATGTTGAAGTAACCCCTGTTTCATTTGATGAACTATCCGACTCTAAACTTGGTGAAAAAAGCTCATCCATTAGAGAAAGAGTCCTTAAAGCAAGAAAAATCCAAACAAAAAGATATACACAATCGGAAAAAGTACACTCAAATGCCCAAATGATCCCTACTCAAATAGAAACATTTTGCACACTAACAACTGAATGCAAGCACTTACTAAAAAACGCGATGAATAAACTTAACTTATCAGCACGAGCTTACAATCGAATACTAAAAGTAGCCAGAACAATTGCTGATCTAGAAGGAGTAAACCAAATAAAACGTAATCATCTCGCAGAAGCCATTCAATTCAGAAGCCTTGATAGAGATAATTGGGCCGGTTAAAGCATTACTAAAATTTGATACCGAAATCTAAAACCCTAACTTTGCAAGCTTCAAATCGAAGTTATGATTCAGTGGATTAAAAAATCAAGTGGTAATTTAAAAGACGATGCATTATCCGGAATTACGGTTGCTCTTGCTCTGGTACCTGAGGCTATAGCCTTTGCTTTCATAGCTAAAATTGATCCCATAGTAGGGCTTTACGGGGCGTTCATGGTAGGTTTAGTTACAGCGATTTTTGGAGGAAGACCTGGTATGATTTCAGGGGCTACAGGCGCTCTAGCCGTTGTTATGGTTGATTTAATTGCCGAAGCCCCCAAACATGCACCATTGGGAATGGAAAATGCAGGCCTAGAGTACCTTTTTGCAACCTTAATTCTTATGGGGTTAATTCAAATGGTCTTTGGAGTATTAAAACTTGGAAAATTAGTTCGATTAATACCCCACCCGGTTATGATGGGATTTGTAAATGGATTAGCCATTGTAATTTGCTATGCTCAGTTTGGAATGCTACAAAATGAGAATGGTGATTGGCTTCCTTCTTCA
>MDSX01030066.1_pt1 | contig 12173 bp, 3 predicted proteins | sample 811141 | NCBI WGS metagenome assembly MDSX01 (sample SAMN05326642, study PRJNA326480) | marine metagenome | isolation source: seawater | place: Atlantic Ocean: South East | collected 2010
ATGTTTCTGTTGGTAAAGAATATTCAGGAGGTAAAATAGTTGATATTAGAGCTACTCCAGATGATGAATATCGTTTTGTTAGTTGGTCAAATGGTGAAACTAAAAATCCACTTAGCGTTGTTGTTGATAAAGACATTAAGATTAATGCCAATTTTCAAAAAGCAAAATATAATTTAATAATTTCAACATACGGAAAGGGATCTGTTTTAGAGGAAGTTGTTTCTTTGGGCAGAAATACTGACCCTAGATATAATTCAGGAAGTGTAGTTAGATTAACAGCAAATGCAGCTTATGGATATAGATTTGTGAGATGGGATGGAGATTTAACATCTAATGATAATCCAGTTGAACTAAATATAGATTCTGCCAAGTCTATAATTGCAGTTTTTGAATTAATTATGGTTGATCTTGAAATTATTACTCAAGGACAAGGGAGTGTTTCACAAGAACTAATGGAGGTCACTAGTTCTAATAAAAATACTACTTATAACTATGGTGATACGGTTCGTCTTTCGCCACAACCTGAAGAGGGTCATGATTTCATTTCATGGAGTTCGGATCATGTTGGAGAAGAAAATCCATTAGAAATTTCTTTGACTGAATCAAAAACTATTCAAGCCAATTTTGATTTTGAACTTTTCAACAGGTCTGTTGGAAAATGGAAAATTAGAAAAAAAACTGAAAATAAACTTCCTTCATGGGATATGCATAGTATTATATTCAGGAGGAATTATACTTATACAATTAATTCTAATTCGGGACAAATAAATGGAGCTTTTAATGTGATTTCTAACTCAGAAATTGATTTAACAAATTATGGAAGTATTACTGGTGTTGAACTTAATTCAAATGATGAAGATCCATCTGAGAGTATAGGAAATACATTAAATTTTAATTTAAGTATTCCAGGGGAATTTGAAGGACAAATTGAAAGTGAAGCAGACGAAAATTACGAAAGTGAAGTTAGCGAAACAGGAGAAGTCCTTGATAAAACATATGTTCCTGATGATAATTTTGAGCAAACACTCATCAACTTGGGTTATGATGATGTTTTGGATGATTATGTTAATACTTCAGCTATTTCTGGTGTTCAACAATTGAATAATTCAGATTGGGTTGGAACTATCAGTGATTTGACTGGAGTGGAAGATTTTGTCTCCTTAACTAGTCTTCAGGCAGATAATATGGAAGTTTCTCAAGTAGACATTTCTAATAATATTTATTTGGAAAATCTCTCTATTCACTCTAATAATTTGACTGAATTAGACTTATCAAATAATATAAATTTAAGAAATGTAATAATTAATGATAATCAGATTGAATATATTAATCTAGAAAATAATTCATTTTTAGAATGGTTCATTGCTGGAAATAATATTTTATCATCAATAGATCTTTCAAATAATAGTGAACTATTAGATTTAAGATTGGATGGAAACAGGTTGACAGAATTAAATATTTCAAATAATACAAAACTTAAAGAGCTTAATGTTAGAAATTCTTGCTCTGAATGTTCAACCATGCAAATAAGTTCTATCGATTTGTCAAATAACCTTGATCTAGAAGTTGCACAGTTTTATAGAAACCCTTTGACATCAATTGATGTTTCAAATAATCCAAATCTTAAACTTTTAGATTTAAATGATATTTCTACATTTAATGGAGTAATTGATTTTTCAAACAACCTAGCTTTAGAAGAATTTGTTTGTAGCTGCAATATTTCATATTTAGACCTTTCAAATAATACTGAGCTAACATCACTTTCATTGTCATATAATTCATTAACTCAAATTGATATTTCGAATAATTTAAAGTTAGATCAATTAAATCTATTTAATAATAATCTTAATTCATTAGATGTGTCTAGTAACAATTTACTCTTGTCTCTAAACACTCAAAACAACTCAGATCTTGAGTGTATAAATATTAGTCAAAATCAATTGAATAACATTCCTTTAGATTGGATTAAGGATCAAGCGACTCAGTACTCAACAGAATGTGATGTAATTCTTCAAAAAACTACGATTTTAGATAATAATTTTGAACAAGCCCTTATAGATATGGGATTAGATGATATTATTGATAATGAAGTTTTAACTAATAATATTAATCAAATAACAAACTTAGACTTAACAGATAAAAACATAATAGACTTAACGGGAATTCAAGACTTTTCTTTTTTGGAGAGTATTTCAGCCAACACAGGCAATCAAATTCAAGGAGTTCTAGATTTATCTTCTAATACAAATCTGAATTATGTTGATTTGGCGAACAATCAACTTTCAGAATTGTATTTAAATAATAATCCTAATCTGACAGGCCTTTTTTTATATCATAATACCAGTTTATCAGTTCTTGAAATAGGAAATTCTCCAAATCTTGAAACGCTTACCATTCATGATAATTTGATAACTGAACTTAATCTTTCAAATTCTCCTAAAATTAAAGATATGAGAATATGGAATTCAAAATTGGAAAGCTTTGATTTATCTAATCAAACGGAATTAGAAATATTAAGGGCTCAAAGTATTTTTAAAACGGAAGGAAAATCTATTGATCTATCAAATAACTCTTCGCTTAAAATTATTGACTTGAGAAATAATTTTCTTGAAAGTATTGATTTATCGAGTAATAGTGAGGTTGAAATAGTTGTTTTATCAGAAAATAAGCTGAGTTCAATCGATCTGTCAAATAATTCTCAGATAAGAATTTTAGGGTTACAGGTCAATAATATTAATTCATTAGATTTATCATCAATTAATAATCTTACACTGTTTAGAGGTTTTAATAATGATTTTACATGTGTTACTTTAAGTGAGACACAAATAAATAATATACCTCAGAGCTGTCAGGAAATTGGAATTCCGGACAATTCTGATGATCCTAATCAAGAAACATGCTATGGATGGGAATTAATCGACTTATCTGAAAGTTATGACTATACTCCAACATGGGTAGTTGAACAAGGAGTTTCTTACTCAATAAATTGCGATCAAGACAATGGAAAAACTTATGTTCCAGATGATAATTTTGAACAGGCACTTATAGAGCTAGGCTATGATGATGTTCTTGATGATTATGTAAATACAATAGATGTTCAATCAATAACAAATCTTGATATTAGAGATAGAACACCCAAAATAGTTGATTTGACTGGAATAGAAAGCTTTAGTTCTCTTGAAATTTTAAATGTTACTGAAAATAGTGTCGTAACACTTAATCTTTCTAATAATATAGATCTTGTTCGACTTGATGCAGATAACAATTCAATTACTGCAATTGATGTTTCAAATAGTCCTAATATAAACTTCATTTCCGCTGTTGGAAATGAATTTGAATCTATAGACTTATCTGGCAACCCTCTGTTGGAAGAATTATATATTGATCGTTGTAACATTTCATCAATTGATCTATCAAATAATAGTCTTTTAACTTACTTGACTATGGATGGATTAGGCACTCTAAATTCTATAGATTTATCAAATAATACTTTATTAAAACTTCTAAGATTAGAAGGAACACAATTGGATACAATAGATTTATCAACTAATGTAAATCTTGAAGAGTTAGTGATTAATAATAATAAACTAACTTCTTTGGATTTGTCAACTAACTCAAAACTTAAAATACTTAATTGTGCATCTCAATTTGCTGACCCCCAGGCATCCACTGGAGTACTTAATAGTTTAAATATCTCTAATAGTGCTGATTTACAAAATTTACATATTGAAAATAATTCTATTACTTCTCTCGATCTAAGTAATAATACCAATATAACTGAGCTTAATGTTTCTACAAATCCATTAACCGCTCTAGACGTTTCAGGTCTTACTAATCTTCAAAACTTTTGGGCAACTGTTAATGGTTTAGAATGTATTCAGGTAAATCAAAATCAATTAGACAATACTCCTAATACATGGGATATTTTAAATACAACTAGCTTATCGATTGACTGTGATTAGGATTTTTTAAAATCTTATATAGTTTTAAAAATTAACACTATAATAAAGTTAAAAAATCAATTATTGATTTCTTTTATTTTTTATAAATTAATGGTGCTAATTTATATAATTATGAAAATCAATTTTACATTATTGTTATTTATCACATTGTGCTTTCAATCTAAAGCTCAATCTTCAAAAAAGACTATTATAGAGTCAATGGAGTGGAGAAATATTGGTCCAGATAGAGGAGGCAGATCTCTTGCTGTAGCTGGTTCTTCTCGAGTAAATGAGTATTATTTTGGAGCAGTTGGGGGAGGCTTATGGAAAACTACTGATGGGGGACAAACTTGGAACCCTGTTACTGATGGACAAATAAAAAGCTCCTCTGTTGGAGCTGTAGCAGTATCAAATTCTAATCCTGATGTTGTATATATTGGAATGGGTGAAACTGAATTGAGAGGTAATATAATGCAAGGGGATGGTGTTTATAAATCTATTGATGCAGGTTTAACCTGGAAACATATTGGACTTGGAGATACTCAAGCGATTTCAAAAATCAGGATTCATCCTTCAAATCCCGATATTGTATATGTGGCTGCACTGGGTCATCCTTATGGAGAAAATAATGAGAGAGGGGTTTTCAAATCTGTTAATGGAGGTAAAACTTGGAAAAGAATATTGTATAAAAGCTCAAAATCAGGAGCTATTGACATGATTCTTGATCCGAATGATCCAGAAACAATATATGCTTCATTATGGCAGGTATATAGAACTCCATATAAAATGTTAGGAGGAGGTCCTGAGTGTAGTTTATATAAATCCACTGATGGTGGAATATCATGGAAAGATATTTCAGAAAATAAAGGTTTTGCATCTCGTCCATTAGGAAAAATTGGAATTACTGTATCACCAGTAAATTCCAAAAAATTATGGGCTCTTGTTGAATCTGACGAAGGAGGAGTTTATTTTTCTGAAGATGCAGGTGAATCATGGACTATAGTTAATAATGAACGTAAATTGAGACAAAGAGCATTTTATTACAGTAGAATATATGCTGATACCCAAGACGAAAATACTGTATATGCTTTAAATACTGGATTTTATAAATCAACTGATGGAGGTAAAACCTTTGATACAAGAATTATTGTCCCTCATGGAGACAATCATGATTTATGGATAGATCCAAAAAATCCTTCTAGAATGGTTAATGCAAATGATGGAGGGGGATGTGTATCTGTTAATGGAGGTAAAACATGGACTGATCTTGATTTCCCAACATCTCAGTTATACCATATTATGGTAACAAAAGATTTCCCATACTATGTTTGCGGAGCTCAACAAGATAATTCAACCATGTGTATTCCTTCTGAAGGTTGGAATTTTAAACAAGCAAGAGGTCCCCACAAACAATATTATTATCCTGTAGGAGGGGGAGAATCAGGTTATATTACTCAACATCCATCAAATTTGGATTGGTTTTATGCTGGAAGTCAAGGTGCATTACTTACAAAATTTGATAGGTCAACAGGATTCAAAAGAGACATACAAGTATACCCAAGGTTTTTTTCTGGAGAGCCTGCAAGTGCACTTCCTGAAAGATGGCAATGGACTTTTCCTATAATCTTTTCACCTTTAAATTCAAGCAGACTTTATACTAGTTCTCAGCATGTATGGGTATCAGAGGATGATGGGCAAAGTTGGTCAAAAATGAGTCCTGACCTTACTTATGCTGACCCTAAAACATTAGGTAAAACTGGGGGAGTGATAACAAATGATATGAATGGACCAGAAATTTATGCTACTATTTTTTCATTAGTTCCATCTAGTTATGATGAAAACACATTGTGGGCCGGGTCTGATGATGGACTGGTTCACATTACTCAAGATCATGGAAAGTCATGGAGAAATATAACCCCTCCTGATATGCCAAAAGATACAAGGATTAGTATTATTGAAGAATCTAAACATAAAGCAGGAACCATATATATAGCTGCCAAGCGATATCAAATGGATGATAGAAAACCATATTTGTGGAAATCTCATGATTATGGTAAAACTTGGAGTAAGATAATAAATGGTATCAGAGATGATGATTTTCTTCACGTGATTCGAGAAGATTTAAAAATACCTGGATTACTTTATGCTGGTGGTGAGCATGAAGTTTGGGTTTCTTATAATGATGGAGACAATTGGGAGTCGATAAGTTTAAACCTTCCAGACACTCAGATTTCAGATTTGATAGTTACAGAAAAGGATCTTGTGGTTGGTACTCATGGAAGATCGATTTATATTCTTGATGACATTTCACCTATAAGAGAGATGTCTAAAGTTCAAAACAAAAAACCACACCTATATGATGTTTATTTTGCAACTAGAAGAGTGCAAGATGCTGAAATCAAATATTATCTGCCATCAACTCCAGAAAAACTATCAATTAAAATAATTGATAGTAAAAACAGAATAGTATTAGAAAAAGAAGGTGTTTTAGAGCCTGAATCAGATAATGATTCTTCTTCCTGGTTTGGTGCTGATAATAAAAATCCTTCTATGAATACTGGATTAAATAGTTATAAATGGAATCTAAGGTATCAAGGTGCTAGAGATTTTGAAGGTATGATAATCTGGTCTGCAAAACCAACACTAGGACCAATTGCTCCTCCTGGAGAATATAAAGTGCAGTTAACTGTAGATGATAAAATGTTTGAATCTCTTTTTGAAGTAAGGAAAGATCCAAGAATAGCTGTTTCAGATTCAACGATTAACAAACAATTTAATTTTGCAATGAGCATAATGATGCAGACTGATCTTGCAAATAAAAGTGTAATTGAAATTAGAGAAATTAAAGAAAAATTAAATCATTTACTTTCTTCATCTTCTAGGGAAAAATCAAGAAAAATAAAGTCATTAATTTATGATCTTGAAAGAATTGAGTCTAATATATATCAAGTTAAGAATCAAAGTGGTCAAGACCCTTTAAACTTTCCAATTAAAGTAAATAACAGATTAGCCTATTTGAGAAAAAGTGTTGAAAGTGGCGATGGTCTTCCAACCTCTGGTTCAATTGAAGTTTTTGAAATTTTGAAAAATGAGCTTTCAGACTATATTAAAGAACTCAAAAAACTTAAAAATAAAGTTAAAGATTTAATCTAATCAAAAGTGTAACTGATATTTAATTTATTATTGAACTTAGTGATTTAACAAGTTCTTGGTTTTTTATCTTTATTTCATTCAAAAGTTTTTCAAATGAATTAGTTTTGAGCTTACGTTCATAGAGTAATTGTTGAAACGCCACTTTTACTAATTGCTCTTCAAGAATTATAGGATTCAGTGGTACTTCTAATTTTTTATTTGAGGAATCTTGATTATAAAGTGATCTAAGGTTATGCATTCCAACATTGCTTAGATAAGGTCTGATTTTATTATGAACAATGTCAACGTATTCTATAAAGATATCAGTTACCTGATCTTCCTTTAAGAAATAGTCTTGGATTAGCTCCCTAATAAAATCATCTTCAAGAGTACTTACAGATTCAGAATGATTTCTCTGAGAAATCGGACGAAAGTCTGAAGAAAATCTAATAAGACCAATTGAATCATAGTTTATTTTTTTCTTCTCATCAAATATTTTTGAAATCAAATCATCTATGAGATTCATTTGATTAGATACTTGTTCTAAAGATTTATTAATGTGAATAAAATCTAATCTTAGATCTTCAATTATGTTCTTAACTAATAGTGCTTGTTTTAAATCATTCTTTCTGCTTTCATTCCAATTATTAATGCTTAGAGCAATTAAAATTCCAATAACAACCAACACTATTTCTCCAACAGCATATTTAAGATAATCTCCTGTTTTATTATCCCTGAGCAAGTCTTGACGAATTTTTCTAAAGAATTTTATCATTATCTATACGAAGGACATCTAAAATAAATAAAAATCTTTAAAATGATTTTAATTAAATTTAGTTGTAAATTACAATCAAAAGATTGATAAAATGAGATTTACTTATGCTTTTCTTATAAAGAGTTTTTATTTAGTATTTTTTTTATCATCATTTTTAATTTTTTCTCAGAATAAAAAAAGGAATGTTGGCCAAGTAAAACATTCTGTAATATCAACTAATCAAGCTAAGAAGCTTGGACTTCCAGTAATTACAAAACCTGCTCCAATTTCTAATCAAAACAATAAAACTACAAGTGTTAAAAGAAATAGAAATTATACTGTTAAAAGTTTCAATAAATTAAATAATAACTTCCCGAAGTCAAATAACTTAAACACTCCTAAACTAAATAATAGTTCGTTTAAATCAAATAAGAATCAAATTTCTAAATTTTTAAAGAATACTTCAAATCCCTCATCTAGTATTCAGCAGAAAAAAATTAAATACAAACAAAAATCAATTACATATTCAAAAAATGGAACACCCACATTTATAAAAAGTGAATTTGTTGGAGAATACTCTCTTTCTGCAAAAAAATCAGATAAAGAAAGAGTGTCAGAATATTTAGAAGAGATTAAAGATATTCTCAAAATAAACTCTCCTTCTGCGGAGTTTGAGATTTTAAATAAAAATAAGGATCAAATTGGACTTACTCATATAAAATATAAACAAACCTATAAAGATCTATTAGTCTACGCTCAAGAGATTATTGTTCATCTAGATAAAAAGGGGGCTGTTAATTTATTAACTGGTTCATTTATTCCAACTCCACATGAGGTAAATACCATCCCAGTGTTAAATTCAGCAGAGATCATAAATAAACTTCCAAAAATATTTGATAAAAAATTAAATGAATTAAAAAAGTACAATGATTCTATAAAACCAACACTAGTTATTTATAATAAGAGAGACCAAAACTATCTTTCTTGGCACTTAACAATTTATTCATCACAATTAGACCGTTGGGAGCTTTTCATTAATGATAAAACAGGTGAAATCATAGATAAGATTAACACGACGTTACATGCTAATCGTGAAAAAAAAAACAAACTCTTAAAAACAAGTAAAAACAAAAACGTCAATAAAGATCACATAGAGAACAATCCAATTGGAACGGGTACGGATTTAAATGGAGTTATAAGAAATCTTAATACTGCCCTTGATAATAATATTTATCTTCTAGCAGATATAAGTAAACCATCTTATAAGGTTTCAACAGGAGAAGGAGTTCTTCTAACTTATAGAAATGATAATGGAGGTCAAGACATGTCATATATAACTTCTTATCTTGGTAATGATTCGGATAATAATTGGAATGATCCTTCTTTAGTTTCTGCTCATTATAATGCTTCTGAATCTTATGATTATTTCTATGGAACTTTTGGAAGAAACTCTTTAGATGGAGAGGGAGGCTCAGTTCGTTCTTACACAAACGTAATAAGAGATGGTTCAGAAATGGATAATGCTTATTATACTGGAAAGGGTCTTTATTATGGAAATGGGAATAATTCATTTTCTCCACTTGCAGGAGCTTTAGATGTTGCGGCTCATGAATGGGCACATGGTGTAGTTGAATGGTCTGCTGGTCTTGTATATCAGGATGAATCAGGAGCTCTTAATGAGCACTTTGCAGATGTTTTTGGAGTTATGGTAGATAGAGATGATTGGACTCTTGGAGAAGATATAGTTAAACTAGATTATTATCCTTACGGTTTTTTGAGAAGTATGAGTGAACCATGGAAAGGGGATCAACCTGAGCATTATGATGATGCTGTATATATTGGAACAGAAACAGATCACGGAGGTGTGCATTTTAATAGCGGAATTCCTAATAAAGCTTTTTATTTAGTAGCTACGGATATAGGAAAAGAAAAAGCAGAACAAATTTGGTACAGAGCATTAACTGTCTATTTATCAAGAAATTCAAATTTTGTAGACCTAAGAATTGCTTTAGAGACAAGTTCCAGTGACCTCTATGGAGCTACAGAATTATCTTCAGTTAAACAGGCCTTAGATGCTGTTGGAATTTTATATCAGGAAATTGTAGAAGAAGATTCTATTGAAATAAATGGGAATGATTTCATTCTCTCATACGATACAGATCCAGAAAATGAAACTACTTTCTACCTTTCAGATACTCAAGGACAAAACTTTGTTGGATTATCCACTTCAAAAACATATAATAAGCCTTCAGTTTCTTCAGATGGATATATTATAGTATTTGTTTCTGATCAAAATCATCTGGTAGCAATATCATTAGATGATGATAATACTGTAAATGAATATACTCTTAGTGATAACCCAATTTGGAATTCAGTTGCAATTTCAAAAGATAAGAGTAAGATTGCAGTAACTACTAATTTGGAATCGGATAAATTCATATATGTTTATGATTTTAAAGGAGAAAAATGGGAAAGTTTTGAACTTTATACTCCAGGGAGTTACCGCGGACAATGTATTATATGCAGATGCAATTGATTGGGATAATAAAAGTGAATATATAATCTTTGATCAAAAAAATAAAATTCCCATAGGAAACGGAGAAGATCTGACTTATTGGGACATTGGTTTAATGAATATATGGGATTCAGAAAACAATAAATTTGCTTCGGGAAATATAATAAAGCTATATGCGCAGATCCCTGAAAATGTTAATATTGGATACCCATCGTTTGCTAAAACAACAAATAATTATATTGCCTTTGATTATATTGATTTTGTTGATGGTGTATATGAGCCCTATGTTGTTCTTTTGGATTTGGAAACATATAATTTTGGTTATTTTGAAAATAATACTTGGGGTGTGCCTAATTTTTCAACTCTTGACAACCAAATTATTTATAACTCGTATGGAGACGGTGGAAGTGGAGTTGATTATATAAAGTCTAGACAAGTCGAGAGTTTTATTAATCCATCAGAAAACAGTGTTGATTTGATTTGGTATGGTGAATGGGGGCTTTGGTTTAATCAAGGTTTGAGAGATTTTGATAATGATGGAATTATAGATGATTATGATGCTTGTCCTAATTCTCCTGAAGGAAAAACGGTTGACGAATATGGTTGTTCTCTTTCTCAAAAAGACACAGATCAAGATGGGATCAATGATGAAAAGGATAATTGTATTGAAACAAGTAATCCTGATCAATTAGATACAGATCAAGACTCTATCGGGAATGTTTGTGATCCGGATGATGATAATGATGGTTATAATGATGATATTGATTTTTTTCCTCTTGATCCAACAGAATGGTTAGAAAAAATATTTATTGCATCTAATGGAGTTACAATCGAATGTCCTGATGCTAGAATTGGACTATCAACAACAATAAATGGAAAAATAACCACTGTAGTTGATGAAACAGGTTTAAGGGATATGATTGCAAATGATGAAGATGTAAGTTGCGTTTGTACCTCTAAAGTTACTAATATGCAATCACTATTATCCAGTAGCCCAAATTTCAATCAAGATATAAGCAGTTGGGATACCTCTGGAGTGACCAATATGGAATCACTTTTTAACAGTGCCCAGTTATTTAATCAAGATATAAGCGGTTGGGATACCTCTAAAGTTACTGATATGGGCGGATTGTTTAATGATGCATCGTCTTTTAATCAAGATATAGGAAGTTGGGACACTTCTAATGTGACTAATATGAATACTATGTTTATGGGAGCAACATCTTTTAATCAAGATATTGGTAGTTGGGACACTTCTAATGTTATATCAATGGATGAAGTGTTTCTGAGCGCAACATCTTTTAATTATGATATAGGTGGTTGGGATACTTCTAGTGTTAATTCTATGGCTTTTATGTTTTCAAATTCAGATTCATTTAATAAAGACATAGGAAGTTGGGACACTTCCAATGTGACAGATATGACAGGAATGTTTGAATCAGCTGATTTATTTAATCAAGACATTGGAAATTGGGATACATCAAGTGTAATATATATGGCAGAAATGTTTAGTAGTAGCATTATTCTCGATAATAAAGTAAATACAAACCATGTAAACAAAACGGACGATATTTATTTAGATACTAATGGGGTTACTATTAAATGTCCTAACGCAAATATTGGGGACACAGCAACTATTGGAGATAAGGAATATACAGTAGTTGATGAAACAGGTTTAAGAGCGATGATTACAAACAATGAAGATGTTAGTTGCGTTTGCACTTCTAAAGTTACTGATATGAGTGGAATGTTTAATGATGCATCATCATTTAATCAAGATATAGGAAGTTGGGACACTTCTAATGTGGCTGATATGAATACTATGTTTATG
>MDSX01042064.1_pt1 | contig 12172 bp, 8 predicted proteins | sample 811141 | NCBI WGS metagenome assembly MDSX01 (sample SAMN05326642, study PRJNA326480) | marine metagenome | isolation source: seawater | place: Atlantic Ocean: South East | collected 2010
TCCACGTATTGATCACAGAGGTTGGCAAACCCCTAGTGAAGCTTCCAGGATATTTCTGATCATCACTTTACTACTCGTTGGCTGGTGGTATTGGGGCTCAACTCACGAAAATCTGGAAATTTGGATTGGTATGACAATCCTAGTATCTACTCCAATCTTGACTGTGGGGTGGTATCTTCTTTCCTTAGTAGCTAAGAACAGAGATGTGCAATTGCTGACTCCTAAGGTCAGGAAGCCTTTGGAAGAAAAGGGAAGATTACCCTCTCAATTCAAGAATCCGTAAGTCCAATCGTGAGGAGGCGCAAAGGTCTCCTTGATTGAACGTGGACTGACCCAGCGAAGCAGGTTCAATGGTGAACCAGCCTTGTCGTTAGTTCCACTTCCTCTTGCGCCACCAAATGGCTGCTGACCTACGACTGCACCAGTTGGTTTGTCGTTGATGTAGAAGTTGCCTGCGCTGAATCTTAGAGCTTGCAAAGCGGTCTCAATGTGTCTGCGATCTGTTGCGAAAATCGAACCAGTCAAAGCATATTCAGATGTTGAATCACATACTTCTAGGATTCTCTCAAAGTCGCCGTCAGGATAGACGTGGATTGAAAGTACTGGGCCAAATATTTCCTCTGCCATTGATTCATATCTAGAATCCTTGCACAGAATTGTTGTTGGCTCAATGAAGTAACCAGTCTTGTCATCATATCCGCCGCCAGTTACAATTTCGCAACTTGGGTCTTCTTTTGCTCTGTCGATATATCCAGTAATGTTGTCAAATGACTTTCTGTCAATTACTGCGGACATGAAGTTGGAGAAATCTCTTGGATCTCCCATTCGAATCTTTGAAACTTCTTCGCAGTATTCGTCCTTAATTGCATCCCAAACGCTTTCTGGAATGTAAGCACGGCTTGCTGCACTGCACTTTTGTCCTTGGAATTCGAATGCACCACGAAGTAGTGCAACGCTTAGAGCACGCTTGTCGCAATCAGGATGTGCTACGATGAAATCCTTGCCACCAGTCTCTCCGACGATTCTTGGGTAAGAACGCATGTTCTCTAAGTTGTTTGCAATGTCTTTCCACATCTTTCTGAAAACTGCAGTAGAGCCAGTGAAGTGAACTCCAGCGAGTTCTGGATGAGACATACAGATGTCTCCAACAACACTTGCTTTACCAGGAATGAAATTGATTACTCCAGGTGGTAGACCGGCATCCATCATCAAGCGCATTAATCTATAATTCGATACATAGGAGTTCCTTGAGGGCTTCCAAACGCCAGTATTACCCATGATTGCAGCACTAGAGGGTAAGTTTGCTGCAATACTGCTGAAGTTGAATGGAGTTACGCTGAAAACGAATCCTTCAAGCGGTCTAACTTCGCTTGAATTCCACATAGATGATGGTGAAACGGGTGGCTGTAGATCTTCGTAGATTTGACGACAATAGTCGCTGTTGAATCTCCAGAAATCAATCAATTCACAAGCGGAATCAATTTCTGCTTGATGGCAAGTCTTTGATTGATTAAGCATAGTTGATGCATTTATTTCAGCACGTCGTGGTCCAGCTAGCAATTCGCTAGCCTTCAGAAAAATTGCACAACGTGATTCCCAAGGCATAGTAGACCACATTTCATGAGCTTCTAAGGAGGCATCGATTGCAGATTTGACTTCTTTCTCTCCAGCCATGTGTACTCTTGCAATAACGTGACTGTGGTCATGAGGCATTACTTGCTCGACAACATCTCCAGTGAATACTTCTTCACCGTTAATGATACAAGGGATTTCCAAAATTTCTCTTTCCTGCTTTTCGAGTTCAGCCTTCAATTGAGTTCTCTCATTACTTCCAGGGAGGTACCCTAGAACTGGCTCATTGACAGGGGTTGGGGGTCGAACTACGTTGTTCACCATATGCACCCCGAAGGGGTGTGGCACAAAATAATGCCCATCAATACAAATGAGACATTTTGTGCCTAACTTTGGCTAATTTTGGAGCTACTACCATTTGGCAGTAACCGTTTCCTGGGTTTAATTCGAAGTAATTGTGGTGGTATTCTTCTGCTTCATGGTAATTTGACAACTCAGCTATCTCGGTAACAATTTCATCATCGAAATACTGTTGGAAATCTTCCTTCATCCTTTCAGCGAGGATTTTCTGATCCTCGTCAACATAGTAAATCACCGAACGGTATTGAGTTCCAATATCGTTTCCTTGGCGATTTAGTTGAGTAGGATCGTGAACTGTGAAGAATACTTCTAGGACGGTTTCATAGGAGATTATTGAATCATCAAAGATGACCTCTACAACTTCGGCGTGACCAGTTGAACCATTACAAACAGAATTGTAGTTTGGATTAGGGTCATGACCCCCAGCATATCCGGGTAATGCAGATTCAATACCTCGCATATTCTTGTATGCGCCTTCTACGCACCAGAAACAACCTCCGCCTAGGACCGCTCTTGCCATAACTTGGCCTGAAGATTATCGTATATTGACTTCTGTAATTTACAATGCGTGCGTGGGAATAATTAGTTTGGACATAATCGATTGACCATGCGAGTCCCACTTCTGGTTCTGATTCTGCTACTCGGCAATCTGCCGATGCAGGTCGATGCTACCTCGGGCCGAGCACTGACTGCTGAAATTGTCATTAGCGAATATGTCTGGACATCTTCAGATGAAATCATCGTAGAAGTATATGTTTCCGGGGCGCCATTCAATCGTAATCTTACATTGGATTGGGAGTTGAGCGATGAGAATGGACAGATTCTAAATGATACAATTGTGTTCCAAATGGGTGCTTCAACTCATATCGTTCAGATTTCATTGAGCCAATTTTATTCTGGAGGCACGTATCATGATATTTCAGTAGAGGTAACTCTGGATTCTACAGTTGTTACAGACAACCAACCATTCACTGTTTTGAGAGATTCTTATCTTCAACCAGCATCCAACTTGGTCGTATTTGGTGATTCACTATCAGATATGGGTAATGGCAACAACAGTGCCATCGTATCAGTAGTATTCTCTTCACCTCCTTATTGGCAGGGTAGGTTTTCTAACGGTCCAGTTTGGATTGAGCACATTTCAGATGCCTACGGATTAACCACAACTTTCGGAGATGCAAATGCACAAGGTGACAATCGAGCATTTGGAGGTTCTCAAACTGGTCAAGGATATGCATACTTGACTTTGCCAAATGTAGGAACTCAAATCAATAATTATCTTGCCAATGTTCAGTCTAATTTTTCTAATTCAGATGTGATATTCCTATGGGCTGGTGGAAATGATTTCCTTTACGGTACGGGAAACCCTGACTTGATAAGTCAGAATATGGCTTCACACATCAGAGCATTAGCAATGGCTGGTGCAACTAGATTAGTAGTCGCTAATTTACCACCATTAGAGTTAACGCCCGAGGGAGCATCTCGTTCAAACACACAACAAGCTACTATGGCAGCAGATGTTGTAAGCTACAATTCTAAACTAGCCCAAGAGGTAAACAATTTATCCAATTCTATGAATCTAGACATAACATTGATCGATGCTTGGTCAATCTTTCATCAGATTGTGAATAATGCAGAACATGTTGGAATTACCAATACACAGGACCAAGCATGTTCCGGTGGCGCCACGGTGCCATTGGTTCCTTTGCCGATCTGCGGAAGTGGTGCGAATGTTGTATCCAACGTCGATGAGTATCTGTTCTTTGACAAGGCCCATCCAAGTGCAACTATGCACAAGATAATCGGCCAGTTTGCAGTAATGAATATCGGCGATGCAGATACAGACGGAGATGGAATAACTGACTCCAATGATTTATGTGATTGGACAGAAGATGCTTCAACAGTAAATTCTGAAGGTTGTGATTGGAATCAACAGGACGAAGATTCAGATGGTGTAGTCAATGCTAACGATGAATGTCTAGGTACAAATTCAGGTTTTTCAGTCGACATCAATGGATGCGCAGATTATCAAAAAGACACCGACGGTGATGGATTAACTGACGATGTGGACCCTTGCCCAAATGATGTATCAGGAGATGATCACGACTCAGATGGCTGCATTGATTTAGTCGATAATGACGATGATAACGATGGAGTAATCGATACTGAAGATTATTGTCCTAAGGGCCAGATTGGTCTACATTCGCATGATTTTGACCAAGATGGTTGTCATGATGATGAGGACCTCGATGACGACCAAGACGGATTGCCAGATGATGAAGAATCAGAAGCTGGTAGCAATCCATTCGACGTAGATAGCGACGATGATGGTGTATGGGACGGTCAAGATGCATTCCCTACTGACCCAAGCGAATGGAAAGATTCAGACGGAGATGGTTATGGAGATAATTCGGATGCGTTCCCTTACGATGAATCTGAGTGGAATGATTCAGACTACGATGATGTAGGCGACAACTCTGATGCGTTCCCTGAAGACCCTACTGAATGGGAAGATTCAGACATGGATGGTTTTGGTGATAATTCGGATGATTGTCCATTCCAGTTTGGTAGCTCATACTTCCCCAAGGGATGCCCTGACCGAGATTCAGACGGGTATGCCGATGAAAATGACCAATTCCCTGACGATTCTAATGATTGGAATGATGCTGATAGAGACGGCTATGGCGATAATTCCGATGCATTCCCAAATGATTCAGAAGAATGGTTAGATACAGATGTGGATGGTTTTGGAGATAATGGAGATGCATTCCCATTCGATGGCTCTGAATGGCTAGACAGTGACTTTGATGGATGTGGCGACAACTCGGATGCTTTCCCATTCGATTCGACAGAATGTGTTGATTCTGACTTAGACGGGGTAGGAGACAATAGCGACCCTTGGCCTAGTGACCCTCTTGAATGGGCAGACAGTGATTATGACGGAGTAGGAGATAATTCTGATTTTGACCCCTATGATGCTTCAGAGACTAAAGATAGCGATGGTGACGGTGTCGGCGATAATTCCGACTTATGGCCGCTTGACCCTAGCAAGAAAAGGGATAGCGATGGTGATGGAGTTGCAGATTCTGCAGACGCTTTCCCGAATAATCCTAGCTTAGATTCTTGGACTGGGGTAATAGTTAGTCTTGTGGTAATTACAGCAATTGTTTTGATTGGAATTTTCCTTTTCAAGAGGTCTAGGCCGCCAGAAAACAATGCTGAAGGATGGGACTCAGAAAAGCCACTTCAAGCACCGGATATGTCAAATTGGAACTAATTCCGATTCAAATCTAACAAGATGAATCGAACAGTAGTATACTCCTTTTGATAAAGGATAAGCCGTTGGCCCTACAAGGTGAGAAGATGTCAGATTTAGGTGCCCCTAAAATTGACCTGTCGAGATTCTTCTCAGAACCGTATGTTCACGAAATAGACGGGCGTTCAGTAGACCCCCAAGAACTAATCAACAGCGTCAGTATGATTTCGATGAAAATCAACCCAGATAATGTTGAATACGTAAAATATCTTACAACGGAAGGGCTTTCGAAGGAAGACCGTTTGACATTCATCGGTAAAATTCGTGATAGTTTACAGTTTGATGTTTTCGAAATGTCCACATGTAATCGAGTTTTGTATGTAGGTTTCGGAGTAACAAGCCAGGATCTTGAAACATGTGTGTTGGAAACTACATCTCTGAAAGATGCGCCGTTTGAACATTTTACTGGATTAGATGTCTGGCGCCATCTGGTGAAGGTTTGCAGCGGTTTAGACTCCTTCATCATAGGTGAACTCCAGGTTATGTCACAGTTTAGAGGATCTGTTGCTTTACACAGGAAACATGAATTGGTGAGTGACATTAACAGTTCATTTTTCGATCATGTTATTTCAGCAAATCGGGTCATAAGGCGTGAATTTGGATTTAACCAAACCACAGAATCGATGCTAAATCTTGCTACCACTGCTTTGGAAGAGGCGGTATCAAGTAAAGAGGAGACTTGCTCTGTAATTCTCGGTTTTGGAGACATGGGTTGTAAAGCAGTTGAAGTTTTACTCTCTCTAGGACAAACCAGTATCTATGTAGTATCTCGTTCTCCAAAAAACGTAATTGCCCGTAATCCTGAGTTGGCATCAAGTGTAGAAATAATGACTTTTGACGAATGGAAGACAGCTACAATCGAGCCGAACTTGATTATATCGACAATCAGAAATAATCAACCAAAATTCAATGAATCAAATCCAATACCAGGCACAAGTTCTGCAATGGTAATGGATTTTTCTTGGCCTCCATCGATTGATATAAGCGGAGTTTCAGATAATATGGAACTCTTTGGAATGGAGCATTGGATAAGAGTTGCACACAGGTTAGGAGTAGAATGGGATTATATTTCGACCATAGAAAAGAGTGAGATACTAATTACTGATATTCAAAATAAATTCATGAGTGCACTGACTGATAGGTCACGTGCAAAGTTCCGGTCTTTCATGTATCAAACTCTAGAAGCAATGTCTCAGGAGTGGGAAAAATCAGAATTCATTGAGGATTCAGTAGAACAAATGGGCGCATTTTCACGCGAGATTGCAACATGGATTTGTAATCAAGATGGTCCCTTCACCAAAGTTGACTTACAAAATATGATGATGTCAACTAGCAGACCAATTAATTCAGTTCTTCTCAAAAAGGTGGCACATGACGTAAACGAGACGGTTGATCGCATCAACAAAATGCCAACTTTTCCGGGTGATAATTCTTGAACGTGAGAATTGGAACAAGAACCTCTAATCTTGCAATGTGGCAAGCAAACAAGGTTTGTCAATTGTTGGAATCTAATGGAATTACGACAGAAATAGTCGGTATTAAATCGAAAGGTGACAAATCATTAGGGGGTAATTTGGCATCATCAGTTGGTCAATTTATTCATGCAGTTGATTCTCAATTAATCGAGGGCAATATTGACATCGCCGTCCATTCAAGTAAAGACGTTCCAGTTGATTTTGATGAACAAATTTCGAACCTAGCTTATTTGGAGCGTGGTTGTACTAACGATCTACTAATTTTCCCAAATAGTCACCAGCACACAGAACTCGGAAGTTTGCTAAATTCTACTCAAGAAACTTCTGTAGATGATGCCCTAGCGACAATACCCAAGTCAGGTATGGTCGGAACAGTTTCAGGTCGCCGTCAATCATTCTTACTAGGAAAGCGCCCAGATATTATTCCTATCGCAGTCAGAGGGCAAGTTGAGACTAGACTCAAGCGATTGAAAGAAGGTAGAGTAGATGCAATAATTTTGGCAGAGATTGGATTGCAGAGGTTGCATCAAATTGGTGCTTTAGAAGATTGGATCTTACAATTCAGTGCAATCAGAATTAGCGATAGTGATTGGCCTACTGCTCCTGGTCAAGGGGCAATTTCTGTACACTGTAGGGCCGATGAATATGATGGGCTGAGTGAAGTTAGAGATATTCTCAATCACGAAGAGACCGAAAGTGATGTCAATTCTGAAAGGAAAATATTGCAATCAATAGGTGGTGGTTGCCTATATCCTGCTGGAATAAAGGTCTCTGGAGATTCCGCATATGTACAAATTTCTCCAATGAATTGGAAGGAAATATTCTCCCGTGGATTGCCTTTCCCTAGTTCGGTATACAATGGCAGGTTATCTGAATACGAATCAACCTTGCCAGAAACTGAAATTTTGGATAATCCCTCAACAAATGACGGTCCAAAATTAGTCTCTACATTGAATTCTGATAGGCTGGCAACAATTTTGCAGAATGATGGAATCAATGTTGTTAACAAACCAGTAATTGAACTTGTTTCAATGCCAGAAAATTGGCCGAAATCTTTCATTGACAATGATTCATCGAGGTCAGATTGGCCGTATCTAGTTCTAACTTCTCCTTTCGCTGCTAAATGCGCAATAGAGGTCTCAAAAGTAAATCCCGATTTGAATAGAATACAATGGTTGGCTATTGGAGAGGGAACCGCTAGAGCGTGTTTTCTGAGAGGTGTAACGGTATCAATTTGTGCTAAAGCAAGAGATTCCAAGGAATTAATCGATTACATCGACAAGAACATTGACCGTAAGATTAGACTAATGGTGCCTAGGTCGAATGTTTCCAATAGGAAGTTAACTGAATCTTTAGAAGAATTAGGTTTCAGTACAGATAGTTGGATTGGATATGAAAATCGTAGCAAATCAGTCCCTTCGATTGACATCCAGGCAGATGATGTACTACTTCTTTCTTCACCATCATCTGCTAGAGCTTGGGTTGAAAACTCCTTACCCATACCTAAAAGTATACTGTGCATGGGCAAGTCATCATTAGAGGAGATTGATTCTTTAGGTTACTTTAGCGAATCTACAGTTGAAATCTTGAAGGGCCCTACAGCAGAATTCGTATCAAAGTGGTGGAAAAAAAAGCGTGGTGATTGAGTGAAAAAAAGGCCGAGAATAAACCGCTGGACTCAATCAAGAAGAGATTTGATTTTCTCTCCAGAGATAAAATCTTCACTCGTTCAGCCCCATTTCGTAGTGTCTGGAAATGGTGTTAATGATGCCATAGAAAGTATGCCTGGTATTAGCCGCCAATCAGTAGATGTGCTTATGGAAACAATTGCTGAAGATATGAAAAATGGTATCTCCTCTCACATGTTGTTTGGTGTTGTTGAATCCCACGAAAAAGATCCAATCGCCTCCAAAGCTTCTGATTCAGAAATGCCTCTTCAGAGGGCAGTTCTACAACTGAAAGAAAAATATGGACATGAAATTGTTTTGATGACAGATGTTTGTCTGTGTACCGCTACCGACCACGGGCATTGCGGAGTAATCCACAACCAAGAAATAGACAACGATCTTACTATCCCAGAATTAGTTAGGATTTCTTTGTCACATGCAGAAGCAGGTGCAGATTATATCTCTGCATCAGATATGATGGATGGTAGAGTTAAGGCTATCAGAAAGGCCTTCGAAAGTGAAGGATTTACCAGCACAGGTATTCTCTCATATTCAGTTAAGTATGCAAGTTCATTTTACGGTCCATTCAGAGATGCTGCATCTTCGTCTCCGAGCCACGGTGACAGGAAAAGCCACCAAATGGACATAAGATCTGGTTACAATGAAGCAGTCTCTGAGGCAACTAGTGACGAAAAGGAAGGCGCAGACATAATCATGGTCAAGCCAGCGATTACATATTTGGATGTGGTTAGACAAGTTGCTGATGCGGTGTCTAAACCCGTGGCAGTGTACAACGTTAGCGGTGAATATTCTATGGTGATGTCATCATCAAAAGACATCGCAGAGAGAAAAGCAATGGTTCAAGAGTTATTCTATTCGTTCAATAGAGCAGGGGCTGACATTATTGTCAGTTATCACACCAGGGAAGCAATGTCGCAAAAGTGGTTTGACTGAGGTGTTTTCATGCAACGTGTAAATTCAAATTCTCTACATGAAGAGGCTTTGAATCACTTGGTAGGAGGAGTTAATTCTCCAGTTAGAGCATTCAAATCAGTACATGGTAATCCGATTTATTTTGAAAGTGCTTCAGGCGCAATAGTAACGGATGTCGATGGTAATGAGTTGGTGGATTTCGTTCAATCTTGGGGGCCATTGATTCATGGCCATTCTCATCCAAAAATAATTGAAATGGTTTACCAAAAAATGCAGAAGGGCACCTCTTTTGGGGCACCACATATTGGTGAGATTGAACTCGCTAAGAGGGTGAAAAACCGCTTCCCGTACATGGATAAAGTACGATTTGTTTCTTCCGGAACTGAAGCGGTTATGAGCGCTGTTCGATTAGCTAGAGGCTATACTGGCAAAGACCTACTCATTAAATTCGAAGGTTGCTATCATGGACATGTTGACTCTCTAATGGTCAACTCTGGAAGCGGATTAGCAACATTTGGTATCGCCAGCAGCCCTGGTATTCCCAAGGATACAGTTGCTACAACTTTGGTGGCACCTCTAGATGATATTGAAGCCGTAGAATATCTATTCAATGAGCATGGAGATGAAATTGCGGCAGTTGTTATCGAGCCATTACCTGCAAATAATGGATTACTTGTTCAAAGACATGAATATCTAGCGAAATTACGAGAGCTTTGCGACAAATATGGCGCATTATTGATTTTTGATGAAGTGATTAGTGGATTTAGATTCAAGGATGGTAGTTATGGAGATCTCTGCGGAGTTGTTCCAGATATTACTGCTCTAGGCAAAGTCATTGGAGGCGGCCTACCAGTGGGTGCTTACGGTTCTCGTAGTGAGATAATGCAGAAATTATCTCCTCTAGGTCCCGTTTATCAGGCAGGAACATTGTCAGGAAATCCTCTTGCAATGGCTGCGGGAATAATGACTCTTGATTTACTGGACAGTGATGCCTATGACAGGTTAGAGGAATTAGGACAGATTCTTCAAAAAGCAGTAGAGCCAATTCTGGAGAAGCATGGAAATCCAATGCGATTAGTCAGAATGGGAAGTTTGTTTTGGTTCTCACCAGGTTCCGCTGAGCCCCCTGCAAGAGCCGATATGATTCCTAGTGATGCTGGTAAATTGTATTCAGATGTTCACAAAGGCTTGCTCGAAAAGGGATACATGTTGGCGCCTTCTGCCTATGAAATCGGTTTCATTGCAACCGTTCATGACAAGAATCATATTTTGGGAATGGTTCAAGCACTGGATGAAGTGTTGACAGCGATGGAGTTGTAATTATGAACGGCAAGCAGAGGATTGTTTCGGCCCTGAATTTAGAACCTGTCGACAGAACTCCAGTTTGGTTTATGAGGCAAGCAGGGCGACATTTACCAGAGTATCGAAAGATTGCAGCAGAGCACTCTTTTTGGGAGAGGTGCATGGATGTAGATCTTTGCACTCAGATTACTCTTCAACCGCTAGAAAGGTATCAAAAAATAGATGCTGCGATAATATTCAGTGATATTCTAACTCCTTTGCCAAGTCTAGGATATGATGTCGAGTATGGAGGGGGGATCCGAATAAGCGATTTTTCTTTCGATGATGTAGATGATTGGACTAAATTTAGTGCTAGAAAACATGCACCTTGGGCAGCAGATGGATTGAAATCTGTAGGAGAGGAAATAGGAGATTCTACTGCAAGGCTTGGCTTTGTAGGCTCTCCTTGGACAATTTGCATGTACCTGCTTTCGGGAGGCACAGGTGACAAGGATTTCCATAATGCTCGTGCTAAGGTCTATTCAAATCCCGAGGAAGCAAAACAAATGTTCCTCAAGATGGGAGAAATTGTCGGTGATTTACTTGCAGACCAGGTAATTCACGGAGGGGCTGATGCCGTACAGATTTTCGACACATGGGCTGGTTTGTTATCTCCTGAAATTTATCAGGAGTTTGCGAAGCCTGCCACTGCAAAGACTATCGAAGTTTTTAGAGAAAAAGTTGAATCAAAAGTTCCAATAATCCACTACGCAAAAGGTTCCGGGCATTTGCATTCAGACATTAGAAGCCTTGATCTAGACGCAATTTCTCTTGATTGGAGAGATGATTTGGCTGCTAATCGTGAAAAGTTCGGTGACAAATTTGCGTTCCAAGGTAACCTTGACCCTTCTCTACTACATGGCTCAACTGAAATGGCAAAACTAGCAACTCGCAAAGTTTTGAATGCAGCAGGCGATAAACCAGGTCACATTTTCAATCTAGGTCATGGATTTGCTCCATCTGCTCGAATAGAGTGTGTTGAAACCGTCCTAAGAGAAATAGTAGGTGAGTAATCATGCGTCAGAAAATGGTGGACATGGTCCATCGTATTCAGGATGAAATTTGTGATGCTCTAAGACAAATTGATGATATTGATTATCGTCAAGATGAATGGACAAGAGAAGAGGGTGGAGGCGGCAGAAGCCGTGTCTTTTCTGGAGGAAAAGTATTCGAAAAAGCAGGAGTGAACGTAAGCGTAGTTCATGGAACATTAAGTCCTCAAGCCGCTGCAAGTATGGGAGGTGGCCATGAATTACAAGGTACAGATTTGGACTTCTTTGCTACCGGTATTAGTTTGGTACTTCATCCTCTTAATCCGATGGCTCCAACCGTCCATGCAAATTATCGATATTTCGAGCGAGGTGAAGGCAAAAAGCCCGGAAGCTGGTGGTTTGGTGGAGGTGCTGATTTGACTCCGAGTTACTTGTTCGAAGAAGATGCGATTTATTTCCATACAGTGCATAAAAACGCATGTGATCGCCACGAAGTTGGTGATTATAGCAAATTCA
>MDSX01018634.1_pt1 | contig 12171 bp, 6 predicted proteins | sample 811141 | NCBI WGS metagenome assembly MDSX01 (sample SAMN05326642, study PRJNA326480) | marine metagenome | isolation source: seawater | place: Atlantic Ocean: South East | collected 2010
GGATGGTAAGTTAGAGTATGATTATCAGTTATGGATTGACTCGGATATTGTCTTTGATACTAACAAGTTCTGGCAGTTATGTGATATGGCGATTCCTACTGAAGCGGTCACTGAAGATGGTTCGATTGACGATACTAAGACTAAGAAAATTGTCTCAGGGTGGTATTGTACAGAGGATGGTAAGACTACATCTGTCGCACACTGGTTAGATGAAGATGACTTCCGTAAGAATGGTGGAGTCATGAATCATGAAACCATTGAGTCAATCAGTAAGCGTAAGAAACCATTTACGGTAGACTATGCAGGTTTTGGTTGGTTGATGATAGAGAAGGGAGTCTTCGAGGATGAGAACATGAAGTATCCTTGGTTTGCCCCGAAGATGCAAGTCTTCGAAAGTGGTAGTGTTCAAGATATGTGCGGCGAAGACGTATCGTTCTGTCTTGATGCAATGGATGCAGGTTTCGAAATCTGGTGCGATCCTCGAATTCGTGTAGGGCACGAAAAGAATAGGATTATCTAATGACAGAGAAAGCCATTACAGAGTGGATAGAACGCCATTTAGATAAGAAGGAGACTACAGATCTATGGGATCTACAAGCAGCAATTCTTACAGAACTATCGAAGCGTGACTCGGTTCAATATCGTGTTCGTGCCTCGGATAGTTCCGTAACGGCGAAACTCGATAGTATATCAGAACTATCGGGAGAAGAAAAAAGAGAACTTCTCATCAGGGAAGTCGAAGACCATGAAACCACACACGATTCGGAGGGATGTTAAATGGCAAAGATGTTTAATACTAATGTAGATCATATAGAGTCAAAACCGAAAAAAACTCGTCAAGGAAAAGGAAAGCATACCAAATATGCCGCTTCCTCTCGTAACGGTGCTCCTAAAAGACAAAGAGGACAAGGCAAATAGACTATAAGGTATACAAATCCAATATAGTCACCAAATATCATGATGAAATGGGTAAAATTATTGACCATACGGTTAATACTACTCAACATCATGATATTTTTGGGTCCGATTTTACTTGGTCATACGGAAAATACAATATTTTTGGACTTACATCGGCAACTAAGGTATTTTATGACCTTTTTTGCGAATTAAATGAGTTTGTTTACGATTATAATGGTACTAATGACCCTTTATGGATGCAAAGTTGGTTAAATCATCATCAAAAAGGGAATTTATTGGATTGGCACGGTCATCAATGGCCAATTCATGGTTATATTTCAATTAGACCGCATAATACGAAGACAATTTTCAGAAATCCCGAATATGAGGTAATAAATGAGGTCGGAAATGTTTATATTGGACCAGGATATAGAGAACATAAGGTAATTACTACTAATAATGACCTTTTTGACACAAATAGAATTACAATTGGGTTTGACATACTAAAAGACGTACCTCCACAAGCAATTACAAGCAATATAGGACTAATACCTTTTCCTCAAATAAATAAAATGAGCTCTTAGTATTCTTATGAACGACTTTTTAGATAATCTGGGTAATGATCAGCATCAAAAAATGCTACGTGAGATAGCAAATGACGGTATAACACCTAAAAAAACTGATCATAAAGTGAATAATGACCTATATGAAGCAGATGGATTAGAATATGATGATGAACTTTATAAATCTTGACTAAATAATAAAATAATAAGAATATTTTATAATGCCTCTAGAAAGAGTCAGTCAAGGTTTTAAGGATATTAGTATGACTTTTCAGTCTAACCCACTGAATGGTGATCTAATAGCGATTAAAAATGAAAATGCTATTGCACGATCAATAAGGAATATAGTATTTACTCTTCCTGGAGAAAAATTCTTTAGTCCTAACTTTGGATCTAGAGTTTCTAAGATTCTTTTTGAGAATATTGACAATATTACTGCATCTGCGATTGTAGACGAAATTACTCAGTCAATTAACAACTATGAACAACGAGTTGAGTTAATTGACGTTGAAGCAGACCCTGATTTTGATAATAATTCATATGATGTAACTATAAAGTATGAAATTATAGGAGCAGACGTTCCTCAACAACAATTACAATTCGTTTTGCAACCAAATAGGTAAAATGCCATTAGTCAATTTCTCTAACCTTGACTATGATCAGGTTAAAACAACACTTAAAGATTATTTAAGGGCAAACTCTAAGTTTACCGACTATGATTTTGAAGGATCTAACCTGTCAACAATTTTAGATGTTCTAGCATATAATACTTACATCACTTCGTACAATGCCAACATGGTAACGAACGAAGTATTCATTGATAGTGCGTCATTAAGAGAAAATGTGGTATCTTTAGCAAGAAATATTGGATATTTACCTAGATCAAGGACTTCAGCAAGAGCGACAGTTAGTTTTTTCGTCAATACTTCAGCAATTAACCCTAGACCCTCAACTTTAACCCTCCAACCAGGTCCAGTTGCAGCAACTTCTGGTTCATTTGGTGGACAATCTTTCATTTTTTCTATTTTAGAACCAATTACACGACCTGTTATTGATGGAATTGCCAATTTTAATGATATTCCCATCTATGAAGGTACACTTTTATCGCAAAGTTACACATATACATCCCAAAATCCAAATCAAAGGTTTGTTTTGCCTAATATAGGTGTTGATACTAGATTAATTAATATAAAAGCAGGTACAACTAACCAAAAATTTAAATATTCTTACCAAGATAGTCTTTTTGACGTTACTAATGAGTCAAAAGTCTTCTATTTACAAGAAGTTAATGATGAAAGGTATGAAATATTCTTCGGAGATGGTATTTTTGGAAGAAAATTGCAAGAAGGTGAAGAGATTGATATAAGTTATATTGTTTCTAACGGATCAAATGCTAATGGAGTGAATCAATTTACCTTTAGTGGTAGATTAACATATAGTCAAACTGGAGGTACTCATACTGTAACTCAAGGCATATCTTTATTAACAACTGGTGTTAGTGGGTCTGGTGGTGAAGAAATAGAAGGTGTTGACTCAATTAAGAAGTTTGCACCTCGAATTTATGCATCTCAGAACCGTGCATTAACTGCAAATGACTATGAATCACTAGTTCCAGCCAAAATTTACCCTGAAACAGAGTCAATTTCTGTTTTTGGTGGTGAAGAACTGATTCCTCCTCAATATGGTAAGGTTTTTATTAGTATAAAACCAAGACATGGTGATTTTTTACCTAATTTAGTCAAAGAACAAATAAAATTAAAACTTAAAAAGTATGCTGTAGCAGGAATTGTACCAGAAATTCTTGATCTTAAGTATCTTTATCTCGAAGTTGACTCAAAAGTCTATTATAATTCCAATTTAGTATCAAATGCAGAAGAAGTTACAACAATTGTATCGAATAATGCTGCAAAATATGCAGCATCTACTGATTTAAACAAATATGGAGCAAGATTTAAGTATAGTAAGTTCCTAAACATCATTGATCAAAGTCATGAGTCTGTTACATCTAATATAACAACAATTCAGATGCGAAGAGACCTTAGATTAGTCTTAAATTCTTTTGCAGAATACTCTATGGGATTCGGTAATGAATTTTATATTAAGAGTATGGGTGGTTATAACATTAAATCATCATCATTTAAGGTTTCGGGATTAGAGGCTGACGTGTATTTGTCAGATGTACCTGATTCTAATAGAGAAACTGGTACATTATTTTTATTTACTATTCCTTCTACTAATTCTACATCACCAACTATAATTAGACGTAATGTTGGGTATATAAATTATACTAAGGGAATAGTTACATTAAACCCAATTAATATAATCTCAGGCAAAACGAAAGATGGTCAGGCGATTCTTGAGATTTCTGCATGTCCTAAATCCAATGATGTGATTGGATTACAGGATTTATACTTACAGTTAGATACTAGCAATAGTTCATTTGAGACCATCGTTGATGAAATTTCGTCAGGATTAGATCCAGCAGCATCTAATTACATTGTAACCTCTAGTTACCATAATGGATCATTAGTTAGAAGTACACCTACATCAACATCAACCACATCTGCATACTAAAATAAATGATATCCACTACAGATAAAAGAATACAGTTTAGTAATATAGTTGAAAACCAACTTCCTTCATATGTTAAGGAGGATTATCCGTTAATTAATGATTTTTTAAAGCAATATTATGTTGCACAGGAGTTTGATGGTGCTCCTGTTGATTTGATTCAGAATATTGATCAATATATTAAACTGGATAATAATACAAATCTTGTAGATTCTGTTTCTTTAGGTGTTGATGTATCACTTACTGCTACTGATATTATTGTTGATTTAATAAAAACTCCTGAAGGAACTAATGGATTTCCTGATTCTTATGGATTGATTAAAATTGATGATGAGATTATTACATATGAAAGTAAAAATATAACAACTTTTAAGAATTGTCATAGAGGTTTTTGTGGTATTACCTCATATATTGATGAATTAGACGCAGAAAATTTAGTTTTTAAGAATTCTGAGAGGGCAAAACATACAAAAGGAGCAACAGTAGAGAATTTAAGTTCATTATTTCTAAAACAATTTTTAATAAAGACAAAACAGCAAATTTTACCAGGAATTGGTGAAAGGCAATTAAGACCAAATCTTAATCAAAACGTTTTTATTAAGCATTCAAATGATTTTTATTCATCTAAAGGTACAGATGAATCTTTTAAAATACTCTTTAAAGCACTATATGATCAAGATGTAAGTGTTATAAAACCTAGAGATAATCTCATTACACCATCTAATGCCCATTATAAGGTTGCAGATCATTTTATTGTAGAAAGTTATTCTGGAGATCCTACAGAATTGGGAACAGCAACCCTATTTCAGGATGCTTATGGGGATAATGTCACTAAAGCATATGCACCAATCACTTATGTTGAAAAAGTATCTACAGGAACTGCTGGTGTTGCTAAAACTTTTTATAAACTTGCTGTAGATTCTGGTTATGATAGAAGTGGTATTACTGCTGGTGCAATTTATGGTAAGTTTTCAGTTCATGCTAAAAGTAGAGTAATAGGTCATGTTGGTATAGGAACATCAGTTTTAGATGTAGATTCTACTGTAGGGTTTCCAAAATCTGGAGAATTATCAGTACAATATAAGAATTTGAGTGTTGGAATTATATCATACACATCAAAATCATTAACACAGTTCTATGGTTGCACAAATATAAATGGTGTAATTCTTGATAGGACTGATGTTGGTATAAACACGTATGCATATGGATATTCTTCAGTAGAACCAGATAAAGTAATTAAAATAAAAATAAATTCTGTTATTAATAGTTTAAAATATGATTCAGACTCTTATGGATATAAAAAAGGAGATAAAGTCAAGATTAATACATTAGGGATTGGTGCAACTGGATTTAAATGTGATAATTGGTTCTATAATGGGTGTCCTGTTTATACTATTGATTCTTTTGAGTTAGTTGATGCTTCTGACCAAACTTGGCAGATTACATTAAAGACTGATCATTTCTTTAGAAAAGGAGATGCTGCAGTAATTAGTGGTAGAGATAGTTCTCCTAAAAATTGCGAAATTGTTGCGATTTCTTCTTCTAAATCCTTTGTTGTAAGTGGACAAGGAGCACTTTCTAATACAGATGTTTATAATATTAGAAGAACTATATCAAAAGCAGTGCCAAGTGGTACTCATACAATAGGAGCAGGAATATCTGTATTTTCTACTGATATTCAGAATCTTTATGTAGATAATGATAAATTATTAGTTGCATCTGCATCAATACCTTCTTATGGTACACAACCATTAGATGCTTATGATCATTCAGTAACTTTTAGTGGAACCTTTAGTGGAACTGATTGGGAAATATCAACTCAAGATCATTCATTATATACAGGTGATTCAATATACTATTCTCCAAATAAAATAACTCAAAACTTTATTAATTCAGCAGGTCAACCTACAAGTAGAATAGTAGATGGTCCTGGTCTTGTAGAAGAAGGAATATATTTTGTTGATAGAGTTGATCTTAATACTATAAGACTTTCGAAAACAAAGTCAGACCTTTTAAATAATAGATTTTTAAGTGTAGATGCAAAAACTCCGATAACTGTAACTGATAATAAAATACAGAAAACTGATTATAATAATAAAATTTTAGATACTCAAAAGATTGTAAGAGAGATATCTAATCCTAATAATGAAGGAGTAGAAACTAAAACTAAATCTGGATTTACAGGAATTCTTATAAATGGTGTAGAAATTCTTAATTATAAGTCAAGAGATTTTATATATCATGGAGAAGTTAAAAGTATTGATCTTTTATCTGGAGGATCTGAGTATGATGTAATTAATCCACCTGATTTAAAGATAGAAGATAGTGTTGGTATTGGTGCAACTGGTCATGTATCTGTATTAGGATCATTACAAGAAGTCAGAGTCATAGATCCTGGTTTTGATTATTATGAAACTCCTATTATTACCGTTAGTGGGGGTAATGGTTTTGGGGCACTTGTAAGCCCAAATATGAAGACAATTGCACATGAAGTTAAATTTAATGCTACTCAAAAAGGTGAAAGAGTCATAACAGGTGCTAATTCACTTATTAATTTTACTCAAAAACATAGATTTGGAACTGGTGAGAGGATAATTTATAAAACTGATGGTGAAAGAGCACTTGGTGGAATATCCACATCTTCAGAATATTATGTTGATGTAATTAATGATTATAAGATTAGACTTCATAACAAGTCATGGGAAGCTATTGCTGGTATTAATACAATTACTTTTACTTCTCATGGTACTGGTAATCAAATAATTAAATCTTACTATAATAAGAAAGTAGTAGAATCTATTAATGTTATAAATTCAGGTTCTAATTATGAGAATAAAAAGAGAGTAACTGGAACTACTGGAATAAGTACATCACTCAATATTATCAATATTTTAGATCATGGTTATGAATCAGGCGAGAGTGTCATGTATACCGCCCAGGAGACCCCTGTAGGCGGTCTAATAAGTGGAAATGAGTATTACGTCACAAAGGTCAATAAAGATAGTTTTAAGTTATCTGAGGCAGGTGTAGGTGTAACATATCACAATTACTACTATAATACTAATCAATACCTAGATTTTACATCTGCTGGAGTAGGAACCCATTTATTTAACTATCCAGAAATCAAATTAAATATCTCAACTTCTGGATTCTCTACTACAACAGACCAAGCTCAATTACAACCAATATTCAGAGGAACTTTGACCTCTGTTAGGTTAAGTGATAATGGAGTTGGATACGGATCTTCCGATATTATTAATTTACAGAATGAACCATTAATTACTCTAGTTCGTGGTACAAATGCTCAAATAGAAGCAATTGTAGATAATGGAACTATTGTTGATGTTTTAATTAAGAATACTGGTAAAGATTATTCATCAGTTGATTTGCAAATTATAGGAAATGGTGTAGGAGCTGTTTTAACACCTATTATTACTAATGGGCAAATAACTGATATTAAAATAATAGAGGGTGGTGCAAATTATGTTAAAGGTGGAACATTTATTAATGTAGTTCCTTCAGGATCTTTAGCTAAGTTTAAACCTAACTTACAGTCATGGAACCTTAATTTAGTTAGTAGAAATATTAATAAGTTTACTGTGGATGATGGATATCTTATTGATGGTATAAATTCGACTGATACACTTCAGTATTCTCATTTATATGCTCCAAGACAGTTAAGAGAAAGAATCTTTTCTGTTGATCAGGTTGGTAGAAAGATGTATGGTAGTTATGATTTATCAAAAGATCTTGGTGGTAATGAAAATACTTCTACTCAACATTCTCCTATTATTGGATGGGCATATGACGGTAATCCAATCTATGGTCCATATGGTTATATAACAAAAGCTGGTGGTATTATTTCTCAGATGAAATCTGGGTATAATAGTAGAGATGCAATTACATTAGCAAACAGACCTCCAGGATATCCTGAAGGATTCTTTATAGAAGATTATAATTATCAAAAAGTATCAGATGAGACTGTTCTTGATCAAAATAATGGTAGATTTTGTGTAACACCTGAATATCCAGATGGTGTTTATGCATATTTTGCAACTGTTGAAGAGGATATTGCAACTTCTGGGCAATTTGTTGGTTATAAGCAACCACAATTCCCATATTTGATAGGTGATAAGTTTAAATCAACTCCCAATCTTTTTAATTTCCATAAAGAATCAAACCAAGATGATTATTTACTAGAAAATACTGAATGGGTTAGAAATACTACTCCTTATAATTTACATGAACAAGGTATTGATTATGGATATATTTCACTACCAAATGAACTTAAACAAACTGCTGATATTACAGGAGTTGCTCCAGGAACAATTGATTCTGTCGGTATTGAGACTGGGGGAATTGGATATCAAGTAGGAGATATAGTCGTATTTGATAATACTGATAGTAATGGATCTGGAGCTTCTGTTAGAGTTACATCTATTGAGGGTAAGGAATTTGATACTATTAGTGTAGCTTCTTCTATTATTACTGGTGCTGAAATTTATCCATCAAATTCTTATGAAATACGTACAACAAGTCCTCATAATTTTGTAAATGGTGATATAGTTACTGTTAGTGGATTATCTACAACATCATCTGATATAGATGGGACTTATCCTATAACTGTAGAACAATCCTCATTTACTCTTGTAGGTCTTGGTACAACAGTTGCTGGTGCAGGAGAAATAGAAGTTACAGGAATAGTAACTTATTTTAATGTTTCAGGAGACTTTAGTTTTGTTAAAATTAATGATCAGTTTGATGTTGGTGAACCTGTTGGTGCATTAGAAAAACCAGAAAAGATTCAGGTATTAAACATAGATGAAAGATCTTCTAGAATAAGAGTTTTAAGAAATGCTGCAATGGATTTTGGACTTACTGGAAATTCAATTCTTTCTGGTGAAAATATTGCAGAAGAATCTAAAAGATTTACTATACCTGCAGGTTTAAGTACTTCATTTGCTGGTAGAGAAAATACTCAATATTATTTTGACCCTAAAGAAGTTGTTGGATTTGGTCTTACTGTTGGAATTTCTCATACTGCTTATATTAATAATCCAGGTGCAGGGGCATCAATAATCAATATTGCATCAGGAGCATTATACATACAAAATCACAATTTACATACTGGAGATGAATTGGTATATAATTCATCTATTCCTATGTTTGAGGGAGATGAACCTATAGGTATTGCTACAGTAGGTATTATAACCGCAGGATATTATAATGTATCAACTCCTGGTCCTTTAGCAGATGGTACAAAGTTATATGTTGCTAAAATAAATGCTAATTTAATTGGTTTATCTACTGTTAGGGTTGGTGTAGGTAGTACAGGTACTTTTGTAGGTGTTACAAGCGAATTTAGGGACTCTACAACGTTATTATTCTCTAGTCCTGGTACAGGCGTTCTTCATAATTTTAAAACAAATTTTGATCCAATTACCGCAACTGTTACTAGACATCAAGTTACATCATTAGTAAAAGAAGATCATGGTTTACAAAATGGAGATATTGTAGATCTAAGTGTTAATCCAGGTGTTGCTTCGACCTTTATTGTCAAGTATAATGATTATAATAGAAAACTTATAATAGGTGAAAAATCATTTGCTGATACTGATGTTAACGTAGCAGATGACTCAATTACAATAGAAGGTCATGGATTAGTTACTGGACAAAAAATTGTTTATACTGCTATATCCCCTTCTTCTGGATTAGATAATAATAGAATTTATTATGTTTATGTTTCTGACCATAATACTATCAAATTATGTCATACAATTTGGGAAACACAACAGTTTACTCCAAACTTTGTTAATATTAATTCTGCTTCAGCAGGTAATATTGGTCCAATAAATCCACCAATCAATGCATATAAGGATTCTACAGTTGTATTTAATGTTGGGGATTCTAGTTTAGCATTCATAAGGGATTCTCAACCATATTCTGCATTTGAGCTTGATTTTTATACTGATACTAGCTTTACTAAACTTTGGAACAATAGGGTTAGTGATGTTGTTAGGGATGGAGTAGCTGGTATTAATTCTAGTGCTACTGTTAGTATAACAATTGACAGGCATTCTCCTGATTCTCTTCATTACAATTTAACACCATTATACGAAACAGATTTACCTCCAGTTAAAGAAGAAATTGATTTTGATAAAGAAGTATTTTCTAATAACACAATATTTGTTAAAGATAGTAATTTTGCAGGTAAGAGAACAGTTTCTGTTGCTTCTACAAATGAATTTACGTTTACTGTTGGCGATTTACCTGAAACTGTTTCCTATAAAAATAATAATCCAAAGATATCATATAAAACTACTTCTACAAATGCTACTGGACCAATTGCAGAAATTAAGATTGTAAATGGTGGAGCAAACTATTATTCTTTACCAGGAATTACCTCAGTTGCATCATTTACAGGTAGTGGAGCAATACTTAAACCATATACAACAAGTATTGGTAAAATTAAAAATAGTAAGATTAAAGATATTGGATTTGATTTCCCATCAGATACTACTTTAAGACCAACTACAAATTTACCTCAAGTATTATTTTTAGATAGTCTATCAAGAGTATTTTCTGTTGGTATTACATCTGCAGGTAAAGGATATATTAAACCTCCAACATTACTTGTTTTTGATGGAAGAACTAAAAAGAGAGTTGATGATATTGAGATAAAATATAAATTAGGTGATGATCAAGCACAAATAATCAAAAATAAGGCTAATCTAAATCCAGTTCCACCAATACTTTTACCAATTAATAATACTAATGGTATTGGTATTGCTACAATTGGGTTTACTACAGCAACTAAAGAAGTTGTAATTGGATTTAATACTGGATTTAGTGAAGTATTCCCATTTGATGTTGGGGATAAATTCTTAGTCGAAAATATTAGTGTTGGTATTGGATCTACTGGATTTGGATTTAATTCATCAGAGTATGAATATAAGATGTTTGTTGTTAGTAAAACAACTCCTAATCTTGGTGGTATTGGATCTATATTCTACAATCTTGAGGGTTATTTACCAGATGGACAACAACCTGGTGATTTTGATGTAGTTAATTCTGTTGGTAGGGTTATTCCTGAAAGAGATTTCCCAATATTTGATGTCCGTTTAGAAAACAATTCATTCTTTGCGAATGAAATTGTAAAATCCAACTCTACTGGTGTAGTTGAAAGTTGGGAACCTACTACTGGAGTATTAAAAGTTATTTCTAATGAAATATTTGATCCAAATACTCTTATAGTTGGACAATCTTCAGGAGCATCTGGAATTATTTCTTCTACAAGAAATTTTGATTCTTATATGGATTTGGGAGTATCATCAAAAGTATCTAGTGGATGGGAAACTAATTCTGGATTCTTAGACGATAATCAACAAAGAGTTCAGGATAATATGTATTATCAGAACTTCTCATACTCACTTAAGTCTAGAATTGCCTATGATACTTGGCAGGATGTTGTATCTACTTTAAATCATACATTAGGATTTAAAAAGTATTCAGATTATGAAGTAGTTTCTGATTCTTCACTACCTGAAGGTGGATCTGGATATTATATTAAAGGTGGTGGTACAGGTGTAGAAAATCATGTACCTGCGTCTATGGTAATAGGTGTTACTACTTCATTAACATTCTCTGAAGTTGTATCTGAATGTATTGGTGTAGGTAATTTAAATTGCGTTGCTGACTTTGATATGGTTAGCGAAAATGCATTACAAATTGGCAATAGCACAATATCTAATGAAATAAGATTTACAAGTAAGACACTTACTGATTACTTTGAGTCTATTGGTAATAGAGTACTTTCTATTGATGATATAAGTCCTACATTTAATAGTAATCCTAGACCTACTCCATTCAGTGTAGTAAGTAACTTTACATTATCAGATGTAAGAGCACAGAAGTATATTACTTACGTTAGAGATAAGAGATATCTTGGTGAAAGACAGATTATGGTTGTTGATATTATTAATGACAACTACAATGCTTATATCAGTCAATATGCAAGAGTAGAAACTGAATATGATCTTGGATCATTTGATTTCACAGTACAAGGAACTGATGGGCAGTTATTATTCTATCCAACAAGAAGTACTGTAAATGATTTTGATATTACATGCTTATCTTACAA
>MDSX01096825.1_pt1 | contig 12171 bp, 12 predicted proteins | sample 811141 | NCBI WGS metagenome assembly MDSX01 (sample SAMN05326642, study PRJNA326480) | marine metagenome | isolation source: seawater | place: Atlantic Ocean: South East | collected 2010
ACCGAAACGGGGATCCTGGAAGGGGCGGCCGATCCCCGGCGTTCTGGTTCAGCCCTTGGATGGTAGACCTATCTCCCGTAAGTCAATGCGCAAAGGCCCGCCGGGTATTGGATACCGCGCGGGCGTTCAGTGAAGACAGAAGTTTAGATTGGTACCGAGGGTCGGACTCGAACCGACACTCCATTGCTGGAACCAGATTTTGAGTCTGGCGCGTCTACCAGTTTCGCCACCCCGGCATTTAGGTCAGGACCGACGAAAACAATCCTCATGAAAATTTTAGGATTTGGCCTGACGATCTTTTCTACAGTTGATTTTAACATTGTGGAGGGTGGCCAGTGGCTGGTTTCGTTGTGAAAGGAGGTCTGATACTTTGAGGTTGTTCGTGGCAGTCAATATTCCGGAGTCGGTGAAGGATCAGCTCCTGGGTTGGCGATTGGCTTTGAGAGGTGCACGTTGGGTCGAGCCTGATCAGATGCACGTGACGCTCGCGTTTCTGGGCGAGCAACCGATGAATGTTTATCACGAGGTCTGTGATTCGCTCGAGGATCTTGAGTTTGCCCCGTTTGAGTTGAGATTTCAGAGCGCTGATTTCTTTGGAAGTAAAAGTACACCCCGGACGCTTTGGGCAGATGTGCGCTCAAGTCCTGAGTTGACCACGCTGCAAAAAAAGGTCTCGAAACATTGCCGAGCGCTCGGAATCAAGATCGAGTCGCGCAGATTTCGTCCGCACCTTACTTTGGCACGTTTAAAAAGCGCATCTTTCGTAGACCTTGCGCGTTCACTCGAGGCGCTTTATGTGGCGCAAACCGATCCGTTCTGGATAGATTCGTTTCAGCTCTTTTCAAGCAAATTGCATCCGGATGGAGCGGTTTACCGCGTCGAACGTCATTTTTCTCAAGGGAGGTTCATCTAGTGAGCCTCCGAAGCCAGCAAGATGCCTTCGCAGGCAACCACAAAGAAAAGAGGCTTTATGCGCGAATCCCAAACTTGCCGATCGTCAGAGACGCTGCGCCCCATTCGCCTGGCGTTCAATGACCTTAAGTGCTGGCTAGCGAAGTGTTGGTGGTGGAGCAGACCGATTGGTGCGTCGGAACTGTCGACAACCGACCAAAACCAAACTGAACTCAATTTGGTTTGAGCGCCTTCTCCAATGTCGACCGATTGCTGGCGATTACTTCCAGTGCACCGGCAGAAAGAATCAGCGCGGTACCCACAATCTGGGGCCAGCCAAACGGCTCATCGGTTAGCAAGGCCGCGCTGATTACGCCAACCACCAGCTCTGAGAGGATCAGGATGCCGAAAACACCGGTACCGATTTTTGACGGTGACCAAAAAATAATTGCTGTCGTCGGTAAAACAAAAAACAAAGAGATGCCCAGAAGCAGAGGAAGGCTGGACATGACATTCTGGAGCGACGGCAGTGTGCCAAGCGCGTCAGCAAGTAGCGGATATTGTGCGACTGTTGCAAATAAGCCGAAGACGATGACCATGAAGAGCAGGGGAAAGATTCCCTTGGGCTGCTCGATCTCCGTACGGGCAGCGCCCGCGGTAATGAGGATCCCCGCGATCAGACCAAACCAATCGCCTAAATGAATCGGCAGAGGAATGCCGACTTCCAATCCCACAGCAACCCAGACACCGGCCAGTGCCAGAGTTACGGTCACCACGCGCGACCATTTCAGTCGACGCTTTAAAAAGACAACCTCAATCAGACTGGCCCAAAGGGGAGCGAGATAGAAGAAGACCAGCGCCCGAATCACTTCTGTCACTAGGAAGGAGTTGGCGTAAAAGATGGCGCCACTTCCCAACAGCAAACCGCAGAGCCAGTGCTGTAAGCCAATCTGCTGCCCCCTATAAAGGCGCCATATCGCCACCGGAGCTAGGACGATAAACGAGATCAGATATTGCGCTACGGTGCCCCATCCTCCCGTCATGCCCAAATCAAGGAGTAGTCGCTGAGGGAGCCAATAAAGACCCCAGGCCCCAGCTGAGACAAAAACAATAATACAGATGCCGACGTAGGATGTTTGGCGCATGGAAACGAGAATCGTGACGTCAGGATTTAGTCAAACGGCTGATTAGTCTGAGAAAAAGCCGGGCGATGATTCTAATCCGAGGAGGATACGGTGTTTGCTATTGTCTATTGACCAGCATGCAGGATGAGCGCCTTTCAACAGTGGAGATCAATGCAGGTGATCTCGTTGCGTGAGCCGAGGCGCATTGCGGGGCCCCAGGTACCGGTACCGGGCGAGACATAGAGATGGCAGTCGTCCCGGGTATGCAGCCCACGGATGATCTTGAACTGTTGGCGCACTAGCCAGTTGAAGGGGAAGATTTGGCCGTTATGAGTGTGTCCACAGAGCATCAGATCAACTCCCGCGTCGACCGCTGCCTCCCATCCCAGTGGCCGGTGATAAAGGAGTATTTTGAAGTGTTCACGTGCTAGTTCAATTTTGGCGAGCTCGTGTTTGACCTGGTGTCGATCTTCGGCGTCGTCGATCCCGATCAATTGCAGCTCTTCGAAACTTACCGCCTGGGTTCGCAAAAGTATGCAACCGGCGTCTTCCAGCATGGGGATGACCCATTCAAGTCCGGCGTAGCGCTCATGGTTGCCGATCGAAAAATAGATCGGCGCATTTAAGGTTTTAAGCGACGCGATATCTTTTGGTCCCACCCGTTTCGCGTCCAGAAAGTCTCCTGTGATGAGCACGAAGTCCGGGTTCTTGCTATTAATGGCCTTCACTACTCGCTCGAGAAACCTGGCGGACCGGGATCCGATATGCACGTCACTGATCTGGACAAGACGGATGTTGCGGGTAAACCGGGGGTGGCTAAAACGAAGTTCTTTACAGTGCAGGCGCTGGGCAGTTGCGAAAGCAACAATAACCATGCTGATTCCGATTGCAAGAATGACGAGGGCAGCCCATCGATCATTCAGCAGGAGACCGAGTCTTAAACCCTCGTAGAGCAGGCAGGGCGTCAAGAACACAAATCCAATGCCCATCCAGTTGTAGAGAGCGACTTCCAGTGTACGGCTGGAGCTTCTAAAGGAGAGCCACAGGATCGCGATGACGGCGAACCAAAGTCCCACGATCTCAGGAACGTTCAGCAGGGCGGGATAACCCAACCATGTAGTCAGGCGATGCAGCGGATAGATGTAAACCAAATAGGCTGCGAGCAGGACAAATGACCAGAAGATCATGAACTGTTTGGTGTGCTTCCAAAACATCGAAACAAAGACGCGTCAGGCGTCCGGATGTTTCAAAATGCGCCGAGCCGCCTCGTGAGCCACCATGATGGTGGGCGCGTTGGTGTTGGCAGAGGTGATATTGGGAAAAATCGATGCATCTACAACACGAAGACTTTGAATCCCGAAGACCCGAAGATCAGAATCGACCACCGCATTTTGAATGTTCGCTCCCATACGGCATGTTCCACAGGGATGATAAACCGTCGTCGAACGTTGTCGGAAATCGCTCAGAATATCCTCCTCCGCCATGGTCGTCAGATCAAGATCAGGTGGAGCGGCAAGTACGGCTCTAATCGCCTTTGTATCCTGAATTCGACCCACCAGGCGCGCCATTGAGACGACCCCGTCAAGATCCTGTTGTGTCGTCAGATAGTTCGTGGTGATCCGCGGTGGCGCATGAGGATCAGATGAATAAATCTCGATGGACCCTTCACTGGCGGGGCGGCAGGGATTAAAACCCAAGATAAACCCGGGGTACGGATCCGGCAGAGTCAGCTTTCGGGTTTCCCCTTCGGCAGGCTGGTAGCTGACCGGATTGCAGTACAACTGCGTATCGCTTGTCTCAAGGCCAGGGCGGGATCGGGCCAGCCCCCCGATCTGGTTAACGCTGAGGGATAAGGGTCCCGATTGGCGGAGCAGGTACTGGATTCCGGCGCCGATCCGGCCCGGCCAGGTGCGAAGCGTGTGGTTTAGTGTGGGGCGGTTCGCACGGTAGAAGTAACTGATCCCAAGATGATCCTGAAGGTGGCGCCCGACATGCGGATGCTCCAAAACCGATGGAACTCCATGCGCCTGAAGGAGGCCGCCGGGCCCAATTCCGGAGAGTTGCAGCAGTTGCGGTGAGTTGACTGCTCCTGCGCATAGCAAGACTTCCTTTCTCGCCCTTATTTCGATGAACTGATTGCCCAATTGACCCGTGACGCCAATTGCAGCACGCCCCTTTATATCGATCCTGGTTACTGTCGCGCTTGTGAGGATGTCTAGGTTCGATCGATGAGTCACCGGATGCAGAAATGCGGTGGCTGAAGAGCATCTTTTTCCGGCTCGCGTCGTGATCAGATAAGGGCCGACTCCTTCGCCTTCAAGGCATAAGTCGTCAGGAGAAGTCAGACCGGCTTGTAGAAATGCGTCGGCGAACTCGTGCTTCAGTGAATGATAGTCTGCTGACGCATCGTGAATCGTTAGCCGATTGCCCCATCGGGGATGGGAGTTTGTGGTCCGCGATGCGCCAGACTTCGCAGAGAATTCCTCGAAGCTCTCGTAGACCTGTGCGACGTCACTGTAACCCCATCCCGGATTTCCAGCTCTTTCCCAATCTTCATAATCTTCCGCCTGACCCCGGTGATAAACCATGGCGTTAATGGAGCTAGAGCCTCCCAGCACTTTGCCGCGAGGCCAAAAGAGCTGACGGTTTGCGATTGCCGGGTCAGGCTCTGCGGAGTAGCACCAGTTCACCTTAGGGTCGGTGTAGGTGATGCCATAGCCGATCGGTGTGCGAATCCAGAAGCGGTTGTCCGAGGGACCTGCTTCGAGCAGAATGACCTGGTGCTTGCCGTCGGCGCTTAGCCTGTCCGCCAAAACACAACCTGCTGAGCCGGCGCCGACGATAATGAAATCCGCTTCTTTTTTCAGCACAGTCGATGAACTCTCTCGATCTTGTATCCTGATCTTTAAGGCGTGAGTTTAAGACGATAGAACTTGAAAAACCCACCATCCAGTCTTTTCTCACTCTTGAGTACTGGCGAGTATCATAAGAGGAGTTACCAGGTTTCGTAAGCAGGAGAATCCGTCATGTCAACTAAACATAATCCATTAGATGCGGTATATACGGAGGGTGCCGTCACTGATGCAGCAGAGCTTTACGACAACTGGGCAGAGGAATATGAAGCGGATCTCCGGGCGGTCGGCTACGCGGCTCCGGAGCGATGTGCAAGAGCCCTGGCGAGTGCCGATCCGATTCTTTCCTCACCCATCCTTGATCTTGGTTGCGGCTTGGGGCTCTCGGGGGAAGCATTGCCCCGGGTTGGTTTTAAAGAGATTGACGGCTACGATTGTTCTGAGGGCGCGTTCGCCCGAAAAAAAGACTGCTATCGGGAACTTTTTCGTGTCGACCTTGCGCAACCGGATTCAATTCCAGAAAGAGGGTGCCGTCATGCTGTAAAGGAATATGGTCCACACCTTCCTGGCCGTGATGTCGGTGCGCGCGGATATATCTTGAGAAAGTGCTGAAAGGATCTGATCTGACCGAATGAGAGGCGTCACGTTAATCGTGAGTTCTTCCTTGTGAACTGCTTTAGCCTAAAAAGCCAGGTCGCGTTGGTCATGGGGTCTGGACGCGGTCTTGGAAGAGCAATGGCGCGTCGCCAATAGGGCAGAATCATTAATATCACCTCAGTTGCGGGGCCTATTGCGGGAAGCGGCGATACGCTTTACACCGCGTCGAAAGGAGGGCTTGAGGCGATGACCCGCGCGCTGGCGGTGGAACTTGGCAAATCTGGAATCACCGTCAATGCGATCGCACCGGGCTGGTTTGCTACGGAGATGAATGCCGAGGCGGCCGACGACCCCCGGTATTGCTCAGTGGCTTTCACATCGCAGTGCTCTAGGACGCTGGGGTAATCCGGAAGAGCTTATTGGGCCCGCGGTGTTTTTGGCATCGGATGCTGCATCCTATGTCACAGGACACGTATTGGCAGTCGACGGTGGAATGCTTGCGACCATGTGAAGACCTCATAGGATCGGCAATAAGCGATAGTCACCTGCAGGATTAAATTGTTTGGATTGCGGTGGGCATTGGGCCAGCCGCGGTAATCAAGGAGGAGAATGTTATGCCGTGCTATCTTTATCAGGCGTCTTATACCGGCGCCGCAATTAAGACTCTGGTTGGCAATCCGCAGGATCGGACTGGACCAGCCAAAGCAGCAATTGAAGCAAACGGGGGCACGATGATCGGAGCGTGGATGGCTTTTGGGAGTGACGACCTGGTGGTGGTTGCAGATATGCCGGATGATGCATCCATGGCGGGTGTCGCACTAGCGGTGTCTGCGACTGGCGCGATCGAGGGGGGCAAAACCACCAAGCTTCTCGATATGCCTACAGCCGTAGAGGGCATGAAGAAAGCAAAAGCCGTTCTGGACGTGTATCAGCCACCCAGCTAAAAGAGCAGTCAAGCCCCTGGGGTGGCACCACTCTCGGGGCTCGGCGACAAAAGGAAGCGGCGGGCCAATGGAAGTTGAAGGAAGGAGACAAAGAGGAAGGCTTCCATCGTAACGATGCCGCCGCACACCGCTTAAGTTTTTCGCTTAACACTTCCCCCGAGAATCGGTGGTTCGGCGAGGGCACTGGAGGAGTACCCGGGAGTTGCCCCCGCCGTATCGGTGCCACCGTGCACCGCTAACCCACCCCCGGGTGGACATTTCATTGGATTTTGTGCTCTCCGGTTACCTTTGTTTACAGCGAGGATTTAAGAACCGTCTCCACTGCCGAAAGATAGGTTTGAACCGCTTTTTTTCCCTTACCCGTACAGTGATAGGTGGTTCGGGTTTTTCTACCGATGAAGGCCTTTTTAATGTTGACCAGACCGTCGTCCTCAAGTTTTTTCATATGTGTCGATAGATTGCCCCGCGTGAGCTCAAGCTCTGCGAGCAACGTGTTGAAGTCAACTGCACCCTTGGCAAGTGACAAGTGCGCCATTATTCCCAGGCGGACCCGATCGAATAACGCCGGATGAACGTTGAGAAGCTCGCTTGAAGCCATAACACCGGTTGCGCTAAACGGCCGCGTCAACCTGACCGCGATGCAGTCGAATCAGTCTGGCCATTGAAATAAGTGCGACCAAGCTGAATGCGGCTAAGGGCATCAGCAAGGTTTGACTCTGCGTAAGAAACTGGTAAAGCCCAGTCGCAATGCACAAGGCGCCTAGCAGTACGGCTAATCGCGTCGGCAACGTAAAGAGTCGACCCTGCACCAGATAATCACCGGTAAAAGCGAGCAACAGGGGAGGGATCCATTCCGGGCGCCCGGCCAGCATGACGAGGGCGACAGCCGCGAACTTGAGTAAAAGGTCGGAGAGGTAAGACAGGAGTCGGGCGTAACGAAAGTTGCGAACAATATAGGCGTTCAGTTCTTCGCCACTGTTGCGGGCGGCACGCCAAATAACAAAATAAAGAAGGATAACGAGCCCAATCAGGATGCCTGCGATGAGTCCGATACCGACCAGGCGGATATCCGGGAAGGCCGCCCCCAACATCAGCATCTTAGTCAGAGCGCCCCCGCTCAGCGTTTCGATCAAAAGCAAAAGGGCAGACACACCGAGCGCAAGCCCCTGGAGAATCAGATTTGCCGTTAACGTAACGCCGAACAACCCCGTGGTCTGTGCGGGCCTGTCGTTGTGCTCCGCTTGATCGAGAACCCGACGGATGAGTTCAACGTCAGCAATGGCTTTGCGGACATTCAGTTCTTCTGGAAACATGAGGCTCTTTGACACAAACTAGTTTGTAATACAAACATTATGAAAGAAGCATTAAACCCTGTCAATACCTGGTTTAAACCTAAAACGGCGTTTCTGAATGATCCCTCCTGTAAGTCTGACCCGATAGAATCCAGGGTTTAGTAAGAAGCCCAGGAGGCCGCTAGGCGTTTTTTGATTGGATGAAGTACAGCATCGACTTTGATTATGACTTGCCGGAGCAATTGATCGCCCAGTCGCCTCTGGCCGAGCGTGCGGACAGTCGGTTATTGATCGTTCCTCCGGACAACGGTGTCCTGGTAGATAGCACTTTTTCTGATCTCGATGACCGGCTTCGGCCGGGCGACTTGCTAGTCGTCAATGAGACCAAGGTGTTGCCTGCGCGTCTGTATGCTCAGAAATCCCACACCGGTGGGAAAGTGGAATTGATGCTTGAGCGCTTGCTGGATGAGCGCACCGCGTTGGTTCAGCTCAGGGCAAGCAAGTCACCAGGTGTCGGCACAGAACTTACGACCGCAGGAGGCACGCCTCTCCGAGTGCTGGGCAGGAATGGAATGTTCTTCGTTGTTGCCTGTAACCCTGGGGAGCAATTTGAGGAATTGCTGTACCGGGAAGGTGAGACGCCGTTGCCCCCCTACATTGAGCGCCCGGTAGAGGGGGCAGACGACGAACGCTATCAGACAGTTTATGCAAGACACCCGGGCGCTGTGGCCGCGCCGACGGCCGGCCTGCACTTTGATAAGCGACTCTTTGAGAATCTTGCTGCGAAAGGGGTTCGACTTGCCAGGCTCACTTTGCACGTAGGGGCAGGTACCTTTTCCCCCATGAAATCCGAAATCCTGGATCAACACGAGATGCATGCAGAGGAGATCGTAGTTGATGAGGACATGGTGGAGGCCGTATGCCAGGCGCGGGATCGCGGAGGACGGGTGGTTGCCGTTGGTACGACTGTCGTGCGGGCGCTGGAGTCAGCCGCTCAGCACGGAGGTTTGGCGCCCATGCAGGGGCCCACCAAGCTCTTTATTCGTCCGGGTTTTCGTTTTACTGTTGTGGATATGTTGATCACAAACTTTCATCTGCCCCGGTCGACCTTGATTGTCCTCGTAAGCGCTTTTGCGGGTGTCGAGCGGATCCGTGAGGCCTACCAGCATGCGGTGGAGCATCGTTACCGCTTTTTCAGTTATGGGGATGCCATGCTGCTGGAATCCAGGAGTCTGCTGTGAAATACACACTATTCCATACCGATGGGAAAGCGCGGAGGGGGCAAATAGAAAACCCCCGAGGAGTGATCGATACCCCCGCATTCATGCCGGTTGGGACGGTGGGGTCAGTTCGCTCGGTCAGTCCACAGGAGGTGGCCGGGACGGGTGCTCAGATCATTCTGGGGAACACCTTTCACCTGATGCTCAGACCGGGCACCGAAATCATTAACCTGCACGGAAGTCTTCATGACTTTATGGGGTGGAGCGGCCCGATCCTGACGGACTCAGGTGGATTTCAGGTCTGGAGCCTTGCCAAAAAAAAGGACATTCGGGAAGAGGGTGTGACCTTCCGTTCGCCGGTAGATGGCTCCACGGTGTTTCTTGATCCAGAGATCTCAATGAAGGTGCAAAAGGCTTTGGGATCGGACATTGTCATGTGCTTTGATGAGTGCACGACCTATCCGGCAACCATGGATGAAGCGCGTCAGTCTATGGAACTCTCACTGCGCTGGGCGGAGCGATGCAGGGATTATCCCTTGTCGGCGGAACAATCGCTCTTCGGGATTGCCCAAGGGGGGATGCATGAAACGCTAAGGTTTGAGGCTCTGGACCGCCTGCAGTCAATTGGGTTCGATGGCTACGCCCTTGGGGGCCTATCGGTTGGAGAACCCAAGGAAGACATGTTACGGATCCTGCATGCTGTGACGAGCACAATGCCTGCCGACCGACCGAGATATTTGATGGGTGTCGGGAAGCCCGAGGATTTGATAGCGGGTGTTGCAGCAGGAATCGATATGTTTGATTGCGTGCTGCCTACCCGAAACGCGCGTAACGGGTGGTTGTACACCCGTCGGGGTATCGTTCGGTTGAAGAATGCTGTCAACCGTACAGACACCCAACCGATCGATCCTGACTGCCCATGCCCCGCCTGTACACAATTTAGCCGCGCCTATCTGCGTCATCTGCACGTGACCGGCGAGTTGCTCGGACCGCGGCTCTGCACCCTGCATAATCTCGTCTTTTTTCAGACGCTGATGGCTGATATTCGGGAGGCGATCGCCAGTAAGCGTTTCTCCGCCTTTGCGGATGAATTTATGGCGATTTTCGGCGGTCAAACCGATGATGTCGTATAATCGCGCGCCTTTCCATGTCCCGATTCGTGAGGTACCAGAATGGATTTCCTGATTTCCGACGCCTTCGCACAAGCTGGGGGAGAAGCGGGTGGCAGCCTGTTCAGTCTCCTGCCGCTGGTTGTTATTTTCGTGCTGTTTTATTTCCTATTGATCCGTCCTCAGCAAAAGCGGGCCAAACAACACAAAGAAATGGTCGCGGCCCTCTCCAAGGGCGAAGAGGTGGTAACCAATGGCGGTCTTCTGGGAAAAGTGACTGACGTCGATGACAACTTTATTTCCCTGGAAATCTCCAGTGGACTGACCGTTAAGGTTCAAAGGCAAGCGGTCTCCCAAGTAATGCCAAAAGGTACTTACTAAGCCTATGCGTAATCACACACCGTGGTGGAAGTGGCTGATCATCGCGGTCGTTATCGTGCCTGGCGCGTTCTATGCGTTGCCCAATATTTTCGGCGACGATCCCGGCATTCAGCTGCGTGGGACGCGTGGTGGCACTCTTGGCCCAGAACAGTTCCAAGAGGTTCAGACGGTATTGGATGAGGCCGGTCTCGCTTATGACTCTGTATCCTTAGACGATTCGGGTATCCGAATCCGGTTCAATACAACGGATGCACAGCTTCAGGCGAGAGACATGCTGGAGGCGGGCCTACCGGCCGGGTTTACCATCGCGCTGTCGCTTCTGCCCGCAGCGCCCCAATGGCTCTCAAACGCAGGGGCTCTGCCAATGTATCTTGGTCTGGACCTTCGCGGAGGCGTGCATTTCCTGCTCGAGGTGGATATGGCGACTGCGCAGAGGCGCGCGGAGGATCGGTATGTCGCAGATCTTCGAGCGACACTGCGAGAGGCCAAAATCCGATATCGTGGTATTGCCCGTGACGGCACGGGCGGCATCAAGATTACGCTTCGCTCTGCCGATACGGCGGAAGACGCGCTCAAAAAGATCCGCAAAGAGCTGCCCGGACTGGTGGTGACCGCGGACGATACGGGCTCAGATGAAGTCCTCAGCGCCAGCCTGGCAGAAACAGAGATTGATCAACTGTTCAAATTTGCGCTTGAGCAGAATGTGACTGCTTTACGAAACCGGGTCGACGAACTCGGAGTGGCCGAGCCCGTTGTCCAGCGGCAGGGGGATCGGCGGATCGTCGTGCAACTGCCGGGGGTTCAGGATACCGCCCGCGCCAAACGTATCCTCGGCCGGACCGCTACGCTTGAGATGATGATGGTCGATGAAGAGCATAGCCTGGAGGCCGCTCTGGGCGGCAAGGTGCCGCCGGGATCAAAGATTTACCGATTTCGTGATGACCGCCCCATATTGCTTGAGAAGCGCGTCATCTACTCTGGAGAGAACATTGTCGATGCGGCGGCAAGTATCGACACGCAAAGTGGCGGTCCGATCGCGAGCATTACCCTGGACGCGATTGGGGCGCGAATTAATCAGAAGATAACCGGCAAAAACATCGGCAAACGGATGGCCGTGCTGTATATCGAGAATCGGTCAACGATTCGGACTGATGCGGATGGCCGGCCGGTGAAAGACGATCAGGGACGTGTCCTACGTACCCAACAGCGAATTGAGGAAGTGATCACCGCACCTGTCATTCGGGACCAGTTAGGCAAGCGATTCCAGATCGAAGGGCTTGATAGCGTGGACGAGGCCCGTGATCTGGCTCTGATGCTGCGTGCAGGTTCGCTTGCAGCTCCGGTAGAAATTATTGAGGAGCGGACCGTGGGCCCCAGCCTGGGTCAGGCCAATATTGATCAGGGATTCAGATCAGTGCTGGTCGGCTTCATTCTTGTACTCATCTTCATGATGATTTACTACCGGGTCTTTGGGGTATTTGCAAATGTCGCCCTCGCGCTCAACCTTGTTCTGATCGTCGCGGTGCTGTCCATGTTGCAGGCCACGCTGACGCTTCCAGGTGTCGCGGGTATTGTGCTTACGGTGGGAATGGCGGTGGACGCGAACGTCCTGATCTTCGAACGCATCAGGGAAGAGCTTCAAAATGGCTCGACGCCTCAAGCGAGCATCCATACCGGGTACGAGCGGGCACTTTCAACTATTGTCGATGCAAACATTACTACCCTGATAGCGGCCATCGTACTGTTTAATTTTGGAACCGG
>MDSX01039748.1_pt1 | contig 12169 bp, 15 predicted proteins | sample 811141 | NCBI WGS metagenome assembly MDSX01 (sample SAMN05326642, study PRJNA326480) | marine metagenome | isolation source: seawater | place: Atlantic Ocean: South East | collected 2010
AATTTCAGGCCACTGACCTATGAATGTACCTGGACCCTGTAATACTTTAAATATTTCATTTTTTACAGGTTCCGTATCTATGTCTATCTCTACCACGTCGTCGAACTCCTCGTGTATTAATACAGCTTTCGTCATCTAGGTTATGTAAATAAAAAAGTTGTTATTAATATATGGAGATATCCTTAAAATTTGCTTTATTTGCGCTAATTGTAGTTGTTTTACTCATTGAATGGTGTTCGGAAAAGTACTCTTTACACGAGTTAGATTCATTTTGGGGGGTGACGAAACAATCTAATCAACGTAAACAGACCACCGATCCATTTAATAGGTGTTCGCCAGAATCATTTGGCGACTGTGCCAGGGATCCCATGTCGCACTTAAGTCGTTATTAATTAATTCGACAACATAAGTAATAATGTCCAGGGACTTTGTTGTCACTCGTTTTTCGGAACTTCTCGAACTCCCCAAAGACGATACAAAATGCATTAACATAGAAAAGTGTATATATAACTGGGCTATCACTAGATCTACAAAGTTAGGTGATACACCGGCTGCGGATAATCATAGACACATGAATCGTTACAAAACGAAATTTCTCGAGATTCAAAAGTGTTTACGAAACTCGCCATCACTTAAACTTCGTATTCTATCTGGTGAGTTAAAATCATCTGCAATCGTGGAGACGCCACCAAACCTGCTCTGGCCAGAAGGTCCCATGGCACAGGAAATAGAGATTAACGTGGAAAAGGCTACAAAGAAAGAGGGTAAAACAATCATGAACGATCCAGATTATAAGGGATTGTTTAAATGTGGAAAGTGTAAAGATTGGAAGACTACATTTTACCAGATGCAGACGAGAGGCGCCGACGAACCCATGACAGTTTTCATTACCTGTCACATATGTAATTCTAGATGGAAATCTTAACTGCATACGTGGAATCGGTTAGATCTGTATCCATATCACCCACGGAAAGGATATAGTTATATTTAGAATTCTTTTTATACACAGACTTTCCAGGGGGAGGAGTAAACACTAGTTCGTCGTAGTAAATGTTATGAGTTTTTAACTGTTCCTGTGTGTGAATAACATTTTCATAGTACCCTGGTCTGGCCGTAATAATGATCATTTTATACCCCTTATTTTGTACACTTTTATACAACGCGTAGACGTTTTCCATTCTTTTACCGCTACGAGATTCGATAAGAGTATCATCTATATCGAACATTGCAGCTTGTTCGGGATGGGTGGCGTGGGGAATGTTCATATATTATACTCTAGAAAAATGTTATTTTAAGAATACACTCGGTATAAAAAAAATGGAAGGTCAGTTAATTGACGTAGAATACGTCGATGGTTATACCGAAATCTGTAAAATACAGGAAGTGTGTATAGATTCATATAAAGTATACACATTGCTTTATGACGAAGACCAATATGCGTATAAGTGGTCAGATGACGCTCAACATTCGGTTCCCAGAGAAGCTGTATCTGGTTTTTATGACGGTTTAGACTTAGAAGATACAGGTGATTACGTGAAGCGTTCTGATGGAATCTATTATGATTGCTTGACTGATTCGGACGTGGATTTCGATCTGGAATATGATAGCGATGATACAGACGACGATTCTGAATCGGAAATAAGTTTATACGACGAACAGGAATACGAATTTGAATAAATATATTGGTATATCATAAATGTCGGGACCTATTCTGTTTATGAATGGAAATTTCCTGAAAACGTTTACGGGAAGCATCTTTTGTATTAGTATGATAATCACAATACTCATCGTGATAGATAAAGCGACAGCCACTTCGGGATATAGTTGTGGAAGTAAGAAGAAAATGTAAACAACTCGAAGTCAAACTAAAACAAATGCGTGACCACAGGAAAAAAATGTTCGTGTAATATAAATGAAGTTACCGACCGCGCCACAAGCTTTTCTTATTATAGTCATCAGTGCTATAATTATCACTCTTGCCACAACGAACTCTTATCATACATGGACAGGTCGTAGTCATTACTGCGCGAATTGTGGATCCAAAAACTGCAACTGTAAAAAGAAGGAGGGATACACCACGGGATGTGGATGTGGTGCATAAATGTACTTAAACAATATCAACGTTATACGATTAAGATGGCGCCATACACCCCGCCTAACACGCATTATAGCGAGATGGATGTTTCTTCTTACTCGGATAACGAACTCTACAAATTTATCGGAAGGAATGGAAAGCGTTTCTATTGGCTCACTAAGTTTTTGGAACTCGCTTATATTTGGTACGACAAAGAACGTAAAGTTATAGAATTATGGGGGCCGTACAGCTCTCTTCAGAATTTTCAAGCACATCACGTCATCGGATGTGAACTTGATTACACGTGTGGAAGAACGTAAATTAGACCTAAGTTAGAAATTTTGTAATATAAAAATAAGAATGTTGAAACGACCGGCTCACCGTTTTCATCCACCTACTACACCCAGCGTCAACAGACCTACGTCGGGTGTATTGGCTAATATAATTCAGGGGTTCAAGACAGAACCAACCCGTCCACACAAACATGAAAAATTCGCGATACAGGCTTCAAGCGTGTACGCACGTCTACTTGAAAGAAATTATGAGTACTACGGGGTACCGTTTAAATCCCCTGATATCATCGAGTTACAACCACCAAAAAAACGCGCGGTACAAGACGAACCAGAACTTGACTTTGTGGATAAGGTATATCTAAAATTTAATATCCTTAAATCCGGTAAAGTCCGGGTCAAGCTTATCCCACATTTTCTCGAGTTGTGGAACAACTACTACTCCAAAGGCAAAAAGCCACCGATTAAAATGGTTATCGCGGCTTATAAAGCCATTGGATTCTCAAATGAGTTTCTTCAAAAGATTGTCACGAATCAAAAAAAGCGTATCGAGTTTGCAAAAAAGCTCGAGAAAATCATCGAAAAAATCTTCGACAAATCTACGACGACTAAACGCAAACCTGTGAAGGCAAAGGTTGAAGAAAAGGTTGAAGAAGTCGAAACCACCGATGTCCCACCCGACGACGATGACGATGACGACGACGATGACGATGGTCCGGAAGAAGATGAAGGTATTCTCCCGGAAGAGGAAGAGGAGGACGCCGAGGAAGAGAATGTAGAGGATGTCTGTGTCGACGACTTCGATGAATAACTGCACCTAAGTTAGATGTTTAATATAAAGAAAACAGATCATATTTATCAATGGGCTACATCGCATGGGATACCGAGACTTCGGGGCGTCCGCCCCCAAATGTCACCACCGTGACCCCTGAAAACTACCAGTTATGGAGTGGATGCAGAATGGCATCCATCGCAGCTATACAATTCTCTCGCCACGGACGCGAGATTGATTCACAACACAGCATCGTCTACCCAGATGGATACGTATTAGGTTCACACCAAGACGATCCGGTAGGTGCTACGTCGATACACGGCATCACACATTCATATGCGCAGAGATATGGTTTACCATTTGTGCAAGTATACGAAAAGTTTTTGGCATTCGTGAGAAAATCGCGAGCTACGACGCTCGTAGCTCATAACGCCAATTTCGACAAAAACGTCCTGTTCAGTGAATGTTACAGGTACGGACTCTCGGTTGAACCGTTTGAACACTTGAAGTTTGTGTGCAGTTTGGATATGGCTAAATCTGCATTCCTTGATACTTTAAATAATCGCTGTGGAACACTGTTCAACTACATCACCGGTGAGACATTCCGTGCACACGATGCATTGGAGGATTCTCGTGCATGTGGGGTGATTTACTCGGTCGTACGGGATATTAAGTTTCACTGTAAACCTATTGACCTTGATACAGTTGTCGTCAACGTATCAGATGTTCCCGCTATTTCCGGTGTTAACTGGTTTAAAAAACCACTCGATGTCGCTAAATCTGTCATAGGTAAATACTATGATCAGACAGATAATGGTATTCGGCGTCGAGAAATTGTGGAGAAACTACGTAACGAAAACGAAGTGATCGATAATATCATATCAGATGCTCTACGATTCCAATCTAGACGTATGAAAGATATCGATAATAAAATGAATGCGGTGTCGGTGCAGCTCGGACTAAAGACAAAACTGTCGGATGCTAAGCGACTGCTCATTTGTGAACACACGAAGGATGTTCTTCGAGGCAGGGTTACAAGTGAGACGTGTGATAAGAGGTATTATACACAAGAAATTTGTGTCATCCAAGGTACAAAGTATATTCTCACGGGGTACGCGGATAAATTGATCAGGGGTTCATCGGGAAAACTCGTCGTCGTGGATGTGACGGATCGCACAGACAGTCGTTTCAGGGGTTTAACCGAGGTTGATAAGGTCAGATGCCAAACGCTCATGAACATGCTTAACGTTGATGAATGTAGGTTTGAGGAGCAGCGTGATGATGCAATTCATACTGAAATTTTGATGAGAGATGCCGAGATGTGGAATACTACAATTCTTCCCAAACTCAAGAGATTTTGTGAATACGTGCACAGTCGTTTAGGAAAGTAATTTAAAGTTTGTAATCAATACTAATTAATGGATCCCCCTAAGAAAAACGTAATCATCGCCTTCCCCGGTAAAGAGTTTTCCGGTACATTTCTCATGCAATGGTCAGAGTCTCTGGTGAAGCTCACACAACTTGGATATAAAATTGCACTCACGAATGATTATTCCGCTTACGTACCTTTCACGCGTATGATGACTCTAGGCATAGATACTATGCGCGGCAACGAACAGAAGCCATTTGATGGGAAGGTTGAATACGACGTTTGGGTGACGATCGATTCGGATATTATTTTTACACCGAAACACCTTATCGAGCTTATCGAAGATACGGATAAATGCCCAGTAATTTCTGGTATGTATAGAATGTCTAATTCTAAATACATCGCTGCCGTTAAGGAGTGGAACCTGGCATATTTCATAAAGAATGGTGTGTATGAATTTATTGACCCCGAAACGTTTGATAAGAATGTTAAACATCACGAGGTCGCTTATGTGGGTATGGGATTTATGGCTTGTACCCGCGAAGTATTGGAAAAGATCAAATACCCTTATTTCAATTATCCAACGGAAGAATTACAGGTTGATGGAAAGACGATTTCACAGGTTTTTTCTGAAGACGTTTCGTTTTCTAAAAGGGTTACTGATGCGGGGTATAAAATTGTAATCAACACAGACTTGCGTGTTGGTCACGAAAAAAAGCTTATTATGTAATATGAACGTGACCCTTATCTTGAGTTTTTTTACAACATTGGCTGGAATAGTTTGTGTAGATACGGTGCGAATGATAAACGAGTATAAAAAAGATGAGTCAAAGTAAATTACATGGATACTATTGATTACGACGATATGTCCGAGCCTACCCTTCCCCCCCAACGGGGTAGCGCATTTTTTAACGCGATATCTTTTGAGCTCAAGACACATTTCATCGCTATGTTTAACACGTTTTGGCAATTCACACCCCAATACAGTCTCAATACTTTCAAATGGCTAAAGACCGCTATCATTGATGCACCCTGTCGCGTAATGCTTGATATCGATATCGAACAATTGCGACTCAAGCGAGAGTATATTTCTAAAATTAAGAAAGGAAACCTAAGTGAAGACGACGTTTCGGAGAAAAATAAAGACGACTGATGACCTTTTACGTGAGTGTATATTCACACGAGTTTGCTATTGCTTTCTTACAGGCTACGGCTCCCCTGTGTCCCGACGTTCAACGACGCATTTGGAAAGAAGTTTTACATACCCCACATACACTCGTTCCACCACCCGCACCTAGAAAATGTCCGGTATATTCAAGCTCCTCTACGAGGTCTTTACCACGAGATCTCTTTCAGAGCAAGAAACCCTTGCAGATAAACTACTGAAAGGTGTGTACATAACAGCGTATAACGACTGCGGCGAAAAAAGAATAATTCACGATCCACGTGATACAGCTATTACAAAAGCCGACAAAATATTTGACAATAAACACGATTTAGAAATACTTCGTTTGAAATGTGAAGATTTGTTATCATATTTCAAACGTGTGGTTTTACCTAAAAGGCGACGCGATAAGGATTTCGAGATGCAGAATAGACTCTGCGATTTGATTGATGATATTTATCTAGAAATTGACGATACAAAAGATGTTTCGTATGACCATCTTGTCACGAGATATGAAGCGTGTAAAGTGTACATTAAGCGCACGCGTAGCTCTTACAAAGATCTTAATAGACTTAAGTCGTGATACAAATACGAAAATTTTCAACTCAAAAAACTCAAAGATGGATAAGTTCCATTCTCTCATGGCTCTCATTGATAAAAACGCCGAGGTTCTTCCCGACGGCGATTACCTGGAGATCGCGAATCTCATAAAGGAAATTCGTGATAAAGTCAAACCTCCGAGCTTTCTACTTGATCAGAATGAACCTATGACAATGTCCCAGATACCCCAATATTCGCCATCGATACGTTCAGCTACTCCCGAGCAAGCGAACGTCACAGTGGATGTGAGTTTACTTCACGCTGATTGGGCAAACACGGATAACGCTCGATACCCCGATGAAGATGACGATGAAGATGACGAGGAGTACACGTCATACAGGTTTAACACGGTCCCCGATACACTGGATATTGACACGATTCCTGGTTATGTGTACGATGCGATCATGGCGTCGCCTGACGGTGTGACCACGCGCTCGTATAGACGAGTGAGTGAAAGTGATTCTGACACGTACTACGAGGTTCAGTTTCCGAATGGAAGCACGACTACATACTGCCCACAGAGACACATGGAGTTTATTCACCGATAAGGTCAATCTCCTTTTCGTATGTATGTGACATCAGTATAGTTTTTAGATCTCTTGAAAATGTGATATAGTTTTTTGGAATATCTCCCCATAATCGTTCATTGCTCGTAAACGCGTCTATATTTCCATCTTCTAGTAGGGGTTGAAGAAGCATCCAATTTGGTTCGGTGTACTTTATTTTTTTACATCCTTTAGCAAACTTCCTAGAATAAATATACCACGCGGCAATACTCTTGTATATATGGATTGGTCGTTTTCCACGCTCTAAACATACCCGCAGGGAGGGTACAACAAATGTGTGAAATTTTGTAAAACCATCCATACATATACGTTCTAACTCGTCGACGTTTACTTCACTCGAAATACGTTCTTCTACCGTATCTACGTAGTCATATATGTCGAAAGGTAAATCAATTTCTATAGAGGGTATGATTTCTTCTTTTTGAAGAGCTTTAAAATGTTGACGATGAGTTTTATCGTTCATTACCTGGCCAAATGTATCATACCCGGACAGAACGCCCATGTACGCGAGTGATGTGTGTGCACCGTTTAAAATCCGTATCTTCGTCTCTTCGTATGGTTCAATGTCTTTTGTAATGGTTGCACCTACTTCTTCCAGCTTTGGAAATTCTGATGCAAAATTATCTTCTATCACCCATTGGGTATATTCTTCTGTATGTACACACGTGTCGCCAAAAGATGGGAATATTTCCTCTATTTCGCGTCGAAGTTTATCTGTGGTTCTAGGTGTTATACGGTCGACCATACAAGAAGGAAACTTAACGTTGTCTTGTACCCATTCCGCGAGTTCGAATTGATTTGTTTGATATAAATAAGCCATAAACTGACTTTCCAGTACTCGACCATTTCTTTGACCGTTATCACACGACATGATGGTTATGGGGCTGTTTCTATTTCGCAATCCACATGCGAGGTATTCGTATAACACCGATCCAGGAGCGTAGCCACTTTCGGTGACTGTGATTGTGATCAGATGAACGCTTGGGAGTGTTAGCATATGTTTTGCAACTGTTCTATTTTTAGACCAGTCTATGTAGTCTAGATGGGAGCGTACAAGTCTATATTTAGAAGGGGTTTTTACGATGTAGTCGTTTATTTCTCTGAACCCTTCATTACGTAAATTCACAGCAACGATCCCCCAGCGTAAATCACCTGTTTTTTCCATGTAATCATCCAAGTAGACGGCCTGGTGCGCTCTATGAAAAGCACCATACCCTATATGCACAATACCAGTTTGACATTTCGACTTGTCATAGGTCGTCTTATACATTACCTGACGTATGGTGAGAATTTTTTAAGATACATTATCGCACTTAAGTAATTCGATGATTAAGAATATTCCAATGATATATTATGGAGAATGTTAAATCGCTCATGCAATCACTGGATTCTATATCCGGGATGATTCCCGAGGGTACGTATCTCGAAATGGCTAATAATCTGAAAGAAGTTCATACACAAATACCCCACGACGAGGACCCACCCGTAACAGATCGAAGAAGTTTGAGAATAGATATTCCGTTTATGCCTAGAATTCCGAATTCGCTTGGAGATTCTGATGACGACCCTGAAACATATGACCCATTCGCCATTCCAGACGAATCTTATGATGAACGATATTTTCCGTTTAGTTCTGAAATTCCTAATCTAGACGAAAACTTTAGAAATCCGCGAGAAGGTTTCTTTGTTTGCTTTGAACGCAACCGTGACGAAAATGGAAATATGATTTCTCGCCCAGTAGAGAGGTGTTTAATTCGTCAGGATATCATCGCAATCGGTATACATCATAAAGAGTGTACCAAAAGAATGCGAGAGTTGAAACCTATCAAGAATATTACTACACGGGTCAAAGAGGATGCAATTAAGTCATATGTAAACGCACGACTTTTGAATCTTCAAACGTTTACATTTGAGTGTATGTGTAGAACCTATCCACAATTATTTTCATACGATATGCGAGTAAGAATGTTTACACGCGAAGGACGGCTCACACGATTTGGTAAAGAGGTTGAGAGGGATATCTATACAGAGTACATTGAAACACGGAACACTCTCACGGATTTAAAGTCACTCGATGCTCACACAGAATATAATTGGCTTATGCATGCAAAAAGAATTTCATTGGATCGAATCACGGAACTCAACGGTAGGTAGATTGACACCACCATTGGTTTCCCCCGGAGTACTCAAATAAAATATGAATGAGAGCACCACCTATGAATAATTTTACAAAGAGTGGCGCGGTGTACAGTCTGGGTATTCTATTTAAAACGGACAGGAGACCCACATTCAATATACCTATAATAATAGCTTCGAACGCGACGTGTCCAATCGGTCTGAGTTTCATTTGTAATTATGCGAGAAAAAAATATCAATACTATATAAAACAGTATGGCTAAGTTTGCTACCACTCTCAAGGGGCTTTCTAAGAACAAGATCGTCATTTTCATCGCCGGTATGATTCTCGCGACGATCATTATCCATTTTGCTTGTGGTGGTTTACACCAGTGCGCAGCTTTCCGTTCCGAGTCTTATGAATCTCCGGAACAGCTCGAAGCTGAGCTGAACGCTCTTCTCCAAGAGATTTCTAAGGCCCCCGAATTACAAAGTATGGAAAGTGACGAGGCTAATCCCGATATCGAAGTTTCCGACGATCAGGCGGCAGATCTTCAGGCCCTCCCCGAGGCGATGTCCGAGATGCCGGTCATGCCCGAGGACTCTGACGATGAAGGGGAGATGATGGGTGGTTCTATGGCGCCCGCCCCTATATCTCCTTAAAATTTTGTTAGCTTACTATAAATGGGGGGACACCAAGATCGGGACAAAACTGAATATACCGACAAACTCGTGGATGCGAAGGATCGGGTCACTAAGGCTATGAAACAGTCTATTATGGAACTGAAGCAATTTATTAAGAAGCGTGACGATTTTTATTCGAAGGACGTTAATGAGATGGATTTTAAGAAACTCGAAGGCCTTGGAAAGGAGATGGAGGCGGTTATTGTCAGGGCGTCATCTGCTTTAAATGCTACGGAGGGTGTTAAACTTATGGGTGAACTTGATCGCTCGGTCGCAAAAATGAGAAAGGTTAACGAAACGCAGGATCAGATTCGAGTTGCTGAGGTTAAAGAGAATAAGGAGAGAATGAATTCCGATCTCGTGAACGCGATGGACACTATTCAATAAGATATAGTTGATATATAATAACTATCAAAAATCCCGTAATCCGGTATTTTTGATACGATAATAATATTATACAATGATAAGATGACACCTACAGACCTTCTATTAATCGGGGTGATTATAATGGTGCTGCTATTGGTGTACTACTTCATGGGAAGGAAACGCATACCTATTAAAATACCCCAGGAAATAGATGTAGCAGCCTTAAAACCCCCAAAACAGTCGTTGAAAATTTTCACAGGACTCGATACAGAGGTCAAGATGTTAAGTACAGTCGACGAACTCGAAAAGGCTGTAGACGATATAGTCGAGGATAATATGGCAGATAGAAAGGCTATTAATGAAGAGGCTACTAGACTCGAAGAACGTATCATAGACGATCAAAAAGTTAAACTTCAAGATTTAAAAACTGCATCAGAAACTGTTATCGTAGAAAAGAAAGAAGAGCTTTCTGCTTCTCAAAAGCTTTTAGCCGAAATGGTGAAAAAGAAGGAAAAGAAAATGCTGGAAAGGGAGATGTTACTTCAGAAATCGAGTGTGGCGGGTCACAATCGTGGACGTGAGAAGAATCGTATAGAGAATGAAAAGAAACTGGCTGAGATAAAACTTAAACGTCAACAGGCGATAGAAGCAATGAAGCAGGCGACTACATTAGGTGAAGCAAAACGGCTGAATTTGGAGGAAGAGAACGAACGATTATTAGTGGATGCTCAGAATAAAGCAGCACAAGATCTTATTAGAGCAGAAGAGGAGGCTGTCGAAGCTGAAAATGTGGCGCGTGAAAAGGTTGTACAACTATCTAGGGATGAAGCGCAGGCGCAGGAGCGCATAGAAGCAGAACTTGAAAAGTATGCAGAACTTGAAATGGAATATGAACGTACTCAACAGGTGGAACAGGCTAAAATAGATGCAGCAGTGCAAGATATGGATGCTCTGATAGAAGGGGAAACCGCGCGAAAAGCGGCGGCGGACGAGGAGAATGAAAGAATGTGTGCTGAGCTGAAACAAAAGTTATTAGACGATAACGCCGCTGTCATAGCCGAATTAGAAAAGCTCCAGGATGAATATGATGAGAGGGAACGGGACGCACTCGAACTTAAGACCAAAGCCGAAACTGAATTGCGATTAAAGCAAGAACAGCAACAAAGGGATTCAGATGAAGCGGAACGGTTATACGAGGAACAAGTTGCACGCGATCAGGCTGCAATGGACGATGCACAGCTTTCATCTCGAACTACGGGTGACGCTGACCAACAGGCGGAGCGTGACGCAGCGTTGGCTTATGAAGTAAGTTCGGAGGAAGAATGGGCACAAATGACGGACGATGAAAAACAACGCGAACTGGATGCAATCGCGGCGTGGAATAGTCAGTCTGAAGCGCGTGAGATCATGCCCTCAGAGTATACGTACGCGGATTGGGCCACCGAGGCCGAAGAGGAACGAATCGCCGATCTGCTCAAACGGCAAGCGTTATGGGATCAACGGAAACAGGAGCTCGCCGAGGCGGATGCCAGACAGGAAGAGATCCTCGAGCAGTGTAAGAAGGATTATCCCTGGTCAGCCAACTACCCGGACTTTTTCGATAAGCCGAGATGGACCAAATCGGAAGGGCGCGCGATGATAAAACTCAAGGAAGCCTCGGAGGCGCGAGACGAGAACGGTAAGCTGCTGTACGGCATCTCCTCCGCCTCCGGTGAACCGGCCGAGCACGCCTATTGGGGCACGAAAATGGACTGCTTCGAAAGGGAGCATGCACACTGGAAGTCCACGGGGCAGGACTACATGAGGAGACAGCAGGCAACGGTTCTCGACGCCGACCTGTTGGCTAATTTTGATGATGTAATTGATGACTACAATGCCAACTACTACGTGAATCTCAGCGACGGAAGTGGGGACATGGACGATGAAGCTCACGGGCAGGGCTGGGACAGAGCGGACAGGCAGTGATTAAACCCGCTGCGTCACACCAACCGAACTCGTGGATGGGCGTGATATGACAATGTAAAGCACGGACTAAAACTCACCAAGAGACATACACGAAACCTTACGTATTTAAATTACGTCGTAACATGTCTCCTGGGGATTTGTGAAAATGTACCCAAATTATTTTCTTAGCTATATATTGAGAGAAGATGAAAACAATTTTGGAA
>MDSX01043302.1_pt1 | contig 12164 bp, 8 predicted proteins | sample 811141 | NCBI WGS metagenome assembly MDSX01 (sample SAMN05326642, study PRJNA326480) | marine metagenome | isolation source: seawater | place: Atlantic Ocean: South East | collected 2010
AGTCCAATCATAAATTGAGCTAAAACATCAAGAGAATTTTCTGGGAATTTTAGAAGGTCCATCGAGCCACGTAAAATTCCATTTTGCAATGCTACTACTTCCAGTAAATCTTGTGGAGAAGTAGGTAGGAACCTTGCTCTTGGAAGACCTCCTACTTGGTGACCTGCTCGACCTATTCTTTGCAATGCAGTTGCGATTGAACCAGGGCTACCTACCTGAACAACACAATCAACTGATCCGATGTCAATTCCCATTTCTAAAGACGATGAAGATACTACACATCTTAGATATCCATTCTTAAGCCGCTGTTCAACATCTAAACGAATCGCTTTATCCATTGAACCGTGATGACCCTCTACACCTTCTGTGCCGAGAATTTTCAATTTCTGAACGGTAGTTTCAGTCATTTGCCTAGTATTAACGAAAACAAGTGTAGTAGTATGAGCTTCAACTATTTCTTTGATACGTTCTACATTGTGGTCGAGAACTTCCTTGATTGGAAGGGAAGAAAATCGTGGTGTTGGAAGTATGATATCAAGATCTAATTTCCTTGCACCAGAAACCTTTGCTATTGCAACATGTTGAGGTTCTGTATCGCTTTCTCTAGAATCAGAAGCCACCAAGAACTCCGCGACAGCTTCCAACGGTTCCATGGTTGCTGATATACCAATACGTTGGACATCCGAGTCAATTACACTATCCATTAGGGCTAAACTCAATGCAAGATGAGTCCCTCTCTTGGTAGGAACCAAAGAATGCATCTCATCGATAACCATCCATTTCAAGTCATTTAACAGAGGTCTAAATCGCTTCGAAGCCAGAGCAAGACCAAGTGATTCTGGCGTTGTAATTAGAATATGAGGCGGTGACCTCAACATCTTTTCTCTTTCTTTTTGAGGAGTGTCTCCTGTTCTCAGACCTACTTTGATTTCTTTTGCTCTTCCTGGAAGATATCTCTCTCTGATTTCAGTCAAAGGACCAATCAAATTTTTCTGTATGTCATTTGCCAATGCCTTGATTGGTGATATGTACACACATTGAACAGATTTGTCTAAGCTTCCGTCTAAAGATCTGCGGACTAAGTCATCAATAATTGAAAGAAATGCGGTTAGGGTTTTTCCAGAACCGGTTGGTGAACAAAGTAACAGATGTTCTCCTTTCAAAATACGTGGAATTGCAAGTTTCTGGGGGTCAGTAAAATCGGGAAATTTATCTTTGAACCAGTTGCGTACGGGGGGAGAAAGGCTATCGAGCAACTGCTCGGTATCCCATGAATCCTCTACATACTCAATTTTAGGCATAAGTTCCCCTCACACTATGGCTGTACAGGGGCTTAATTCCCTACATGAATACTTCGTTTGGAAAATCATACAGTACTACGTACTGGATAAGCCTAAATCATTGAAACCATGGGTAATTTAGCCAATTTCGTATTTCCCATTGAACTTTGTATTTTGACACTAATAACAACTATCGGAGGATGGCTTGAAAGATGGTGAGTTAGTCGCCGAAGTGTTGGATATGCCTGACGAGGGACGCTTAGAGAGAATGTCCGCAATGCTGAGGCGTCGGGGAGTAGTACTTCCAGCATTCGACATATATGGCGGGGTTTCAGGTCTTATCGACTATGGACCAGTTGGGGCTTCGATAAAAAGAAGATTGACACAAAAGTGGATAGACCACTGGTTAAGTCATGGCGACATTGTAGAGATCGATTCACCCACCATAACTCCAGAGGCAGTTCTAGTGGCGAGTGGCCACGTTGGTGAGTTCAATGATTTGATGACAGAATGCAAAGGCTGCGGTTCTGTTTTTCGTGCAGACCATCTAGTCGAGCACCTACACCCTAATGCAGATTCCTTGAACTCAGATGAAATCGATAAGTTACTATCCACTGGAATAGAATGTCCATCTTGTAATGAATCTGAGTGGACCTCCGCCCAACCAATGAATCTGATGTTTTCAACAAAAATAGGCGCGATGAGCGCTGGAAGGACTGCATACATGCGCCCAGAAACCGCTCAAGGTATGTTCATGCTATACCCGGCATTATACCGTCATTTCAGACAAAAATTACCCTTTGGAGCCATTCAAACCGGTAAGGGGTACAGAAACGAAATTAGCCCTAGACAAGGAATGATTCGCCTAAGAGAATTTAACATGGCGGAGTTAGAATATTTCATCGACCCTGAACATCCTCCATTATCCGATTTAAACCGCAGAACGGAGATAGTTAGCCTTGTCCCAGATCCCGACGGCCCACATGCTGGAGAGTCTAGGATGAGTTTCGGAGCCGCTTTAGATGCCGGAATAGTTCGTCACCCAACCGTAGCTTGGTTTTTGGCTAGAACCTGGGATTTCCTAATTGAGGTTGGAATTCATCCAGCAAAGATTCGATTCAGACAACATGCTAGTACTGAAATGGCTCACTATGCAGAAGATTGCTGGGATTGTGAAATACATGGAGAACACGGTTGGATAGAGTGTGTTGGAATCGCTAACCGAACCTGCCACGATTTGGAGAGTCACGAGTCTCATTCCAATACCAAGTCACTTAGGGCTTGGAGACAATTTGATCAGCCTCGTTCGCAAACACTGGACAGATTAGTCCCCAATGGTGCAGTAATTGGCCCTACCTTCAGAGGGGATGCAGGTGCTGTGGTTGCTGCCCTTGAACTACTTACTGAATTACCAGAATCGTTTCCTTTTGAATTGACATTAGCTAATGGGAATTCAGTAAGTATTCATGAAAGCATGGTTGAAAGGAGAATCGATACTGTTAACGTCAGTGGAGAATGGTTTACCCCTCATATAATAGAACCTGCTTTTGGTATTGATCGCATTATTTGGCATGTTCTTGACCACGCCTACGAAGAAGTAGAAAAGGAAGGGGAGGCTTACACATTTCTCAGACTTTCAGAAGGAATATCTAGTGTAGACTGCGTGGTACTACCATTATTCGACAAAGAAGGAATGCCTGATCTAGCCAAAGAGATTACCTCGGCGATTAATGCACTTCCTCATTCGAGGGCCGAGATGGACTCAAGTAAATCGATTGGTCGAAGATATGCACGCGCTGATGAGATAGGAGTCCCCTGGGCATTAACCGTTGATCACACTTCACTCGAAGACGGAAGTGTGACAGTTAGAAGACGAGATGACCAATTACAAGTTCGAGCCTTTGTTGACGAAATTCTAACTCGAATGACTAATGGAACCATGCAAGAACTATTCTAAGTGAATTGCAGTTCCAGTAGAATTATCCTACCAATCTTCAAGAGGCTCCATGACTGGATAGGAGCGTGAGCGAAGCGGCGACCATCGAGGACTGGACGGAGAAATATCGTCCAACCAGAATGTCTCAGATGGAAGGGAATGAATCACAACTTCGTATGATAACTCAATGGTTAGACAGATGGTCGTCAGGAAAGATTCCTGACAAACGTGGATTATTACTAGTTGGACCACCCGGAGTTGGGAAGACTACTCTTGCCAAAGCTGTGGCAAAAGAGCGAGGCTGGTCGATTATAGAATTGAATGCCTCCGAGGAAAGAAATGCTGCAGCCATTCGTAGAGCAGCCACTCGAGGAAGTCAGCATATCTCACTATCAGCATTTTCTACCGGAGGAGAGGTTGGGGAAAAAACAGTAGTTTTACTCGATGAAGTAGACCATTTATCAGGAGGATTTTCCCAGATTTCTGAAGATAAAATCGATAAAATCCTTTCACCGGAAGAGGAAGAAAAAGCCACTATTAAGGGAGATTCGGGGGGTAAGGCTGAACTCCTCAATTTGCTAAAGATTACCGAACAACCTGTCATATTGACATGTAACGATGCAATGAGAATGTGGGGTTCAGGACGCCAGTGGCGGAGAAATAGGGACAGAGTTATGCGCCTTGCAGAAAATATCCAATTCAAACGAGTCGGTAAGGTACACATGAGGAGAATTGCACATAGAGTACTAGATGGAGAAAAATTATCCATGGACCCAGAAGCAGTTGAGGCTCTAATCGAAAACAATCCAGGAGATTTGCGGGCATTAGTTAGAGACTTACAGGCGGCATCCGCAATAGGTGGTGAACACATAGCCTTAGAGGATGTTAGAGCCTTAGCCGAAGTCGCAGAGAGAGACTCACAAATCGATGTATTCAGAGCGCTTAGAGAAGTTTATGCAGCAAACAATGGGTATACAGCGAATCGATTGCTAATGAATTCAGACAAGGACCCTGACGAGATGCTAGCGTGGTTTGTCTGGAATAACCAGTCGGTTTTCAGTACCAAAGAATTAGCTGAAATTTCCAAAGCGATGGTGCTAGCTGATCGTGCATTGGCGACCAAGTTTACCAACAGAGCGTATCGTTCGTGGTATTGGGGTTCTTCTCTTTCATCTCAAGCAGCAGTATCTGCAAAAAGCGAAGATTCCGCTTCTAAACCCTTCCTAACCTATCCTAACTTCCTAAGAAGAGGGGGGGAGGCTTGGAGAACTTCTGGCGTTGTAGCATCTTTAGCAGAACAGTCAGGAGCTAGTAAAGCAGCTGTTAGAGAAGACCTCTGGCCCAATCTCCTCGCAGTTCACGATGAATCGCTTGGCGGAAATCCAGAGGACTTTTCATTGGCAATGAATTTAGGATTAAGTGGTGAAGATCACCTATCTTTACACGGGATTCCTAAATCAAGAAGAGATGCAAAGAAGATTCTTGCCGGATTCGATGAATCATTACCCAGCGATGATTGGGAAGAAATCCCAGAGCCAGTACAGCAAATAGAAGAAACAAAAAGTCAAACAAAAAAAGAAAGTGATGAATCGACGCAATTTTCTTTAGATTCCTTCTAAAAAATCAGGTATCAGCAATTAATATGTTTATTTTAAATCATTCATAATCTCTCTATCTGGCCTTTAGTGGCTAGTGAATGAGTAACATTGAAGTTTGCGAGCACTATCCAGATTCATGACACAATGGGAGTATAGAATTGTAGAAGATTCAGATTCATCATGGACACAGATTACTAAAATGTTGAATGAGTTGGGCAGTCAGGGTTGGGAATTAGTTTCAACGAGAGGGAAAAAGCCGGGAAAACTCAAGGTGTTCTTCTTCAAGAGACCTCTTTGAAACCCCAGTGACTCATCACCGAGTTATAGGGCACCCTTAGCTTCATTTCGATTCTTCGTCTTTTATGTATTTCCAGAATAAATAAATTGTTATTGGAACGCTAATAATACTGAACATTTCGATTAGAAAATCTAGTTTTTCCCACATAATCTTAGACCCAGTGATGTGGCTGAATTATTGACTAGCGATAAGTGATTCCCCGTCACCTATCACACACTAGGTATGGAGGAATGATGAAGGCAGATTCTTAAATTGCCTTCCCTATCTTTTGTATATCCAAATGAATATTCCACCTTCACTTCATTTCCCTCTGGGTTTGTAAAGAAGTAATTGCCCATTGCTAATGCAGTTGAACCATGAATGATGACGTTATCATTCTGGAATCTTACATTAGTCCAGCCTTTGATTGCAAAACCTGAATCTTCGGGGCAGACACCATTTTCACCGACAAAGTAAGATAAGGCTGCTTCAAATGTTGAACGGAATTGCATTTCGCTTGCAAATGTAGGTTTGAATAATACGCTACCATCTTTGTAATCATAAAGTGAATTAATATGTAATTCGGCTCTTTTTACAAAGTCTCCACCGTTGTCATATTCTGTAGATATCTCGACAATACCTTGTCCCCAATTTTCTTGAGCAATCTCAACTTCCTGTAAGGTTATCATAGCAAAGCACACCTCTATCAGTTAGAACCTGCCCATGTACGTGGATGAAGAAGAACTAGTACTGTGAGAAGTTCAAGACGTCCGAGCCACATCAAAATAGTAGATGCGAACATCGAGAGGGGGCTAAGATCTGCCCAAGTTGAAGCAGCATCAGCCGGTCCGAAAGAGCCCAAGGCTGGTCCAGTATTTCCTAACAATGAAATTGATACTGAAGAAACGTCAGTTAGAGATAAATTTGGTTCTAAGAAAGAGATTGTCAGCATAGAAGCTGTAACTAATACCATCCAAGAGCTAACCATTCCTAGAATAATCCAGATTCGACTTTCATCCACCACGTTTTCATTAAAGCGAATCGCAATGACCTTCTTTGGCTGAATTATTCGGATTACTTCCCTCTTAGCCAATTCGAATGCAATACGTATTCTAAGGACCTTGAGACCGCCTCCTGTGGAACCTGCACTAGCGCCAATAATCATCAATAACAGTAGGACGAATTGGCTGAATACTGGCCACTCAGAGAAGTTTGCACTCGAGTATCCTGTACTTGAAATCGATATTGATTGAAACAGTGAATGTCGAATAGATTCTGCAAGAGAATAGTCGGTGGCCCTGCTTAGGTTGAAGGCCATCGCAAGCCAAGCAACAAATAGAATTAGTAAATATGTACGCAGTTCTTCGTCCTTCCAGACTTCACCCCATTTTCCTAAAATAGCGAAGTATAGTAGACTGAAATTTATGCAAGTGAGTAACATAAAGACCATAATGATGGATTCTATCAAAGCACCCTGTCCAACGCTGTAAATTTCAGTATTAGAATAAGCCATTACTCCCATATCGCTTGTTGCAAAGCCTCCTGATGGAATTGTTGTCAATGCGTAATTTATTGCATCAAATGAACCCATTTCTGTAAATTGGTAAAGTACCAAACCCTCAATAATGGTTAGAATAATGTAAATCGCCCATAACTTTCGAGCTGTACCTTCTAGAGTGGTGCTAAGATTGGATACTGTTGGACCGGTTAATTCGGCCCTAGCTAGAGCCATTCCGCCCCCTAGAGCCTTAGAGAAGATGAGTAAACCGAGCATAATTACACCCATTCCACCAATCCATTGGGACAATGATCGCCATAGTAGCAAACTCTTGGTTTGGCTGGCAACACAATCCCCATCAAATTCCCCAGAACATACTGGGCTGGTTGATGTGTCAATCAACGAGGCACCAGTGGTTGTGAAACCAGACATTGATTCGAACCAAGAATGTAGAGCACCACTCATCATTTGCATAAAGCTGGCGTCACCTTCTATGAACTCGATGGGACCGTAAAACATGCCTCCTAGCCAGAATGGGATAGCACCCAGCAAGACAACAGGCGGCCAGCCCAGTGCTACGGCAGCAAAGGCCTCTCTGTCTCTAACGCGACTTCCGACATCATAACTAGATGCTTTGGCAAATAGCCATTGGCTGGCCCCAAATGCGATTACAAGGGCAATAGCGTAAGTTTGGAGGGCGAATAGCCACCCATCAAAGTATAGAGAATAAGCACCTACCACAGCCAATGGAATTGCGAAAATCCGTAGAGTCCAGCCTATAACGAGGCCGATGACATCCCAGCGCATGGCTCAACTCCCCAGAGCCTTCTCTACTTTCTTTAGATCATCTAACCTTAGGAAAAGTAGCACTTTATCCCCTACTTGTAATGATTCAACCGCAGAAGGATTGAGAATGTGAATCAGTCCCTCATCATCTTCATTTTCAACCATGACAATTCGACAACCTAACTTGGATTCAGCATCAGATATACTTCTTCCAACAATCTCTGCCTTTGCACTAAGGGATGCTGAAATAGAAATTATGCCGGGCAAAGATGGGATTACCTGGTAAGTCCCTGGGACATTCATGTGAATCGATTTCATAATGGAAATCACAGTAACGTGTCTTCGGCTTACAGGTCTCGTCAAACCTATTCTTTGGACTGCTTCAACAAGTGCCCTATCTTTCAGAATCAATCCTGTTCTAGGAACGCCCTTGTCTTTAGCACGCATTGCAATTGCTATGTTTAGATTATCGTCAGCTAAAGCGGCAATTGCAGCATCATGAGATGCAATACTTAATTCTCTTAACAAATCTCCATCTTGAGGGTCTCCATGTATAACGTCCAACCTCTTACTATTGCCTATTCTAGAACCTACCAATTCGTTAGCAGCATCTAAATCAGGCTCAATGACAACTACCTCGGCACCTTCTCCTAAGTAATGGGAGGCTAATGAGGTGCCAAATTGTGTTGCTCCAAAAATCGCAATATTTGGATCTTCAGGCCATTCAGGATCTTGTAATCCAGCTCCTGTTGTTATCGTCATAAATTCTTCAGTAGAGCGGGCTACGAAACACAGCAAGTCGTTTTCTTGTATGACTTCATTTCCAGTCACTAGCACACCCTTTCCATCTGCGGATTTAATGGCATAGACAGATGGAATATTTACAATCCAATCAGCTACTTCAGCCGTAGTTTTTCCAATCAACGCCGAATTAGGCATAACTTCCGCCACAGCAATCCAAGCATTATCTCCGAGAGGTAGAATTTCTTCTACAGAAGGGGCGAGGAGACCTGCGGCTAATTGCTTGACAATATCATCAGAGGCACAAACGATGTGGTCAGCCCGAGTCCATCGTTCAAGTGGACCAGCACCTCTATTTTTGTCGAGTAGTGTTGGGTCGCGTATTTTTGCGATTGTTGTCAATCCACGTGTGGCTCTGTCTCCGACCTATTCACTGTAGACTCTTTTTGCAAAAGCACAACCTAGGAGATTTACTTCGTCATTATTTGTACAAAGAACCATAATCTCTGCATCATTAATTCCGGCTCGTAACAAAGAATCTCTAGAAAGAGCGTTTCCTGTGACTAGAAGACAATCAAGTGACTGAGATTCATTTATCGCCTCAGGGTCGGGATCGATGAGTGCAACCTGCCTTCTTTCCTCTCGCAAAGCGGCTGCTACACCTCTGCCGACCTCGCCGGCTCCAGCGATTATGACTCGCATTCTGAGGTAACCCCCCTAGCGGTGCTCCTATAATCCTGACTTCTGCTTTTGACAATAATTATTCATCATGGCACGAAGTGATGGGTTACGAAATAAACTCTCATTCTTCATCTATTACTCTCTTACCACGGATTCTTTCAGCAGCCGCACGCTCATGCCTTCCCGAGCTCCGTAGTGTTCTACGGTAGGCCTGAGCAGCGGCTGGAGTCATTCCCGAAGGAAGCCATGTTGAATGAGCGGGGAACCATGACCAAATTACCATTGGAATGATCAAGAATATAACAAATGGATTGAATATCGAAAGGACTGTTGTTACAATTAACACTGTTCTTGCTATTGAACTAGTGAAAAAAGTACGAGCTCTTTCGTGTTGGATTATTTTCGAACCTTGCCAACTAGCAATTGATGCATGACCAATACATATCGTCAGAGTCACAATGCAAGCAAATATGATATTTGTTGCTTCAAAACCTGTAGTTCCCTGCCAAACATTTGAGTCGAATAGTCTAACATTAAGGTGAGCCGAACGCATTGCTCCAAAACCAAGACCAAGAGTCCATCCATAAGGTGCGCTTGCTCTCAATCCGACAGTTCTAGGTCTTCCAAGAAGGAATAAGGCAAAGGCAGATTCTGCCATACCAATGAAGAGAGCAATTATTGAAACCGAGATAATGTTTACACTTTCAAGGCGTATTGGCTCGAGTATTAGTGAATCGATTAAAGAGGCGATAAGAACGCCTGCTACCAATCCAAATAGTAATGATTTGAATGCTCCGGAAAGGTCGTAGAAACCTGTCATCCTAGCTATTGTACCTCTCCAACCAGCATATACACCCAATAGCCCTATGGCAAATGCAAGTTGCATCTCCCACATCTCGATTGGAGGCTCAGCCATGATTGCGCGACATCAACTCTGCTTTCAGTTGAACCCTTTGATATTACAAATTTGTTAAAATTAAGACCATTAACTATGTATTCCAAGATTGAAATTGAGCATTTATCTCTGACAATGTTCAAACCACACGCTTCTGACCCGAGCATAATGGCACTCGAGGGTCTGAAGCGTAGAATCCTCGGTTCTGTAGGTTTACTCAAAGGTAAACGCCAAGTCGATGAAGAGACTGTTAAGGAATTGACTAAAGCATTAAGGCGAGCACTTTTAGAAGCAGATTTTAATGTAAGACAGGCAAAAGAATTGACTGAACGGATTGAAAGAAGACTGATGGAAGAAGAGCCTCGTCCTGGTGTTAAACTCGAAACTCATGCAATGAATTTGATTTACACAGAACTAGTTCGTTTACTAGGCCCCGCTAGAGAAATTAAGCCTCATAATGAAACAGTATTGATGGTCGGTCTATATGGTCAAGGAAAGACCACAACCACTGCTAAAGTTGCAGAGTGGTGGCGGCGCAAACATGGCGTTAAGGTAGCAGTCATCGAAGCCGATGTTCACCGACCCGGCGCGTATGCACAATTGCAACAGTTGCTGGAAGATTCTCCAGTAGAAGTGTATGGAGAACCTGATGAAAATGACGCTACGAAAATTGTTCGCAATGGAATCAAAGCCGTTGGAACCGCTGACGTCCTGATCATAGACACTGCTGGACGAGATAGTCTAGACGAGGAATTAAGAGATGAATTAGTTAAAATTGCAGAAATCGCAAACGCTACTGAAAGATTCCTAGTTATCGATGCTCAAGTAGGACAAGCAGCTGGCCCGGTCGCACAAACCTTCCATGATCTCGTTGGAGTAACGGGTACAATCGTCACCAAATTGGATGGTACTGCTAGAGGTGGTGGAGCACTAAGCGCAGTCTCGGTTACAGGTGCTCCAATAGTATTTGTTGGTGAGGGTGAAAGAGTAGGCGATTTAGAGAAATTTGAGTCCGATCGATTTATTTCTAGATTGCTAGGTATGGGGGATATCAAAGGTCTGATTGACCTAGCACCCGAAGACCTTGACCAGGAAGAAGCAATTCGCTTAACCCAACGATTGATGTCTGGTAGGTTCACATTGACTGATATGTATACTCAGATGGAAATGATGAGCAGAATAGGAACTGTTGACCGTATACTTTCTCATCTTCCGGATGGAATGTTCGGAATGGGTTCTATGTCTGCTGGACAAAAGAGACAGATGCAGTCTAATCTAGCAAAGTATCGTGTGATTATGGATTCTATGACCCAACATGAAAAAGATGAACCTCTTGTCCTAAAATCTCAAAGAATTAGAAGAATAGCACGAGGTTCTGGAACTACTGAAAAAGATGTAAAAGAACTTCTTAACCAATGGAATCGAAGCCGGAAAATGATGCGAGGGATGAAGGGTGACCGTCGTATGAGAAAACAGATGCAATCTATGATGGATGTTGATGATTTAGATCTAGAAATGGGGTGAGTTTTTGCAACGCCGATTTGCCATTATTGGCCACATAGCACCAAATTCAGGAAAACTAAACTTGAATGATTTAGCAGGTGGCTCCGGAAGAATGGATGTATTGGTGAGGGCTGTAAATTCAGCATTGTTTGTATCTCATGGAATTAGGACTGATACCGATATTATCCTTCACCTCCTTGGAGGACCAGGGCCCGACCGAAGGATTTTATTCAGGGGTGAAACATTATCCGGAGTTAGGCCTGATGAAAGATCGATTGCAGGTCAAATCAAAGCGATATTGAAACAACCAGCACCTCCCATTGGGATCTTTAAGGAAATCACTCAAGGAATCTTTGACACCGGAGGAGGTTTGATAGAAACGATTTCTGAGTGGACTAAGGATGGATTATCAATCAATGTTTTAGATGCAAATGGAGGAGATTTATCCACAACTAAAGAAACTCATGCTATGGGTTTCATTTTATCCGACCATATGCCTCTAAGTGATATTGAAATCGATTTTACAAAGGATTACACTAAAGTCAGTTTAGGCAAAGAATGGCTACAAGGACATGCTTGCATAACTATAATTCAACATCAAATTGATAATTTATTGAGTTAACCAAAAAGGCAGACCGTTTTGACCCGATTTAGTTGCTTGATTCAGTATTTCTTCGGGAACACCCAACGGATGGTTAACCGGCCAACATGTTAGCGGAGTAATAGCTACAGCACCATTTTTTACTGCGTTACAATCAGTATTTTCTATGTCTTCATCAATTATTTTAGCAGCCTTGAATCCATATGCTACACCAGTGGTTTCAGTATTTGCTAATTCTATTGCATTTTGATACCATCTTACTCCTAAAGATACAGTTTGGAATCCATTCTCCCATACCTCTGGTGCATTAACATTGAGCATTAAGTTACCATTTTTGAATTCTGAAATTATACGTTGTCTGACATTAT